>Ga0114952_1000539_pt1 | contig 38968 bp, 29 predicted proteins | sample SidtaG_2_FD_87303 | JGI IMG/M metagenome (GOLD analysis project Ga0114952, IMG submission 87303) | Marine algal microbial communities from Sidmouth, United Kingdom - Sidmouth_Asex2 metaG | ecosystem: Host-associated > Algae > Red algae > Unclassified | place: Sidmouth, United Kingdom | collected...
CGGCGCTACGCAATTGCGCAATGCCATTGTTCGATCCATCAAACGCCTTCAAAACGCCCTTCAGATCATCAGACAGCCGCTCGCCTTTCTGCATATCGCTACGCTCTTTTGCAAGCTCCTCCTCCTCGCCATCCTGCGGGTGGAATTTGGCGAGTTCATCGAGCGAGTGCAGCAGATATTCGCGGTCGCGTGCTGCGTTTTCTATCCCCTGACGCGCAGCTTCCAAGGCTTCGCGCGCGGCGCGCCAGCGATCAAATACTGCTGCAACCGCCGCTACATCGCAGCGGCCAAACACATCAAGAAGCGCCTTGTGCCCGCGCGGGTTCAGCAATCCGCGATCATCGTGCTGGCCATGGATTTCCACAAGATGTTGGCCAATTTGGCGTAGCAGCGCAGCAGAGCAAGGCTGATCATTGATGAAAGCTTTACTGCCGCCATCGGCTTTTAACGCCCGGCGGATCAGCAGCGGTTCGCCCGGCTCGCGCTCTATTTCATTTTCATCGAGCATAGCGGCCAGCGCGCCGCCATCTGCGGGCGCTTCAAATCCGGCTGTCACTTGCGCTTTATCAGTGCCGCTGCGCACCAAGCCGCTCTCGGCCCGCGCGCCCAGCACCAGGCCGAGCGAATCCAGCAATATCGATTTGCCCGCGCCGGTTTCCCCGGTTAGCGCGCCAAGACCCGAGCCGAATTCAAGATCGAGCGCCTCTATCAGAACAATATTGCGAATCGAGAGGCTGTTCAGCATGGCCAGTGTCTAGCACGTCATCCCGGCAGACCGCTGCCGCGTAGTTGCGCCGCGCCAGATTGCATCAGGCAGCGGGCGCCTTTTTCTGCATAAGATCATATGCCCGTGCATACCATTTGCTGCCCGGATAATTCGCGCCCAGAACAGCCGCCGCTTTCTTCGCGTCCTCCGGCACACCCATCGCCAGATAGCTTTCGGTCAAACGGTACAGGGCTTCCGGCGCATGCGTGGTGGTTTCAAAATTGTCGACCACCTGCCGGAATCGGAGGGCAGAGGCGAGCCAGAGCGAACGGCGCTGGTAAAAACGGCCGATTTCCATCTCCTTGCCCGCCAGATGATCCGACAGCAAATCCATCTTCAATGTCGCATCCGCAGCATAGCGCGTGGTCGGATATCGGCGCTGCACTTCACCCAGCGATGATAATGCCTGCTGCGTTACTTTCTGATCGCGCGTCACATCGCTGATCTGCTCATAATAGGAAAGGCCGATCAGATAATAGGCATAGGGCGCGTCCTTGTTGCCCGGATGGATCGACAGGAAGCGGCGCGCAGATTGGATGGATTCGGTGTATTTGCGCGCCATATAATAGCTGAATGAGCTCATCAACTGCGCCCGGCGTGCCCACGGGGAATAGGGATGCTGCCGCTCCACTTCGTCAAACAACGCACCGGCAACGCGGTAATCGCCGTCGTCCAAACGCTGCTTCGCGGCAAGATAGAGCGAGTTGACATCGCGCGCGACATATCGGGTATCGCCGCCCTTTTCACCGCCGCCGAAGGATGAACATCCAGCAAGACCAATCACCAGAAGACCGGCTGCTGCGCTTTTCAAAATTCTGATCATCATTCATCCTTAGTTGGATTTGCCAATAACGCCAAGGGGCTTTGTTTGAAAATGCGTCTGCGCAATTTGACCGGCGCCGGTATCGCAGCGCGCGGCTGTATCGGCGATGAATGTTTGGCCCGCGGATCAACGTGAAGCCCACGAAAAAAAAGGGGCCGCCGAAGCCGCCCCTTTCGTTTCATGCGAAAATACGCGTCAGTCGTTTTTGATAAAGTCAGGCAGATCGGCATTTCCGCCGTCCTTGCCATTATTATCGCCATCATCGCCGCGCGGTTTGCGTGAACCCCGGCGTCCACGGTCGTTGCCGCCATCACGGCCACCGCCGCCGCCACGCCGGCCGCGTTCGTTGCCGCCACCGCCGCGTTTATTTTCGCGTGGAGGCCGCGTGTCTTCAAGCTCTTCACCGCTTTCCTGATCAACCACGCGCATCGAAAGGCGAACCTTTCCGCGCGGATCAATTTCCAGCACCTTGACCTTGACTTCCTGACCTTCAGACAGTTCGTCCGCAACCTTTTCAACACGCTCGTCTTTAATCTCGGACACGTGAACCAGACCGTCCTTGCCGCCCATGAAGTTCACAAACGCGCCGAAATCAACTATGTTGACGACCTTGCCGTCGTAGATTTTGCCGACTTCGGCTTCTTCCACAATGCCGGCAATCCATTTCTTCGCAGCATCAATCTGCGCGCCATCGGAGGACGAGATTTTAATCAGGCCTTCGTCATCAATATCCACTTTCGCGCCGGTTTCAGCCACGATCTCGCGGATCACTTTACCACCCGTGCCAATGATATCGCGAATTTTCGCTTTATCAATCTGCATGGTTTCGATGCGCGGTGCATGTTCGGACATTTCGGTGCGGGCCGTGCCCAGCGCCTTTGTCATTTCGCCAAGGATATGCGCGCGGCCACCCTTTGCCTGGGTCAACGCAGCCTTGAAAATCTCCTCGGTAATCCCGGCGATTTTGATGTCCATCTGCATCGTGGTGATGCCTTTTTCACTACCAGCTACCTTGAAATCCATGTCGCCCAGATGATCTTCATCACCCAGTATATCGGACAGAACAGCAAAGTCATCGCCTTCGAGGATCAGCCCCATCGCGATACCCGATACCGGACGCTCAATAGGAACACCGGCATCCATCATCGACAGACAGCCGCCACAGATCGTCGCCATTGATGACGAACCATTTGATTCGGTGATGTCCGAAAGAATACGGATCGTGTACGGGAAATCCTCTGCCGTTGGCAATACGGGGTGCAGCGCGCGCCATGCGAGCTTTCCGTGACCAATTTCGCGGCGACCCGGCGCGCCAAAGCGGCCCACCTCGCCAACCGAATAGGGCGGGAAATTATAGTGCAGCATGAAATTCGAATAGGTCAGGCCGTCCAGCCCGTCGATCATCTGCTCGCTGTCTTTCGTGCCCAGTGTCGTGGTGCAGATCGCCTGCGTTTCACCGCGGGTAAAGAGCGCCGAACCATGGGTGCGCGGCAGGAAGCCGACCATGCTGTCAATCTGGCGGACTTCATCGGTTTTCCGCCCGTCAATACGCTGGCCATCTTTCAAGATAGCGCCGCGCACTATTTCAGCTTCCAGCTTCTTCATCACCTTGCCAGCGGTCATCTGCGTCTGGCCATCTTCGCTGGCAAATTTTTCCTTCACCTTCGCCCGCGCTTCATTCAGCGCGTTTGAACGATCGGACTTGTCAGTAATTTTGTAGGCTTTCTCGATGTCCTTGCCGATCAGCTTCTTGATGTCTTTCTTCATATCGGCTGTATTGTCCGACAGGTCGATTTCCCAAGGATCTTTCGCAGCTTTTTCAGCGAGATCGATAATCAAGTTCGTCACCTTCTTGATCTCGTTATGCGCAAAAAGAACGCCGCCGAGCATTTCTTCCTCGGTCAGTTCCTTCGCTTCGGATTCCACCATCATCACAGCATCGCCGGTTGCAGCAACCACCAGATCAAGCTCGCCCTCGGCAACCTCTGCCTGCGATGGATTGAGCGAATATTCGCCATCCTGATAGCCGATACGCGCGGCACCGATTGGCCCCATGAAGGGCACGCCGGAAATGCAGAGCGCAGCGGATGCGGCAACCATCGCCACCATATCCGGCTCGGTTTCGCCGTCATAGCTCAGCACCTGGCAAATGACGTTGATTTCGTTGTAGAAACCTTCGGGGAATAGCGGACGGATTGGACGGTCAATCAAACGCGATGTCAGCGTTTCTTTCTCCGTCGCGCCGCGTTCGCGCTTGAAAAATCCGCCCGGGATACGCCCGGCGGATGAGAGTTTTTCCTGATAATGCACGGTGAGCGGGAAGAAATCCTGGCCCTCACGTACGGATTTTGCAGCGGTCACTGCGCACAGCACCACTGTTTCGCCATAGGTCGCGAGTACCGCGCCATCGGCCTGACGGGCAACGCGCCCGGTTTCCAGAGTGAGGGTTTTTCCGCCCCATTCCATCTCTACTTTTTTTACATCAAACATATATTTTCCTTTGTCCCGCCTGCCCTATGCAGATGCGGGGGCTTCTTGTTCGCAGGAAATCCGTCCTGCGGCGGGCGAGGCGCATTCTGTGCCTCTGACGTTCCGGCCTAATTGCCAGCAACATCTTTTCCTTTTCCCGTTCCACACTTCCGGCAATGTCTGAAAGTTCAGTTTGGACCGCCGAAAATTTCGGGGAAGCTGCATCCCGAGATAATTTCAGGATAGCGTAAACGCAAAATCGGCCCCCGAAACCGGGAGCCGAATATGCGTATTACTTACGAAGGCCGAGCTTCTTGATGAGTGCGCTATAGCGTTCCTCATCCTTGCCTTTCAGATAATCAAGCAGCGAGCGCCGCTTGTTCACCATCTGCAACAAGCCGCGGCGTGAGTGATTGTCTTTATTATTGTCTTTGAAGTGATCGGTCAGATTATTGATCCGTTCGGTCAGGATCGCGACCTGCACTTCGGGGGAACCGGTATCGCCCTTTTCGCGGCCATGTTCTTTAACCAGCTTTGCTTTTTTCTCAGCAGTAATCGTCATAATTTTTCCTCGAACATCTTATGCGTTAAATCCGCGAAGAATTTTCACCGTTCCCGCCGCGGCTTCCAATAAAGCAACGGGACGCTGTTTGGCATCCCTTGCAAAATACATGCCGTCCTTCACGATAATCCCGGTTGGAATGCGCCCGGTATTGAGCAGCTCTGCGTCTTCCGGGGAGAGATTAAGGACCGGGATGTCGGCCAGCCCTGCCTCCAGCGGCAGAATTAAATTCCTTAGTTGCGCGCCATTAACGCATTCATTCAGCTTGTCCAGCGAAATCGCCGCCGCCAATTCAAACGGCCCCGCCCGCGTCCGCCGCAGCATCGACACATGCCCCACGGTGCCTGCCGCAATCGCGATATCGCGCGCAAGGCTGCGAATATAGGTGCCTTTGGAAACATGCGCCGATAACGTGGCCTCTTGCAGAGTTGCGTTGTCGTCAGCAGCATCAGGCGGTCGCAGTGACAGGCTGTGAACCTTCACGCCGCGTGGTTGCATTTCCGGCATCTCCCCTGCCCGCGCCAGATCAAATGCCCGCTTGCCGTCCACCTTGATCGCCGAAAATGCGGGAGGGATTTGTAAGATTGGGCCAGTGAATTGCGGGAGCAATGCTTCAATCTCACCGTGCGATGGGCGCATATCATGTGTCGCCACTACATCACCTTCGGCATCCAGCCCCGCTGTCTGTGTGCCGAATGCTATAGTGAAATCATACATTTTCGATGCGTTGAGCATCCGTCCAGTCAGCTTCGTCACTTCGCCTACCGCAATCGGCAACACCCCGGTTGCCAGCGGATCGAGCGTGCCGCCATGGCCGACCTTCACCTTGCCCGGCCCCTTTCCCGATACCCTGTACCCCGCAGTGCGCAGCACCCGCTTGACCGCCGATACCGCCTGCGTCGAACCCAGCCCGCGGGGTTTATCCAGAATGATCCAACCGTGGATGGCAGCAGGTTTTGCGCTCACTGCTGCTCCGTATCGTCGCCCAGATCCTGCGCCACTTTCGGATCGCTCAGCAGCCTGTCGATATGGCTGACCTGATCGAAACTTTCATCGGCAAGAAATTTGAGTTTCGCTGCATATTTCATGCTCACGCGCCGCGCCACTTCGCGTTGCAGAAAGGCGGTGTTGGTGCGCAGCGCCTGTATCACGGCGTCCTCCTCCATTCCCAGCAGCGGCTTCACAAAAACCGTTGCGTGGCGCAAATCAGGCGACATGCGCACTTCGGTAACGGCGATATTAGATCCGCTCAAAGTTTCGTCATGCACCTCACCTCGCGCCAGCAGTTCGGACAGAATATGCCGCACTTGCTCGCCAACGCGCAGCAACCGCACCGAACGCCCCTCGGGCGATGTGTCATTATGTTTGGCCATCGATCATTCCCCGCCGGAAGCTATAGTTCCAGCGAAACCCTACAAAACCCGCTCGCGTTCTTCGATTTCAAAGACCTCCAGCGTGTCGCCGGATGCGATGTCGTTGGTATCCTCCAGCACAACGCCGCATTCGAGGCCGGCGCGGATCTCATCAACATCATCCTTGAACCGGCGCAGCGAAGCGATGGTGGTTTTGGAAACAATCACATCGTCGCGTGTCAGGCGGGCATGGATGCCTTTCTTGATGAAGCCTTCGGTGACGAGCAGACCGGCCGCCTTGTCTTTCTTGCCCGATTTGAAGACCTCTTTGATCTCCGCACGGCCAACAACGGTTTCGATGATCTCTGGGCCAAGTTCGCCAGCCATTTCTTTCGAGATATCTTCGGTCAGGTGATAAATCACGTCGAAATATTTCAGCCGCACACCTTCACGTTTCGCAATTTCAGCCGCCTTTTTATTGGGCCGCACATTGAAACCGATCAACGGGCATTTCGCGCTTGCCGCCAGCTGCATGTCACTTTCAGTGATGCCGCCAACGCCCGAATGCAGAATGCGCACTTTGATGAGATCGTTGGAGATGTTGTTGAGCGCGTTGACAATCGCCTCGACGCTGCCCTGCACATCGCCCTTGATAACGACTGGATATTCCACCGCCGCATCGGACGCGGCAGAGAACATGTTTTCAAGACTGACAGGTGCCTGCGTTGTACGTTGCAACTTCGCCTGCTCCTGGCGATATTCCGCCACTTCGCGCGCGCGGGTTTCGTCATCCACCACGGTCAGCGTATCGCCTGCCGATGGCACACCCGAAAGGCCGAGAACCTCAACGGGCATTGACGGGCCAGCAGTTTTGATCTGTTTGCCATTCTCGTCGATCACCGCGCGGACCTTCCCGCTTTCGGTGCCTGCCACAAAGATATCCCCGCGTTTCAGCGTGCCGCGCTTAATCAGCACAGTCGCAACCGCGCCGCGCCCTTTATCCAGCTGCGCCTCGACAACATATGCCTCGGCATTGCGATCCGGATTGGCTGTCAGTTCCATCAATTCGGATTGCAGCGCCAGCTTCTCGATCAGATCGTCAAGCCCGGTTTTCTTCAGCGCGGATATTTCCACATCCTGCACTTCGCCGCCCATCGCCTCGACAATTATCTCATGCTCCAACAGGCGTTCGCGCACTTTCTGCGGGTTCGCACCTTCCTTATCCATCTTGTTGATCGCGATGATAATCGGCACATCTGCTGCTTTGGCATGATTGATCGCCTCGATCGTCTGCGGCATCAAACCGTCATCGGCGGCAACAACCAATATCACGATATCAGTCACATCCGCGCCGCGCTGGCGCATTTGCGTGAAGGCTTCATGCCCCGGCGTATCGAGGAAAGTAATCAGCTGGCCGTCCTTGGCCTTCACCTGATATGCGCCGATATGCTGCGTAATTCCGCCAGCCTCGCCAGCGGTCACGCTTTCTCCGCGCAATGCATCCAGCAGGCTGGTCTTGCCGTGATCGACATGCCCCATGACCGTGACAACGGCCGGACGCGGTTTCAATGTTTCCGCAGGATCGACATCCTCTTCGGCGGCGATATCAATATCCGCTGCAGAAACGCGTTCGATATTGTGGCCAAATTCCTCAACCAGCAATTCGGCGGTATCCTGATCAATCGTTTGGTTTACCGTAACCATCGATCCCATATTGAACAGCGATTTGACCAGATCGGCGCCTTTTTCGCCCATACGTTTGGCGAGTTCCTGAACGGTAATTGCCTCTGGCACGACAACGTCGCGCGCCTTCTTCGGCTGCTGTTCACGCTTGCCGCCACCGCTTTGTGCACGTTTTTCCTTCTCGCGCGCGCGCTTCAGCGCAGCGAGTGAACGCGCGCGTGCGCCGGTATCTTCGCTCAGCGCACGGTTTACCGTCAGCTTACCGGACTGGCGGCGATCACCGCGTCCTTCCTTCTCACGCGAAGGCTTGCCGGATTTCTTTTCCTCACGCTTTGGCCGGTCGGGCCGCGCCACAGGGGTAAATTTGCGCGCAGCGGGGGCTTCTTCCTTTTCAGGTGCAGCCTCAGGCGTTTCGGCAGTTGCATCAGTCGGCTCGGCTTTTGGTGCCGTTTCAACCTTATCGGCCTTCTTGTTGTCTTCCTGCCGTTGGCGCTCTTCGGCATCCTGCTTTGCCTTGGCTTCATCATCCAGGCGGCGGTTGCGCTCAAGCGTTCCCAGCCGGTCTTCTTCTGCTTCACGCAGCAGCTTTGCCTGACGCTCCTGCGGCGTAAGATCATCGGCGGGCGCCTTTTTCGGCGCAGGCGCAGGTGCAGGCGCTGGTTTTTCAGCAACCGGCTCCGGCTTGGGCTCGGGCGGCGGTGCTTCGGGTTCGGCCGGCGCAGCGCCGGGCTTGCCGACAAGTTTGCGGCGTTTAACCTCGACCACAACCTTGTTCGTGCGGCCATGGCTAAAGGTCTGCTTTACTTCGCCGGATTCCACCGCGCGCTTCAAACCCAATGGTTTGCGCTTTGGCTTCGCTTTATCTTCGGTTTCATCACTCATAATTTACAGACCTGGTCTTTCATTCATTCAGCGCAGGGATATCCGCGCCATTATCTTGCGCGCCCGATTCCGCTTCGGCAACGCTATTAGAGCATCCATTAAACTTTATCCAGCGGCCAAGATGATGCATCACTCTTGTCGCTGCTTTTTTGTCGGTTATGGCCACATGCACCGCATTGGCGCGGCCAAGCGCCGCCGAAATGGCACCGCGATCAAATGGCAAACGGATCCCGGCTTTGCCGCTGCCTTCGGTATCGCTGCCGACACGCCAGGATTGGTCACGCTTTTTCGCACCGTCCTCGCTCGCATCCGCCGCGTGCAGCAACAGCGCCACTTGCCCGCCGCGCGCCGCTGCATCAATTTTGTCTGCCCCGCATATAAGATTGCTCGCGCGCGCTTCCAAGCCCAGCCGGTCGAGCAACGCTTTTTCCAGCGCCGCCGCGATTTGCGCAGACAGATCGCCAGGCGCGGCTACCTTCCCGCTTTTGAATGCACGCGATAAAGCCGATTTAAGGCGGCCTTTTGCTTGTGCCGTCTGCAATTCATCACAGCTGACACCAATCCATGCGCCGCGCCCCGGAGCCTTGCCATGGATATCGGGCAGGATCACGCCATCAGGGCTGAGCGCGAGCCGGATCAACGCGAGACTTTCATCCCGCTCACCGCTCAAAATGCACCGTCTTACTGGTGTATGCCGGGTCTCATTGGGGGCTTTCCGCGGCAACGGCGTCCTCCCCATCTGTTGCATCGGCAGCCGGCGTTTCCGCCTTTTCTGCCGGGGCGTCTTCATCTTCAAACCAATGCGCACGTGCCGCCATGATTATCTCGTTGCCCACATCTTCGCTCAAATTGAACGATGCCAGAATGCCCGGCTTGTCCTCGATCCGCTTGCGGCGGTCATTGCGTTTGTTTTCGCTGTTGCGGCGCGGCTCTTCGCGGCGGCCTTTCTGGATTAGCTCATCGGTCGCCAGATCGGCCAGATCGTCGAGTGTCTTGATCTCCGCCTTGCCCAGCGCCACGAGCATTGCCTCTGTAATATGCGGCAGTTCCGCCAGATCATCCTCAACGCCCATTTCGCGGCGTTCGGCGCGTGCTGCATCTTCGCGCGCTTCCAAAGCTTCAACCGCACGGCTTTGCAATTCTTCGGCAAGCTCGTCATCAAAACCTTCGATCGCGGCGATTTCTTCTGGCGCGACGTAAGCCACCTCTTCCAGCTCGCTGAACCCTTCAGCGACCAGCAGCTGCGACAGCGTCTCATCCACATCCAGCTCATTCTGGAATAATTCGGAACGTTCGACAAACTCCTTCTGCCGCTTCTCGCTCGATTCTTCCTCGGTCATTATGTCGATACCGCGATCGGTCAACTGGCTGGCCAGCCGCACATTTTGTCCGCGCCGCCCAATGGCAAGGCTCAGCTGATCATCAGGCACGACAACCTCGATACGCGATTCATCCTCATCGATGACTACGCGGCTGACCGTTGCGGGCTGCAATGCGTTGACCACGAATGTCGCGGTGTCTTCGGACCAGGGGATAATGTCGATTTTCTCGCCCTGCATCTCCTGCACCACGGCCTGCACGCGGCTGCCCTTCATACCCACACAGGCACCGACCGGATCAATCGAGCCATCATGGCTGATCACGCCGATCTTCGCGCGGCTTCCCGGATCACGGGCAGCGGCCTTGATTTCGATAATGCCGTCATAGATTTCGGGCACTTCCTGCATGAAAAGTTTTTTCATGAATTCAGGATGCGCACGCGATAGCAGGATTTGCGGCCCGCGATTTTCGCGCTGCACTTTCATGATCAGCGAACGGACGCGGTCCCCGTTGCGCAGGATTTCGCGCGGAATTTGCTGATCGCGGCGGATCACACCTTCGCCGCGCCCCAGATCGACGACGACATGGCCGAATTCAACGGACTTCACCACGCCGGTGATAATCTCTCCGGCCCGGTCCTTAAACTCTTCAAACTGGCGCTCGCGCTCGGCATCGCGCACCTTCTGGAAAATGACCTGCTTTGCCGATTGCGCGTCAATACGGCCCAGATCGACGGGGGGCAGCGGATCAACGATAAAGTCACCAATGCTGGAATCTTTTTCCAGCTTCTGCGCAGCTTTCAGATCGACCTGCTTGAAATAATCCTCAACCTCTTCCACCACCTCGACAACGCGCCACAGCCGCAGATCGCCCGTTTGCTGATCCAGCTTTGCACGGATATCATTTTCCGCGCCGTAGCGGGCCCGGGCCGCACGCTGGATCGATTCCTCCAGCGCTTCGACAACAATCGCTTTGTCGATCATCTTTTCCGATGCAACCGCATTCGCAATCGCCAGCAGCTCTGCCTTGTTTGCACTAATCGGGGTAGCCATACTATCTTCTTCCTATCATCGCGCCTGACATTCAGGCACCAGTTTCGCTGTCCGTTATCTCGTTGTCCGCATCGCTATCATCGTCAATGCTATCTTCGTCAATTACGTCTACGCCGTCACTGTTGACCGGCGCACTCGCTGCTATCAGCCTGTCTGTCAAGATAAGCTTTGCGTTGTCAACATCGGCCAAAGCGAACCGCACTTCGCCTGCCTTGCGATCTTCCATCACAATCATGTCGCCATCTGTTCCGCCCAGATCACCGCGCAGTTTCTTGCGCCCCCCCGCCGGTTTTGACAGTTCGACCTTCGCTTCATGCCCGGCCCAGCCTTCAAAATCCGTCATCCGCGTCAAAGGCCGGTCGATGCCGGGGGAGCTTACCTCAAGCCGGTAGGCCTGATCAACGGGATCATTCCCGGCCTCCTCCATCGCGTCGAACTTTTCTGACAATCGCCGCGACAATGCCGCGCAATCCTCTATCACCAGCTGGCCAGTCTCGGGCCGTTCAGCCATAATCTGCAGCGCGGGATCATTGCCCTCATCGCCGCCCTGCACCAACCATTTCACGCGCACGAGATTGAAGCCCAAAGCCTTCACCTCAGTTGCGATAATATCGGTCAGTTTATGCATGTCAGGCAATTGCGGCTTGTCCTTATAGTCTATCGTCGGTTTCCTTTGATTGCGAATGCGCGAATGGCCCCGGTGCTTTTCAGACCGGCCCTCTAAAACTTTCGCAATGTAAGGATGGAAACACAATATGCCTGCTACTAACGGATTGCAAGGGGAATCGCCGAGTTGGGCAATATGGCAGCAAAGGCTGCGCTTAGCGGCTTCGCGGTAAACACTGCGCTGCCAAGCTGCTTATGGTCTTTCGGCGCGCGATATACTATCATGCGCACAACACGTTTTTTGCCCGGGATACATGCTATGAAACCTTATTATATTTCCGCTCTTGCTATGTCCGCACTGATCACTGCTGCATGTCAGGTTGATGGCCCCGACGTCGCGGGCAATGATGCGCCAAGCCAGCTCGCCGCAAACGCCGCGCCCTTTACAGTCGAGCCGGTCGCGGATTTTGATGAACCATGGGCGATGACATTCCTGCCCGATGGCAAATCCGCGCTGGTCACGGAAAAATCGGGCAAGCTGATCCTGCTGACGATTGGCGGCGAACAGCGCCTGGTATCCGGCGTGCCAGAGGTCGATTATGGCGGACAGGGCGGATTGGGCGATGTCATTTTGGCGCCGAATTTTGCTGAAGATAATATGGTGTATTTAAGCTGGGCCGAAGCGGGCGAAGGCAACGCACGCGGCGCGGCGGTTGGGCGGGCGACACTGGACACCAGCGGGCCAGCCGCGGCTTTGCAAAATCTGGAAGTTATCTGGCGGCAATATCCCAAGGTCAGCGGGCGCGGGCATTACGGCCATCGCCTCGCCTTCTCGCCCGATGGAAAATATCTGTTCATTGCCAGCGGAGAGCGGCAGAAATTCGATCCGGCGCAGGATATGGCCAGCAATATGGGAAAGGTCGTCCGGCTGTATCCTGATGGCAGCATTCCCGAAGACAATCCATTCTTCGTCGCAGCGGATGTTGTGAAATCGCAGATATGGTCGCTGGGCCATCGCAATCCGCTGGGCATTACATTCGATACCAATGGCAATCTTTGGAATCAGGAGATGGGCCCGGCGGGCGGCGATGAGATTAATCTGGTGCAGCGCGGGGCCAATTATGGATACCCCAACGTATCCAATGGCGATCATTATGATGGCACCAACATTCCCGATCACAGCGAGGGCGACGGCTTCACTGCGCCAAAGGCATTCTGGAACCCGGCAATATCGCCCGGCGGATTGCTATACTATACCGGCGATCTTTTCCCCGAATGGAAAGGGTCGCTGTTTCTCGGCGGATTGGGCGCAAAAAATCTCGTGCGTGTCAGCGTCAACGGCACCGAACTTTCCAAAGCAGACGCATGGCCCATGCGCGCGCGCATCCGCGAGGTGGAGCAAGGCCCGGATGGCGCGATATGGCTGCTGGAGGATGGCAAGCGCGGATCGAAGGGGCGGTTGTTGAAATTGACGCCAGCCGGTTAATCCCGCCCATTGGACAAAGGACAGCAATCAGCAATCAGGGCTGTGCCCTACCCCGCTGTCACTGTTCCTGATAAATCAGCCAGAAAATCCTGAACGCGTTCGGCATTTGCGCCCAGATCGCTTTGCCCGACACGGCTGACGGAACGCATGTCGACAATGCTGCCCTTGTCATCCTGTGTCGGCTTGACGCGCAGAACGACATCATCCTTGAACCCGAACATCTGCGTCGTCGCGACAGCTTCCATACGGCCCTCGGCCACGCGCAGCGCCGCAATATCCCAGCCGCGATCTTCCGCCAGCCGTTCGGCTTTCGCCATCACTTCTTTTACGGGGCGATCCACGCGGACAGTGCGGATATCGCCATATTCATCCTGATGAATCCGCCGCCAGCGTTGCTGCGGGTTCAGCCCGCGCATATCTTCATCATCCTCACCGGGGATATTGTCCCAATTATCCTCACGCAGTGACAGCGAACGAAAAGCGGGCGGATCAGCAAGATCGGTTGAAATATCATGTATTGCCGGGACGCTGCGGGCGTGCATCGCCAGCGTTCCCAGATAGCCGACATATACCAGAGCCAGCACAACGCCGATCCAGTGAAGCGGGCGATTGCCATGCACCGATTTGCGCTTATGCAGCCACCAGATCAGCGCCGCGACCAGCAACGTCACCACCGCCAGAATCACAGAGTAAAGCAGTCCGGTAAAACCCGATTGCCAGCCCCACAGGCCCCAGCCGGAACCAAAGGCGGCGAGCAATCCCCACAGGATCGCGCCTGCCCCGCCAGCGAAAACCAACCATGCCTTCCAATCACGCTTCTTCTTCACCGTGGGCGAAGCGGCATCCGGCGCGCCTTCATTGGGCGCATTTGCGCGTGCCGGGTTTGGCTCAGCCGGATTGTCGTCGTGATTGATAGCCATCTCGCATTCCTTATTATGTCGTCGCGCGATGGCTTAATCCAATCGCTGCGCCAACACAAATTTTTCGCGCCCCGCGCTGCAATCGCAATAGATGCTGGCGATTTGCGGGATATGGCGATATGCGCGCCTGCGATGACTCAGCCTATCGCCAAACCCATTCCTTTGCATTCATGCAGCCCGGCGGCGGTTGAGGCTCTGCTCGATGCTGCGTTCGGCACAGACCGGCATGGCCGCACCGCATATCGGCTGCGCGCGGGGATGGCCGCGATTGCGCCGCTTTCCTTCGGTTTGTTGCAGGATGATGCGTTGATCGGATCGCTACAATGCTGGCCGGTGCAGGTGGCCGATGCTGCGCAGGATTACCCGCTGATACTTGTAGGCCCGGTCGCGGTACATCCCGATCACCAGATGAACGGTCACGGCATTGCAATGATGCACGCCGCGATGGATGCGGCTGCCACCGCTGGCAATCCGGCGATGGTTATGATCGGCGATGAGGAATATTACGGCCGCTTCGGCTTTACTGCTGTTGCCACTGCCGGATGGACCCTGCCCGGCCCGTGGGAGCCGCACCGGCTGTTATGCCGCAATCCAGCGGGGCACGATCTGCCGGACACTGGAATGGTTGGCCCGCGCACCGGCAGCTAAGCGCAACAGAAATTTTGCAATTCGCCCTCGCCATGCTTATCTCGCCTCCATGCCATATGACGTTCCACCCGATCTCGACAGCCTGAGCCTGACTGAAATTGCGCAACTGGCGCAAGACCGCAAACTGCCGCCCGTCGCCAGTTGGGAGCCTGAACATAGCGGCCACAGCGAAATGCGCATCGCCGCCGATGGCACCTGGTATCATCAGGACGGAGAGATCCGGCGCCCCGCTATGGTGCGTGCCTTTTCGTCGCTGTTGCGCCGCGAGGGCAAGGATGATTACTGGCTAGTCACACCGCAGCAGAAACTGTGGATCAAGGTGGAGGACGCGCCCTTCATCGCGACTGAAATGACCCACGAGGGAAGCGGCGAAACACAGCGGCTGGCCTTTCGTGTGAATAGTGACGACGTGCTGGTCTGCGGGCCGGAACATGCGCTCACCATCGAAAATCGCGGTGCCGGGCCAATGCCCTATCTGCATGTGCGTGACGATCTGTGGGCAAAGCTGGCGCGCCCGGTATTTTATGAACTGACCGAGATTGCACTCGCCAACGCAGCCGAAACCGGCGACGATGAACCGGCGGTGTGGAGCGACGGTATGCGCTTCAGCCTGGCGGCGATGCTATGACTTTGCTGGAGCGGCTGACAGCGTCGCTTCAACATAAGCAGCAAATCGACATTGAGGATGAACGCGATTTTACTGACAGTGTTGCGGGCCACCGCCAAGCCGCAGTGCTGATCCCCATCACGCAGCGCCCCCAGCCCGGCGTCATCCTGACCCAGCGGCCCGACTGGCTGAACAGTCATCCGGGGCAAGTCGCCTTTCCCGGCGGCAAAATAGATGATGGTGACAGTGATGAGATCGATGCCGCGCTGCGTGAGGCGGAGGAGGAGCTTGCGATGCCGCGCAGTCAGGTCGACATAATCGGCACCGGCGATATTTATTATTCAGGCAGCGGCTTTGCGATCACGCCGGTTATCGGCCTGATACCGCCCGATCTGCCTTTGACGCCTTGCCCGAATGAAGTTGCCGACTGGTTTGAAGTGCCGCTCGATTTTCTGCTCGACCGGCAAAATGCCATCATGAAAAAAGCGCAGTGGCAGGGCAGAGAACGGCAATATTACGATATGCAATGGCAGGACCGCCGTATCTGGGGCGTGACGGCGGGTATTGTCGCGAATATCGTCCGCCGGATCGAGGCGTTGTGAGCGCGCTGCCAGAAAGCGATTGGCGCGCGCATTCCGGGCTGCAGCGTATTATCCGCACGCTTTCGGATGGCGAGGTAAAGCCGCTTGCGGTGGGCGGGGCGGTGCGTGACAGCTTGCTGGGCCTGCCGGTAAGCGATGTCGATCTGGCCACGGCATTGCGCCCTGATGAGGTCATCCGGCGGCTGGAGACAGCGGGCATAAAGGCAATCCCTACCGGCATTGCGCATGGCACAATCACCGCCGTGGCGGATGGCAGAAGTTTTGAAATCACAACATTGCGCCGCGACGTTGCCACTGACGGGCGGCGCGCGACGGTCGCTTTTTCGCATGATTGGCGCGAAGATGCCGAGCGGCGCGATTTCACAATGAACGCGCTGTATGCCGATATTCAGAGCGGAGAGATTTTTGACAGCGTGGGCGGGCTTGCCGATCTGGACGCGCGGCATGTGCGGTTTATCGGTGATGCAGCCCAGCGGATTGCCGAGGATTATTTACGTATCCTGCGCTACTACCGTTTTCTGGCGCGGTTTGGCGAAGACCCTGCAGATACAGAGGCGTTGGCCGCGTGCCGCGATGCTGCCCCCAGCCTGAAATCGCTGTCGCGCGAACGCATCGCTGATGAACTGATGAAGCTGCTCGCCACTGATGATCCCCGCGCTGCAATCGGCCACATGCTGTCTGCCGATATCTTCGCGCATATCGTAAGCGAAATAGACGGCGATGCGGCAGGTATGCTGGACCGCGTTGTCACCCGCGAACAGGCGCATGGCATCGCACCTTGCGCCATGCGTAGGTTAACCGCCATGCTGCCGAAATCGCCCGAATTATCCGGCAAGATCGCAAGCAAACTGCGCCTTTCCAAAAAAATGCAGGCCGGATTGGTCAGCCGGATGGACTTCGCATCTGCGCCGGTGGACGCGGGCGCGATACCGGCAATCGCCTATCATACCAGCGAGGAGGCCGCGCGCGATATTGCCTTGCTGTTTGCCCCGGATAGCGAAGTCGCCGCATGTCTGACTGCGCTCGGCAATTGGGAGAGGCCAGACTTTCCATTGAAGGGAAGCGATCTAATCGCAATGGGCCTGACGCCCGGCCCGGCTGTGTCACACACGCTGGAGGCGATCCGCACAGCATGGATCGCAGAGGGCTTCCCCGATACGTCGCGCGTTCGCGCATTAGCTCACGAAGTGATAGGATAACACATGCCCGTTGCATCCCCCTGCATCTCCATATGCAAAATCGATAAGGCCACGCATGTCTGCACCGGCTGCCACCGCAAAATGGACGAGATCAGCGAATGGCGCACCGCGTCCGAGAAAAGAAAACAGCAGATATTGCAACTGGCGAAGGCGCGAAAAACACGTGCGCGCGGCGATTGATTACAGTGAGATAACCTTAATCAAACTGGTTATCGCGCGGGAAGCCATTGGGCGGCATTCGGCCCGCCGCGCCTCTTGCCACGCGCCACAGCGACATATCATTTTCGGTCCGCGTCCGGCCGCTGTCCCCGCCCATCGTCCAGCTTAGCCCTTCGGACATGTTGAAGCATACCGCATCGGAAAGGCCGCCATCCTTATAGCGTTGCAGCATGACCCCCTGCCCCTTCGCCATTTCGGGAAGTTCGGATAGCGGGAAGGCGACCAGCTTGCGGTTGTCGCCAACCACCGCCACATACTGGTCCTTCGCAAGCGCCACATTTTCGGTCGCGGGCGGCGCGGGGCGCACGACCGCAAGCCGCGCGTCTTTTTTCACATTCACGACCTGACGCCCCTTGCGCGTCTCCGCCACAGCATCTTCGCTTTTGGCAATAAACCCTTTGCCATTTGTTGACGCGAGCAGCATCCGCTGTCCGGGAACCGCGGGCATCAGATGCACAATATCATTGCCTGCCTCGATATCGACCATCGTGCCGATCGGTTCGCCAAAGCCGCGCGCACCCGGCAGCTTGTCTGCACCCAGCGTATAGAAGCGGCCCGACGCTGTAGCGACGAGCAGCTTGTCTGTCGTCTGCGCGTGGAACATGAAGGCCAGCTCGTCGCCCTCCTTGAATTTGAAGCTATCGCGCTTGTCCAGATCGGCATGGCCCTTCATCGCCTTGATCCATCCGCGCTTTGACATGATGACGGTGAGCGGTTCTTTTTCGATCAGCGATTCCAGCGCAATCTCGGTTGTTGCTCCTGCTTCTTCCAATGATGTGCGCCGGCGGCCCAGATCGGTATCCTCGGCATACAGCTTGCGCAGTGCAGCAATATCTTTTTTCAAACGCGTGCGTTGCCGCGCCGGGCTGTCGATCAGTTTAATCAGGCCGTCGCGTTCCGCCAGCAGCGTATCCTGCTCGCGCTTCAGCTCCATCTCCTCCAATTTGCGCAAACTGCGCAGCCGCATGTTGAGGATCGCCTCCGCCTGCCGGTCGGTCAGCGCAAACTCATCCATCAGCATCGGTTTGGGTTCGTCATTGTTGCGGATAATTTCGATCACCCGGTCCAGATTCAGATAGGCGATAATATAACCGCCGAGCAGCTCCAGCCGCGCGTCAATCTTTTCCAGCCGGTGCTGCGACCGGCGCACCAGCACGGTAATCTGGTGCCGCAACCAATGGCGCAGCAATTCGCCCAGCCCCATAACCTGCGGCGTGCGCGTATCATCAAGCACATTCATGTTGAGCGAAAAGCGCGTTTCCAGATCGGTCATCCGGTAAAGCGCATTTTTCAGCGTATCGGGATCGACATTGCGCGATTTGGGCACAAGCACGATCCGGATCTGTTCATCGCTTTCATCGCGCACATCTTCTAAAATCGGCAGCTTCTTATCCGCGATCAACTGCGCAATCTGCTCGATCAGCTTGCCCTTTTGCACCTGATAGGGAATTTCGCTAACGACCAGTTGCCATTGCCCGCCGCCCAGTTTTTCAACCCCGTCATCATTGGTGTTCCAACCGCCATCGTTATTGCGGCCCACCGCAAACCGCGACCGCACACGCAATGCGCCTCGCCCGCTTTCATACGCGGCACTGATTACATCGGCACTGTCAACCAATATGCCGCCGGTAGCAAAATCAGGCCCCTTCGTCAGCGCCATTAACTGCGCATGATCCGCCTTGGGTTCGTCGATCAGCAGCGTCGCGGCGTCCAGAATCTCCGCAGCGTTATGCGACGGGATATTGGTTGCCATACCCACGGCAATGCCGCTTGCGCCATTGGCGAGCAAATTTGGGAACAGCCCCGGCATAATCTCCGGTTCTTCGTCCTCACCATTGTAAGTGGGGCGCATGTCGGCGGCATCTTCATCCAGCCCGCGCATCAGTTCGATAGCCGTTTGCGTCAACCGCGCCTCTGTATACCGATAGGCCGCGGCATTATCGCCATCGATGTTGCCGAAATTGCCCTGCCCGTCGACAAGCGGATAGCGCAGCGCGAAACTCTGCGCGAGGCGCACCATCGCATCATAGACCGATTGATCGCCATGCGGCTGATATTTGCCGATCACATCGCCGACAACGCGGGCGCATTTCTTATATCCTTGCGCTGGATCGAGCCGCAATAATCGCATCGCCCATAGCAAACGGCGATGCACAGGCTTTAGCCCATCGCGCAGATCGGGCAGCGACCGCGCAGTAATCGTCGACATTGCGTAAACCAGATAGCGATCCGACAATGCCGTATCGAAGGGCGCATCGACAATCGCATCAAATGGATCATCGGATGGTTCAGCAGTATCGATCGTATCAGCCATAGCCGCCTGCGATAGCGAGCCGGATTCGCGCCGCCAAGAGTAAAGGCTTTGCTGTCCACAGATAATTTGCTGTTGCAGAGCGACGGATCGGCGCGCCCACGCCCAAAAGCCTGCATTGCGCAATAATCGCTCCGATGGCAATTCTGCGGGATGGCAGACATGCAAGATAGATCAGACGTTACCGTATGGTACGATGGCGGCTGCCCGCTGTGCCAGCGCGAAATTGCCATTATGCAGCGGCTGGATCGCGGCAAGCATATCGCCTTTGTCGATCTTGCCGATCCCGCAAGGACATGCCCGCTTGATCGCAGCGCAATGCTCGCGCAATTCCACGCCGAAGAGGATGGCACTATCCATTCCGGCGCCGCTGCGTTCGCGGCTATGTGGCGCGCGATACCAATGCTGCGCCCGTTGGGATTGCTGGCGAAAAACCCTCTGGCTCTCCGCGCGCTGCAGTGGCTTTACGAACGCTTTCTCGTTATCCGTCCGGGGCTGCAAAAGCTGCTGGGATAACCGGTTTACGCAGCGCATCGAATTTAGCTTGCATTGACACGCTTACATCGACACGAAGCCGGAATAATTCGGGTTGCAACCGCTCCGCTATCGGCTAGCTTGTGACACACTTTTCAAATGGAGGACGTATGAATATCAAGGCGATACTAATATCCGGAGCGGCCGTTTTGGCGCTGGGCGCATGTGGCAGCGCAGAAGAAAAAGAAGAGCAGAAGCCGCGCCCGGGGATGTATGCTCCATCGGTGGAACTTACCGAACTGGAAATGCCCGGCATGACCGAAGACATGAAAGAGGCTGCGAAAGAACAGATGAAAACGCAGTTCGCAGCGCAGGCAGGCGGCAACCGCTGCATGGGCGGCGGCAAGGAAACTGACTGGAAAGAAGCGGCCAACGAAATGAGCGCCGGGCTGGGCGGCAAATGCGAAACGACCAAAGATAACGGCACTGCGACCGTTGCCGATCTGGAAGTCAGCTGCACCGGCACAGAGCTGGGCGACGTCGTGGTTAGCATGGCTGGCGAAGCGCAAGACGAAAGCTTCGATATGGATATCATGTTCGACATCAAGAAGCTGCCCACCGGCGGCGAAGGCAAGATGGGCATGAAACTGTCCGCAAGCCGCGTAGGCGATTGCTGATTTAGCGAATGAACTTAGCCCGCTGGCCCTGATGAAACGGGCGGCGGGCTAAGCAAAAGTTGGCGGCCGGCGACGGTCAGCTATTTGCGCGCCGCCCGCTCCTGCACCGCTTGACCAATGCGAACGCGGTGCATATAAGGCGCGCCATACGCAACATTATCGGGAATAGCATTGCCGTCGCGCAGCGATGTTAACGAATTGATAAATTGCGGTTATCCGACGCGGTGGCTGTATGAATCGTCCTTGTTTAACAGGTCGTCATCATACGGCCTTTTTCGCGTTCGGATGGCAGCGTTTCTTGTATACGACCGTCACATAGCTGACACAGACATAAGGCAAAGCATCCGATATGGCCACCAAACCCGCAGAATCCAAAACGGCAACTCCGCTCTCCCGTTCACGTCGCATCCGCAAAATCTTCGGCGATATCCACGAAGTGATCGACATGCCGAACCTGATCGAGGTGCAGCGCGAATCTTACGAACAGTTTTTGCGGTCCGACCCTTCGATCGGCTATGTTTCCGGTCTGGAAAAAACGTTGCGCGGTGTCTTCCCCGTGAAGGATTTTGCCGGAACAGCGGAACTAGATTTCGTGCATTACGAGCTTGAAGAGCCAAAATATGATGTTGAGGAATGCCGCCAGCGCGGGATAACCTATGCCGCGCAGATGAAGGTTACGTTGCGCTTGATCGTCTTTGAAGTCGATCCCGATACCGAAGCGCGCAGCGTGCTCGATATCAAGGAGCAGGACGTCTACATGGGTGATATGCCTTTGATGACGGGCAATGGCACTTTCTTCATTAACGGCACTGAGCGCGTTATCGTATCGCAAATGCACCGATCACCGGGCGTATTGTTTGATCATGATCGCGGAAAAACCCATGCTTCGGGCAAATTCCTGTTTGCCGCGCGTGTCATTCCCTATCGCGGTTCATGGCTCGATTTTGAATTTGACGCCAAGGATATCGTCAATGTTCGGATCGACCGCAAACGCAAGCTGCCGGTTTCGACGTTGCTCTATGCGCTTGGGTTGACTGCCGAAGAAATTCTCGCGCATTTTTACGATATCGTATCATTTGAACGCGCCAAGGACGGGTGGAAAATTCCGTTCAACGCCGAACAGTGGCGGACATCGAAGCCTTTGTTTGACATCGTGGATGCCGACAGCGGCGAGGTTGTTTTCAAAGCGGGTCAGAAAATTACACCGCGCAGCGCAAATAAAGCCGTCAAAGATGGCCTGACAACGCTGCTGATTCCGACTGAGGAAATCTTCGGGCGCTATTCCGCCTATGATCTGGTCAACGAAAAAACTGGCGAGATTTATATTGAGGCCGGCGACGAAGTGTCGGCCGAAAATCTTGAAAAGCTCGATAAGGCAGGCATCGACAAGCTCGACCTGCTCGACATCGATCACGTAATTACCGGCGCATGGATGCGCAATACATTGCAGGCAGACAAGGCCGAAAATGGCGATATGGGCCTCGACGCGATTTACCGCGTAATGCGCCCGGGCGAGCCGCCAACGCGCGAAACCGCAGATGCCCTGTTCGAAGGCTTGTTCTTCGATGGCGAACGCTATGATCTGTCGGCTGTGGGACGGGTGAAGCTGAATATGCGTCTGGAGCTTGACGCCCCGAACGACATGACGACGCTGCGCAAGGAGGATATTCTTGCCGTGGTGAAAGAACTGGTCGATCTTAAGGATGGCAAGGGCGAGATTGACGATATCGACAATCTTGGCAATCGCCGTGTGCGTTCGGTTGGCGAATTGCTGGAGAACCAGTATCGCGTCGGCCTGCTCCGCATGGAACGTGCCGTGAAGGAACGTATGTCGAGCGTCGATGTATCCACCGTGATGCCGAACGATCTGATCAATGCGAAGCCAGCTGTGGCTGCTGTGCGCGAATTTTTCGGATCATCGCAGCTGTCGCAATTTATGGATCAGACGAACCCGCTGTCCGAAGTAACGCATAAACGCCGCGTGTCGGCGCTTGGGCCGGGCGGGCTTACCCGCGAACGCGCCGGTTTTGAGGTGCGCGATGTGCATCCAACGCATTACGGCCGTATTTGCCCGATTGAAACGCCAGAAGGCCCGAATATCGGACTGATCAACAGTCTGGCATCGTTCAGCCGTGTGAACCAGTATGGCTTTATCGAAACGCCCTACCGGATCGTGAAAGACGAAAAGGTTACCGACGAGGTTGTGTATCTTTCCGCGATGGAGGAAAACAAGCACACCGTGGCGCAGGCGAACGCCGAACTGGATAACACAGGCGGCTTTGTCGAGGAGCTGATCTCGGCACGCCAAGGCGGCGAATTTCTGATGGCACAGCGTGAACGTATCACGCTGATGGATGTCAGCCCGAAGCAGCTGGTGTCGGTCGCTGCATCGCTCATTCCCTTTTTGGAAAATGATGACGCGAACCGTGCGCTTATGGGATCGAACATGCAACGCCAGGCTGTGCCTCTGCTGCGTGCAGAAGCGCCATTCGTCGGCACCGGTATGGAAGAAACAGTGGCGCGCGATTCCGGAGCGGCAATTGCGGCGCGGCGCGCAGGCATTGTCGATCAGGTTGATGCCACGCGTATCGTGATCCGCGTAACGGGTGAAGTGAACGCAGGCGAAAGCGGCGTGGACATCTACACGCTGCAAAAATTCCAGCGTTCAAACCAGAATACCTGCATCAATCAGAAGCCGTTGGTTAAAGTGGGCGATGAAATCGTCGCTGGCGAAACCATTGCCGATGGCCCGTCAACCGAACTCGGTGAATTGGCGCTGGGCAAAAACAGCCTCGTCGCCTTTATGCCTTGGAACGGGTATAATTATGAGGACAGTATTCTGATCTCCGAACGCATCGTGAAAGATGATGTGTTTACGTCGGTGCATATCGATGAATTTGAAGTGATGGCCCGCGATACCAAGCTGGGCCCTGAAGACATCACCCGCGATATTCCCAATGTGGGCGAAGAGGCGCTGCGCAATCTGGATGAGGCAGGCATCGTCTATATCGGTGCCGAAGTGCATCCTGGTGATATTCTGGTCGGCAAGATTACGCCAAAGGGTGAAAGCCCGATGACGCCGGAGGAAAAACTTCTCCGCGCGATCTTTGGCGAAAAGGCTTCCGATGTGCGTGATACGTCGCTGAAACTGCCCCCCGGTGTTGCCGGTACGGTTGTTGAAGTGCGGGTGTTCAACCGCCACGGCATCGACAAAGACGAACGCGCGATGGCGATCGAGCGTGAAGAAATCGAGCGGCTGGCAAAGGACCGCGAGGACGAACGCGCCATTTTGAACCGCGCGACCTATAATCGCTTGCGCGAAATGCTGGTCGGGCAGACTGTTGCTGCGGGGCCGAAGGAGCTGAAAAAAGGCTCCAAGATTGACGCCGACAATCTGGAAGCGGCCGAAAAGCATGAATGGTGGAAAATTGCTGTCACCGATGACAAGGTTCAAGGCGATCTGGAAGCTGTCAAAACGCAGTATGATGATGCCGTTAAACTGATTGTCGAGAAATTCGAGGATCGGCGTGAGAAGCTGGAACGCGGCGATGAGCTGGCACCTGGCGTTCTCAAGATGGTCAAGGTATTTGTGGCTGTGAAGCGCAAGCTGCAGCCGGGTGACAAAATGGCTGGCCGCCACGGTAACAAGGGTGTGATTTCCCGCATCCTGCCAGTGGAAGATATGCCTTTCCTTGAAGATGGGACGCCGGTCGATATCGTGCTCAACCCGCTTGGTGTGCCAAGCCGTATGAATGTGGGTCAGATTTTTGAAACGCATCTTGGCTGGGCCGCGCGCGGGCTGGGCAAGCAGGTGGAAAATGCTCTTGAGGAATGGCGCATTGCCAATCCGAACCCGGATGCCGCTGCTCCGCCAGAAGCAGTGCGTGAACGGATGATCCATGCGTATGGCGATCAATATGCCGAGGCAATCAAAACCCGCGATGATGCTGACATTGTCGAAATGGCAACGCATCTAACGAACGGTGTGCCGATGGGCACGCCTGTGTTTGATGGCGCGAAGGAAGACGATGTCTCCGCAATGCTGGAACTCGCCGGGCTGGATACATCGGGTCAAAGTGATCTGTATGATGGCCGGACGGGCGACAAATTCGATCGTAAGGTAACGGTTGGCTATATCTATATGCTCAAACTGCATCACTTGGTTGATGACAAGATCCACGCACGTTCGATCGGGCCATATTCGCTCGTCACGCAGCAGCCACTGGGCGGTAAAGCCCAATTCGGCGGACAGCGGTTTGGCGAGATGGAAGTCTGGGCATTGCAAGCATACGGCGCGGCATACACGCTGCAGGAAATGCTGACCGTGAAATCGGATGACGTGATGGGGCGGACCAAAGTCTATGAAAGCATCGTCAAGGGTGATGATGGCTTTGAAACCGGCATCCCCGAAAGCTTCAACGTGCTGGTCAAAGAAATGCGCTCACTCGGCCTCGATGTCGGGCTCAGCTCTTTCGATGACGAGAATGACGACGGCGACGACATGGCCGAGGCTGCGGAATAAAGGCGAGATTATGGGCCGGGCGGAGTTACCCTCCGCCCTTCCCCACCCCCGCCAAACCAATACTCCACGGGGCGATAGCCCGATGAGGAAAAAGACATGAACGAACTAAGCAAATTCAACAATCCCGTCGCCAAGCAAGAGACATTTGACCAGATTCAAATCGGCCTCGCCTCGCCGGAGAAAATCCGCAGCTGGTCTTTCGGTGAGATCAAGAAACCGGAAACCATCAACTACCGCACGTTCAAGCCGGAGCGTGACGGGCTTTTCTGCGCGCGTATCTTTGGCCCCGTAAAGGATTACTAATGCCTGTGCGGCAAATATAAGCGCATGAAATATAAAGGCGTCGTTTGCGAGAAATGCGGCGTTGAAGTGACCGTTACGAAAGTGCGCCGGGAACGGATGGGCCATATTGAACTGGCAGCGCCCGTCGCGCATATCTGGTTCCTGAAATCGCTGCCATCGCGCATCGGCCTGCTGCTCGACATGCAGTTGAAGCAGCTGGAGCGCGTGCTGTATTTTGAAAGCTATCTCGTCAACGAACCTGGCCTGACGCCGCTGGAGAAAAACCAGCTGCTCACCGAAGACGAGCTTCTTGAGGCGCAGGACGAATATGGCGAGGACGCCTTTACTGCCGGCATTGGCGCCGAGGCCGTGAAGCAGATGCTGATCGACCTTGATCTGGAGCAGGAAAAGGAAGACCTGCTTGAAGATCTGGCGACCACCAAATCTACATTGAAGCCAGCGAAGATTATCAAGCGGCTGAAAGTCGTCGAGAGCTTCATCGATTCGGGCAATCGCCCTGAATGGATGATCCTTGACGTTGTGCCGGTGATCCCGCCAGAGCTGCGCCCGCTGGTGCCGCTCGACGGTGGCCGTTTTGCGACATCCGATCTCAACGATCTGTATCGCCGCGTTATCAACCGGAACAACCGTTTGAAGCGCCTGATCGAGCTGCGCGCGCCGGACATTATCGTGCGTAACGAAAAACGCATGCTGCAGGAATCTGTTGATGCACTGTTCGACAACGGACGTCGCGGCCGCACGATTACGGGCGCGAACAAACGCCCGCTGAAATCGCTGTCTGATATGCTGAAGGGCAAGCAGGGCCGTTTCCGGCAGAACCTGCTTGGAAAGCGGGTCGATTATTCGGGCCGTTCGGTGATCGTTACCGGGCCGGATCTGAAATTGCATCAGTGCGGGCTGCCCAAGAAAATGGCGCTCGAACTGTTCAAACCTTTCATCTATTCGCGGCTCGATGCAAAGGGCCTGTCGATGACGCTGAAACAGGCGAAGAAATGGGTCGAGAAAGAGCGCAAGGAAGTCTGGGATATTCTGGACGAAGTGATCCGCGAGCATCCCGTGATGCTGAACCGCGCACCCACGCTGCACCGTTTGGGCATTCAGGCTTTCGAACCCGTGCTGATCGAAGGCAAGGCTATTCAGCTGCACCCGCTGGTTTGCGCGGCGTTCAATGCCGATTTCGATGGCGACCAAATGGCCGTCCATGTGCCGCTGTCGCTGGAAGCCCAGCTGGAAGCGCGCGTCCTGATGATGTCGACGAACAACATCCTGTCTCCCGCGAACGGCAAGCCGATTATCGTTCCGTCGCAGGATATGATTTTGGGGCTGTATTATCTTTCGATGGACCGCGATGGCGAGCCGGGCGAAGGCATGATATTGGGCGATATCAACGAAGTGCATCAGGCTCTTGAAGTCGGCGCCGTTACATATCATTCCAAAATCACGACCCGCGTTCCGCAAACTGGCGAGGACGGCAAAGAATATCTGCAACGTGTGGAGACCACACCGGGCCGTATGCTGATCGGGGAATGTCTGCCAAAATCATCGACTGTTCCGTTTGAGGTTATCAACCGGCTGTTGACGAAGAAGGAAATTGGCGACGTGATCGATCAGGTCTATCGTCACACGGGCCAGAAAGACACTGTGCTGTTCGCGGATGCGATCATGGTGCTTGGCTTCCGCCACGCATGTAAGGCAGGCATTTCCTTCGGTAAGGATGACATGATCATCCCGCACGAAAAGGAAAAAATGGTCGAGGATACCAAAGCGATCGTCGCCGATTTCGAGCAGCAGTATCAGGACGGCCTGATCACGCAGCAGGAAAAATATAACAAGGTCATCGATGCATGGTCGGGTTGTGGTGATCGTGTTGCCGCCGCCATGATGGACAAGATTGAGGCTATGCCAAAGGATGCCGACGGGCGTCAGGCGCAGATCAATTCGATTTACATGATGAGCCATTCGGGCGCGCGTGGTTCGCCAGCGCAGATGAAGCAGCTTGCCGGTATGCGCGGGTTGATGGCCAAACCTTCTGGTGAAATTATCGAAACGCCGATCATCTCGAACTTTAAGGAAGGCCTGACGGTTCTGGAGTATTTCAACTCCACCCATGGTGCGCGTAAGGGCCTCGCCGATACCGCGCTAAAAACCGCAAACTCGGGCTATCTCACTCGGCGTCTTGTTGATGTGTCGCAGGATTGCACCATCGTCGAAGAAGATTGCGGCACGGAATCCGCGCTGGAAATGCGCGCGATTGTTCAGGGCGGGTCGACCATCGCATCGCTCGGTGAGCGCGTGTTGGGCCGGACCACTGCCGAAGATATCGTTGGCAGTGACGATAAAGTCCTCTTCAAAACCGGCACCTTGCTTGATGAAAAAGCTGTGACGCAGATTGAAGAACTTGGCCTGCAGGCACTGAAAATCCGTTCGCCACTCGTGTGCGAAAGCAAGGTCGGCGTATGCGGCACTTGCTATGGCCGCGATCTGGCGCGCGGAACGCCGGTTAACATCGGTGAAGCTGTCGGCGTTATTGCCGCGCAGTCGATTGGCGAACCCGGCACTCAGTTGACAATGCGGACGTTCCACATTGGCGGCGCGGCGCAGCTGAACGAGGTATCGAACCTTGAGGCTTCTTCGTCCGGTAAGATCGTGTTCAAAGACGATCTGCCGACCATCGTAGACAAGCGCGGCCGCCGCCTGGTGATGGCGCGCAGCGGCGAAATCGCGATTGCCGACCGGGACGGACGCGAGCTGGAAACGCATCGTTTGCCATATGGCGCGGCGCTGTCTTTCAATGCAGGTGATACCGTTAAGGCGGGCGAGCGGCTGGCGGAATGGGATCCGTTCACGATGCCGGTTATCACGGACAAGCCGGGCATTGTGAAGTTTCAGGATCTGATGGACGGCCGCACGCTTACCGAACAGACCGATGACGCAACGGGCATTACGCAGCGCGTAGTGACTGAGGATCGCGCCCTATCACGCAGCAAGACGAAGGAAGATTTGCGTCCGCGCATCACGCTTCTGGACGGCGACAGCGGGGAAGCCGCGCGCTACTTGCTGGCCCCCACGACGATGTTGTCGGTTGAGGATGGCCAAGAGGTTCAAGCGGGCGATATCGTTGCCCGTGTCACCCGCGAATCTGCCAAGACCCGCGACATCACCGGCGGTCTGCCGCGCGTTGCCGAACTGTTCGAAGCGCGTAAGCCAAAGGATAATTCGGTCATCGCCAAAATTGACGGCACCGTAGAATTCGTCCGCGAATATAAGGCGAAACGCAAGATAGGTATCGTTCCGGCAGAAGGCGACGGTGAGCGCGTCGATTATCTGATCCCCAAGACGAAAATTCTTGAGGTTCAGGATGGCGATGCCGTGCGTAAGGGCGACAGTCTGGTTTCTGGTTCGCCTGATCCGCATGATATTCTCGAAGTGCTGGGCGTTGAGCCGCTGGCTGAATATCTGGTTTCGGAAATTCAGGAAGTCTATCGTCTGCAGGGCGTGAAGATCAACGACAAGCATATCGAAACCATCGTGCGGCAGATGCTGCAAAAGGTTGAAATCACGTTTGGCGGCGATACCACGTTGCTTCCCGGCGAGCAGATCGACCGTGAGGAGATGGAAGAATATAATGCGAAACTGACGAAGAAGCAGAAGCCAGCGACCGGCAAGCCGATCCTGCTTGGCATCACCAAGGCTTCGTTGCAGACGCGTTCATTCATCTCCGCGGCGTCTTTCCAGGAAACCACGCGCGTGCTGACGCAGGCAGCGGTTGAAGGCAAGAAAGACGTTCTGACCGGTCTGAAGGAAAATGTGATTGTGGGGCGTTTGATCCCGGCAGGCACAGGCTCCGCCATGAACCGCGTTCGCGTCACCGCCAACAGCCGCGACGCTGCATTACGTGCGCAGCAGAAGAAGCTGGAAGACGCGCTGGCTGCCGCTGGTGCAGAAGCGATTGAGGCGGAAGCTGCAAAAGCCGAAACCCCCGCCGCCGAAGCTCCCGCTGAAACTGAAGCCCCCGCGGCCGAAGCAGCTGGCGACGACGTGGCCGTCATGGACGCACCGAAAGCTGAAGCTGCACCAGAGGCAGAAACGGCCCCTGCGGCAGAAGCGGCTCCGGAAGCTGACGAAAGCGAACCAAAAGAGTAATCTTTCCCGCTCAGGACTGACACCGATAAAAAGCCCCGCCGGAAGCAATTCCGGCGGGGCTTTTTGTAAATCGTTGGCGAAAAACCGACATTCGCGCTAAACGATTAGCGATATAATGCTAAAAGAAATACATATTAAATATCTGGATTTACGATAGCTTTTATTCGCAAGCCTAAATTGCGGCGAACGAATTACGAAACTTTGGCATAAAGCGAATAGATTTATAGGACGCCGCCTGCCCTGCTAAACTGGCCGGTCCTGTTCGCGTTCGATTTCCATCTCATATTCCCGCGCGTCGTCACAGGCATCGGCATTGCCCTCATCGCATTTGCGCTGGGCTTTGCTGCGTTTGCGGGAAAGTTTGCCGAGGTTTTCTTCTTTTTTGCGCAAAGCCTTGCCGCGCTTTTCATCGGCTTCGGACTGGCTGGTCGTAAGCACGTCCGCAGTTTTGGAAATCACTTTTACCGGCGCAGTTACCACCTCTTTGATGACCGAGGTAACGCAGCCACCAGCGGCGAACGGCAACAGAAGCGACATCGTCAGAAACATACGGCGCATTCAATTTCTCCCGTTGATTTGGAAAGAAGCTAACGCCGTAGTCTTGAATTACCAGCAGAAAATTTCCGCTGGCCCTATCTGGCGAGCAGAGCCTGTGCCCGCGCGCGCACTTCGTCTTTCAAATCGCTGCGTTCCAGCGCCAGCGCCAGATTGGCCTCAACATAGCCCGCAACCGATCCGCAGTCATAGCGGTTCCCGTCGAATGTCACTGCGTGAAAAGCCTGATCGCCGATCATCTGCGCCATCGCGTCGGTTAGCTGTATCTCGCCTCCTGCGCCAGCTTCCTGCGTTTCAAGAACGCGCATCACTTCGGGCTGCAGGATATACCGGCCCGATATGATGAGGTTTGACGGCGCGTCCTCAACCGCCGGCTTTTCAACCAGTCCGTTCACTTGCGTTAGCGCGCCGTCGGCTTTGCCCGGATCAATCACGCCGTAGCTCGATACGGTATCGCGGGGCACTTCAAGCACGCTGATCATATTGCCGCCGGTTTCATTATACGCCTTCACCATCTGCGCCATGCAGCCGGGGCGGCCATGCATAAATTCATCGGGGAGGAAGATGGCGAAAGGTTCATCACCCACAAGATCACGGGCGCACCATATCGCATGGCCCAACCCCTTTGGCTCCTGCTGCCGCACGTAAGCGCATTGGCCCGGCCCCAGCCGCGTGGGTTCGAGCACCGACAAATCCTTGCCGCGCTGTGCCATCGTGGTTTCCAGTTCAAACGCGATGTCGAAATGATCCTCAATCGCGCTCTTGCCGCGCCCGGTGACGAAGATGATCTGCTCGATCCCCGCCTCGCGCGCCTCATCCACTGCATATTGCACCAACGGCCGATCCACGACGGGCAGCATTTCTTTGGGAACAGCTTTGGTTGCGGGAAGGAACCGTGTGCCAAGCCCGGCGACGGGAAACACGGCTTTGCGAATGGGCTGATGCGGCATGGGTATCAATTTCCTTTTTACAGACAGTAGCGGCGCTGAAACGGCTAGGCCAGCCGCTCTGCAAAGCCAGATTTCAGCTTTTGCAATTTCGGAGGGATGAGCGCGAGGCAGTACGGGTTTCGCTGGCCGTCGCCTTCCCAGTAATCCTGATGATAATCCTCTGCCGGATACCATGTATCGGCGGTTTCAATCGTGGTCTCTATGGCCGCTGGCCAATCGGCGGATGCGCGTTTGATCCCGGCTTCTGCCGCGCTACGTTGATCATCGGACAACGGAAATATGGCCGAACGATATTGCGTGCCCACGTCATTGCCCTGCCGGTTCAGCTGCGTCGGATCATGCGTCGCGAAAAATACGTCGAGCAGGTTGGCGTAACTGATATGATCGGGGTCGAACGTGATTTTAACAGCTTCTGCATGGCCGGTGCTGCCAGTGCAAATATCCTTATAGGTGGGGTCTGCCAGATGCCCGCCGATATAGCCGCTTTGCACATTTTGCACGCCCGTCAACTGTTTGAACACAGCCTCGGTGCACCAAAAACAGCCGCCGGCAAAAATGGCTTCATGGGTCATGCGGATCGTCCTTCATAAATTATGCTACACTTTAAAGATAAGCGCATGGCTGGCTGGCTTCAAGCCGGAGACGGCGCGGTATCTTTGCCATCAGTTTCGGCATCGCCATTTTCTACGCCGCGCATGACGAGCAGATACATCGCAGGCGTCACGATACGCGATAGCAGCGTCGATGATATCAGCCCGCCGATCAGCACAATCGCCAGCGGGCTGTATAATGATCCGCCAAACAGCGCGAGCGGCATCAACCCGCCCACCGCCGTAACCGATGTCAGCAGCACCGGCAGAAACCGCACCTTGCCAGCATGTTCGATAGATTCGCGCAATGCCATTCCCTTCTCGCGCAGTTGGCTGGTGAAATCGACGAGCAGGATCGAGTTTTTAATCTCAATCCCCACCAATGCGATAAAGCCGATGACGGCGAGGAAGGATACGCTGTTACCTGTCACAAACAGCGCAATTAACCCGCCGAACGTGCCCAGCGGAATAACGCCCGCAACCACAAGCGCCTCCCGAAACCGGCCAAACTCCCATACCAATATTGCCAATATTATGAACAAAGCGGCCATGACGATTGTGCCGAAGCCTGCAAATGTGCGCGTTATCGCCTCCGATTCGCCTGCTATGCTGATCTCATAACCCGGCGGCAGTTCAATCTTGTCCATTCGTGCCTGCGCAGCTTCGTTGATTTTCGATACGACTGCGCCCGGCTCTACCTGTGCGGTAACACTGATATATCGTTCCTGATTGTAGCGGTCGATATCGGCAGGCGCAGTTGTCAGCTGCGGCGATGCTATTTCCGCCAACCGGATATTCGCGCCATCGCGGCTTGGCACATAGATATCATCAAGCGCGGATACCGGCTGTGCAGAGGCGCGCGGCAAGCGCACCATCACCGGGTAGCTATCGCCCTCTGCATCACGGAATGTTCCGGCATTCTCGCCCGAAAGCGCCAGCCTTATTGCGCGGCGCGGCGCACCGGCAGCCACGTTTAACAAGGCCGCGCGCGCCGGATCAATCTGCAGATCGAGATCAATGCCCTTTGCTGCGACCGGATTTTCCACATCGCGCGTGCCGGGTGTATCGCCGAGGGCAACCTCCATCTCGGCTGCAATACGCGCCAGTTCATCAAGATCCGGCCCCTTTACGCGAAAGGCGATCGGCGCATCGAGCGGCGCGCCATTTTCAAACAGCGTAACGGTAACGCGCGCACCGGGAATATCGCTGAGCTGTTTGCGCAAACGTGCAATCATCGCGCGGCTCTCATCACCCTCCCAATCATCCATGATTGCGATGATTTCGCCGTGGCTGATATCCTGGCTGTTGTCGAACGCATTGTAGAATAGCGACGGGTTGCTCGCGCCGACATTTTCCGCGCGCGTGATGATGGCGGGTTCGGTTTTTAAAATGGCCGAAACCTTGCGCACCATGGCCTGCGTCTCCGCAATACTGGCGCCTTTTTCCGCCTCTATCGATACGCGGAAATGCTCTGTATCGGCTTTGGGAAACAGGCTGACGCCCATAACCGGGATCAGGATAAATGCGAGCGAAGTCAGCGCCAGCGCGCCCCAGACAGTCCTTCGCGGAGCGCCAAGCGCGCGGCGCAAAGTGGGATGATATAGCCGTTCGATATTGTGCGTCAGCCAGCGCAGAACCGCGTTGCCTTCGGGATCATCGTCGCGGCGCAATATCCGGCTGGCCAGAAATGGCACGATAGTGAGCGACACCACCATCGACGCGATGATCGTGAATATCGTTGTTGCAATAAAGCTGCCGACAAATTCGCCCGCACCCTCTGGCAAAAAAACCATCGGAATGAACGCGCCTACAACAACGCCGGTTGAACCGATGACGGCTTTCGTAATTTCACGCGTGCCGTCGATCGCGGCACGGTCGCGCGATTTTCCCATGCGCAAATGCCGCGCGATATTTTCCACCACGACAATCGAATCGTCCACCAGCAGCCCCAGCGACAGGATGAACCCCGCAATCACCATCTGATGTAGATTGAACCCTGCAAATTGCACAGCAATCAACCCGGAGGCGAGCGAGAGCGGAATGGAAATCATCACAATCGCCGATGCACGCAGGCCGAGCGGCAACAGCGTGAGGATGACGAGGAACAGCGCGATAGAAAAATCACGGCCCAATTCGCTCAACCGTTTCTGGATCATTTTCGTCTGATCAAATTGCACCACTGCCTCAATATCCGGCGGCAATAGCTGCTGCTGGTTTGCGAACTCTGCCATCACGGTATCGCGCAGTTTCGTGGCATCGCTGCCGCTCTTCTGATCGATATTGATGAACACGGCACGTTTGCCATTATGGCTGCGTTTGATGCGCTGCTCGGCTGCCCCCCAGTTGACATCAGCGACGTCACCCACGGTAAGAAAGCTGCCGTCGCTGGTGCGCACGGGCAGCGCGCGGATACTATCCACATCACGATATGCACCGCCAACGTCTACGTTGAACCGGCGCGCGCCGCTGCTTACCGCGCCAGCCGATACATCAAGCCCGCCCTGCCGCACGGCATCCGCCACTGCCCCTGCAGGCAAACGCAGCTGCGCCAATCGCCCACTGTCTATCGCAACGCTGATTTCCGGCTGGGGCAATCCGCTGATCTTTGCGGTTCGTACATCGCCGAAACGGGCAAACGCATCGCGCATATCACGGCCGTATTTTTCCATTCGGTGCCAGCTGGCGGTTTCGCTGACCAATGCGATTTGAAGCACTGCCGCATTGGTGGTGCGCATCTTTTCAAATTCGAGCGATGCCAGATCATCGGGCAGCCTGCTGCGCGCGGCCTGAACTTCGCGGATCGTGTCGTTGAAATAGGTATCGGGATCGCCGCTCCAGTCAAATTCCCCGCGAATGACGGCGCTTCCATTGCTGGATGTGGAAAAGATATATCTGATCCCCTCCAGCTCTTGCAGAACTGCTTCAATCGGCCGCACGATTGTTTCTTCAACTTCTTCGGCATCGGCGCCGGGCTGCACGGCAAGGATAACCACCATTGGCATATCGAAATGCGGGTCGATCGAGCGCGGAATATCGCGAAACGCCGAATATCCAATTGCAGCAAGCATAGCGAACAGCACGAGTGTCAGCTGCCAGCGTTTGATCGCTATTTCCGAAATATGCACGCCCGCGCCTATTCGGTAGACTGGCCCGCACCGGGCGCGGACGGCCTCCCCGCACCGGGCGCAGATGACTGGCCAGCCGGCGGATCGCTGCTTGCGGGTGATATGGCGCGAACTTTCTGGCCAGCCTTCAAATTCTCGCCGCCACGTATCACGATATTTTCGCCGATTTTCACGCCGCCCGAAATCAGCACCTGTGTATCAAGCACCTGTTCTATCCGCACGTTGCGCGTTTCGACGCGGCTATCGGGGCCGATAATATGCACCAGCCCTTCGCCCGTTCGCACGCCAAACAATGCGCTCGACGGGATTTGCAGCGCGCCGTCATCCGCTGCTGGCAGCTTAATCTTTGCCGTACCGATCTGGCCGGAGCGCAGGCGCGGCCGGGCGGGCAAGCGAAATATAACGGTGAACGCACCGGTTGCTTCATTGGCGCGTCCGTCAATCTCGCTGATCGTCGCGGCTATGGCTTCATCGCCGAGCGATTCAATATAGATTTCGCCCGGCATTCCGGCGCGCAGTTTTGATGCGTCCCGATCAACCACGGGCGCGCGGAAAATAAACCCTTGCGCATTCTGGCCCAAGACCAAGGCCGGAGTGCCTGCCGAAACAACTTGCCCTGGCTCGACCATGCGCGACAGGATCACCCCGCCAGACGGCGCATTTATGGTGGAGGTTCCAGAGGCATATCCGGCTTGGCGTACGCGCGCCGATGCGGCCTTTGCAGCAGCCTCAGTGGATTCATATTGCCGTTTGGTTACCCACCCTTGCGCATATAATTCGGCGATCCGGTTAAATTCGGCCTGTGCGCGTTCCTGCTCCGCCTGCGCAACGGCCAGATCCGCGCCCACATTCTGCCGGTCAAGCGCAGCCAGCCGCGCGCCCCGCTTGACAAAATCGCCTTCGTTATACCGCACGCTCGCCACCCGGCCCGATGCAGTGAAGCCCAGCGGCGTTTCCCGCCGGTAACGGATTGTGCCGACCGCATCGATGCTGCGTTGCAGGCTGCTTTCCTGCACCCGCATCACCTCGACAGATTTTAACCCGGACGTTTTTCCGGCGGAAGGCTTTCCGCTATCCTCGTCGTCTGCGCTACTTCCACATGCGCATAGCAAGGCGAGGCTGCCAGCCATAGCTGCCGACATCAATTTGCGCAGTGAGATATGCTGTACCAAAATCGCTCCCCAAACGGCCTCCTGCAATAGCCGCAACTTTGCGGGATACCAAGAGGCAAATCGCCGTATATATGCGCCGTATCGCACACGGCAGGCCTAGCGCAGAATCTGGCTGCCTGTGATCAACAGTGGCGGAGGGCGGCCATTTTTACCGCGCTTCGTCTGGCTCAGCAAAGCAAGCTCTTCGCGCATAATCTCCTGCCGCTGCCGCCATTGGTAATGCGTGCCATCGGCAAAAAAGCCCGGCCCGTATTTGCGTCCAAACCGTTCCATAAATGTAAGGCCAGCGGCTGGATCATAGCCCGCATTATTGATCAACCACAATGCCAGCCTGTCCGCCTCCACCTCGCTTGCGCGGATCAACTGTTTGGATTCGCCGAACATTCGCCCGATACCGCGCTTCACATCAGCACTGTCGAGCAAAGCGCGGTGCTGCAACACGTTATGCGCCAGCTCATGCGCGACCAGAAAGGCGAACTCATCCTCAGTTGCAGTGAAGTTTGCCAGCTTTGCGCTGATCCGCACGGTTGTTCCATCCGCTCCGGCATCGGCAGAGCCGCCAGTCGATATCCGAAATTGCGAAGCACATACCGGCGGCGGATCAAGAAGCAGCTCCTGTTCGCCCTGCCCGGTATGGAAAGTTAGCGGAACCGCGCCGCCGCCTGCGAAAAGCTGCGCCAATCGGTTGCTTGTTTTCACGATCAGCGCGTAGCTGGACCGATGCGGGTTGGCGTCCTCGCCCCATGCCGCGCCGCCTGGCATATCGACCAAACTGTCCCCGGCCTTCAATCCGGCCATGTCCGCTGGCCCGCCCGCAGCAGTTGCCGCAATGGCAACGGGCGTGTGAAATCGGAACGCTGCGCGCGCGACATCCCGATCGGGATATTGCCGATAGCTGTGTAGAACCCATCCGGGATTGCGCGTGCGTATCTTGCAGAAAGATGCGTTGGCTTTCGCCAACCGATAACCGGTTGTGGCCAATCTTTCGTCCAGAACGACAAGCGCGCGATAGGCCTCAATATCAGCCTGCTTCGGCTGCGCGAATGCGAGCGACAGCGGGACAAAGAGCGGGACCAGTCCGATCATGAGCAACAGCAGCATCCTCACGGCGCAGCGGCCCTTTTCAACCGATCATTGATTGCAGCACCGATGGCTTCATGCGGTATAGCTGCAACGGCAATTGCGCTTTTCGGGCTTGCATCCGCCCGGTGCAAGGCATCGAATAAACGCGACGCGGCCTCAGCCAGATCGCCCGTTGGCGAAAGATTATCATCGCCTTGAACCGCGCCAAATCCGATATGCCATTCTGCTGCTTGCGGCTTTTGCACATTCAGCCGCAGCGGCTTGCGCGGGGCATAATGCCTTGCCAACATGCCGGGGGCTTCGATTGCATGATTAGCCAATGGCAATGCGGCCTCACCCAATATCCCTTCTATCTGCATCGCGGTAACCGGTCCCTCACGCAGCAATTGCCAGCCATTTTCGCGCACCGCCGCGATCGTCGATTCCAGCCCGTCCGCGCATGGCCCGCCATCCAAAATCATCGGGGCAGCAACGCCAAGGCTGGCCGCCACATGCCCCGCGCGCGTCGGGCTGATCTGTCCGCTTTTATTGGCCGATGGCGCAGCCAGCGAAAGCCCGCTTTCGCCAAGCAATTGCTGCATCACGGGGTGCGCGGGGCAGCGCAGGGCGATCGTCGGCAAACCTGCCGTTACTGCCGCTGTAATATCGGCGCCATCGCAAATCCGCAGCACCATGGTGAGCGGCCCCGGCCAGAAGTTATCGGCAAGCTTTTCGGCGCGTGCATCAAACCGGCCTAGCAGCTTTGCCGCCGCCACATCCGCAACATGCACGATAAGCGGGTTGAAATCCGGACGGCCTTTCGTGCGATAAATTTCTGCAACAGCGCGGGCGTTGCGCGCATCGGCGGCAAGCCCGTAAACCGTTTCGGTCGGCACCGCCACCAAACCGCCACCACGCAGCACACCGACCGCTTCTTTGATCTTCAGCGTGTCAGCAGGTGCAATTGGGATGGTCGCAAGAGGATTTGAACCCGTCATCAGTTGCGGCTATACAGACGCCTTGGCCCGCGAAACAGGATTAATTTATGACATTTACCGCCCCCGTCACCGAACAGCTTTTCGTATTGAAGCATATCGCCGGCATCGAAGAAATCGCATCGCATGATCGCTTTGCCGATGCCACGCCTGATATGGTGGAGGCCATCGTTGGCGGTATCGGCGAATTTGCGGCAGAGGAATTCTGGCCGCTGAACCGAATAGGCGATACTGTTGGCGCGCGGCTGATAGATGGGGCGGTAAAGATGCCCGATGGATATGTGCAGGCATATAAAGCCTATGTCGAAAATGGCTGGGGATCAATAAATGCGCCGGTGGATTTCGGCGGGCAGGGCCTGCCCTTCACGCTCGCCACCGTTGCTTTTGATTCGCTGGGCGCTGCAAATATGGCCTTTGCGCTATGCCCGATCCTGTCGGTCGGCGCGATTGAGGCGCTGGCCCATCATGGCAGCGATGACCAGAAATCGCGTTACTTGCCAAAGCTGTCGAGCGGCGCATGGTCCGGCACAATGAACCTGACAGAGCCGCAGGCGGGCAGCGATGTCGGCGCGCTGAAGGCCACCGCCACGCCGCGCGATGACGGCACCTATCAGATAAAAGGCCAGAAAATCTACATCAGCTTCGGCGATCACGACATGGCGGAAAATATCGTTCATCTCGTTCTGGCACGGACACCGGGCGGGCCGGACGGCACAGAGGGTATCTCGCTATTTCTGGTGCCGAAATACCGTGTGAAGGATGATGGCACGCTGGGCGAAGAACAGGATATCGAAACGGTCTCCATCGAACATAAAATGGGGATCAATGCCTCGCCGACCTGCGTGCTGGCCTTTGGCGAAAAGGGCGATTGCGTGGGCGAAATTGTTGGCCCG
>Ga0114952_1000548_pt1 | contig 38613 bp, 30 predicted proteins | sample SidtaG_2_FD_87303 | JGI IMG/M metagenome (GOLD analysis project Ga0114952, IMG submission 87303) | Marine algal microbial communities from Sidmouth, United Kingdom - Sidmouth_Asex2 metaG | ecosystem: Host-associated > Algae > Red algae > Unclassified | place: Sidmouth, United Kingdom | collected...
GCTGAGCGAAAGCAGATTATGAATGACTTCTATCATCACTTGGCAGATTTAATTGTAGAGGGAATAAAATCATATTCTATTAGCGGTGAAGAAGTGTCTAAAAGATTTCCATTGTACAATTTAAACATTCTCGACGCTTATAGAGAGAAGGGTGAAAGTGTGATTGTGGTTTTCGGGCATTATGGAAATTGGGAATGGCTAGGGTTAGCGAGTTCTTTACAAATACATCCACAAACCGTCTCACTGTACAGAAAGATAAAAAACCCTGTTTTTCAAACATTTATTAAAGAAAACAGAGAGCGGTTTGGTATGCAATTCATTGCAGAACGTGAAGCAATTAGAGGTGTAACCAAGGCAATAAAGACTACAGCGCATTGGAGTTTGGTTGCCTTTTTGGCTGATCAGGCTATTACACCTAAACGTGCCTTTTGGATTGACTTTTTACATCAGAAAACAACATTTGTAAAAGGCCCAGAGCAATTTGCAAGGAGATTGAAATGCCCGGTTGTATTTATGGATGTGAAGAAACGAAGTCGCGGGTTTTATGAAGGCTATTTTGAAGAATTGGTTCCTGACCCATCTTTACTACAGGAGGGCGAGCTGATGAAAAAGTTTGCCAACCGCCTTGAAAAACAAATTGAAACTGAGCCTGCATTTTGGTTGTGGAGCCATAAGCGGTGGAAACACAAATACGATGCTGAGTAAATTCACTTTTATTTAGGGTGTGCTTTTGAACCCACGCGCACGGAGGGTGTTGCATGGCGTGCAGTAGCTGTTGCTATGCTGCAAAGGGTTTGTTGCTGTGGCCGCGCGTAGCAAACAGCAGCAAACCCTTTGCAGCACAACAGATAATAGCGACACAGACACCGGAGTGCGCCACAAATGTATGTAGTTGATGCCCGAGAACGGTGGCTACGAAAAAGAGTAAAGACATTAACTAGCCGCGGTTTGTCTGCTAACTTTGCTCACTTTTATGGCAAACCTCAAGAAAGAAATACAAAAACGGCGCACATTCGCCATTATCTCTCACCCTGATGCGGGAAAAACAACGCTTACAGAAAAGCTGCTGCTGTTCGGTGGCGCTATTCAGGTGGCCGGTGCCGTAAAATCAAACAAGATTAAGAAAACGGCGCATTCTGACTTTATGGATATTGAGCGGCAGCGTGGTATTTCTGTGGCCACATCGGTAATGGCTTTTGAGTATGCAGGCTATAACGTGAATATTTTAGATACGCCGGGTCACCGCGATTTTGCGGAAGATACCTATAGAACACTCACTGCCGTTGATAGCGTGATTCTAGTGATTGATAGTGTGAAGGGCGTGGAGGCGCAAACGAAGCGACTTATGGAAGTTTGTGCCATGCGCAAAACGCCTGTAATTGTGTTCATTAACAAGCTTGATAGAGACGGAAAAGACCCCTATGATTTGCTTGATGAAATTGAGGCTACGCTCAATATACAAGTAAGACCGTTGACTTGGCCAATTAATATGGGGCAGCGATTTAAAGGTGTTTACAATTTATACAAAAATGAGTTGAACATGTTTAGACCGGGTGAACAGGTTTTGCTCGATGATAAGATTAAGATAAAAGACCTGAGCGTAGATATTCTTGATGAACAAGTAGGCGAGGCCGATGCGGCACAATTGAGAGAAGATGTAGAACTGATTGAGGGCGTTTATGACGAATTTGATGTGCAGGCATATTTAGATGGAAGCTTGGCGCCGGTGTTTTTCGGATCGGCAATTAACAACTTTGGTGTGCAAGAGTTATTAGACACTTTTGTGCAAATAGCGCCAGAGCCACGTGGAAGAAAAACAGATCAACGTGAAGTGCAGCCGTTGGAGCAAACTTTTACTGGCTTTGTGTTTAAAATACATGCGAATATTGACCCAAACCATAGAAATAGAATTGCCTTTTTGCGAATTGTATCTGGCGTGTTTGAGCGTAACAAATTTTACTTTCACACCCGCAGCGATAAAAAAGTGAGGTTTAGTAACCCCACGAGTTTTATGGCGCAGAAGAAGGAAATTATTGATGAAGCATTTCCTGGTGATGTGGTTGGCTTGTATGACACGGGCACCTATAAAATTGGCGATACAATTACCGAAGGTGAAGACTTTCAGTTTCAAGGTATACCGAGCTTTTCGCCAGAGCTGTTTAAGGAACTTGAAAACCTTGACCCCATGAAGTCTAAACAACTAGAAAAAGGCATTCGCCAATTGACAGATGAGGGTGTGGCACAATTGTTTATACAACAACCTGGGAATAGAAAGATTGTTGGTACAGTTGGCGAGTTACAGTTTGAAGTGTTGACCTACAGACTTGAGCATGAATATGGTGCGAAAGCAAGGTTTAAGCCAATGCGGTTTCACAAAGCCACTTGGGTAACAGCCGATGACCCAAAGCAAGTTGATGCCTTCACAAGATACCGACCTCAATTTATAGCCAGAGATAAAGATGGTAATGTTGTGTTTTTAGCAGAAAACGAATGGAATTTGAAAATTGCCAGAGAAGACAATCCTGATATTGTATTTCACGAGACCAGTGAATTTAAAACAAAAATGGAGGTGTAAAACCGAAGATAGGTTTAAAAAAAGAAGAGGGTAATGAAATTTTCATTACCCTCTTTTACATGTACCAAGTCTTTTTTACTTCATGGCTTTGAGTACTTTGCTTTGCCCATTGTTATATACTATATTGATGAAAAACATACTGCGTGCGTAGGTTAAATCACCCAAGTAAACTTGTTGAAATTTCTGTTGATCTTGTGGAAGATCAATCACTTCAATCACTTGGCCAAACATATTGTACACTTCTATTGTTTGCGGATAATTCTCATCACTGGTTTCTATTGTAACAATGAATTCATCACCGTTAGAGAATACTGTAGCATCATTGTTGTCAATTATTTTTTTGAGCGAAATGATTTCTGAATAGGCAAACTCACCGCTATAGTCAATTTGTTTTAGTCTGTATTGTACTTCATCAAAGTCTACACCTTGATCAATGAATTTGTAAGTTGTTGGTAAATCAGTAGTCCCTGCACCAGCCAATTGTTGAATTGGTTCAAACTCTGCGCCTTCAAAATATCTTTTTTCTACTACGAACCACTCGTTTTCAAGTTCGCTGGCTGTTTCCCATGTGAGTTCAACTGTTTTTTGATTTAAAAACTCTCCCGTAAATGTGTGAAGTTCTACAGGTAACAATAAACATTCGGCTTCAGTTAAGAAGTCAATGTTAACTGTGTAAGTGGTTGCTTCTACCATTTCTTCTGTTCTTTCTAAACAATCAAACGTGTCTGTAATGACTAACTCAAAGGTGTATTCTGCAGGAACTTCTGAAGCATCAGGACAAAAGTTTGTATTCGCATCTGCCTCATTCGCATCGGTTATTCCCATTCCTGACGGATTAGAAAACGTACCTAAAGTTCCTGGTGTAGCACTCCCATTAATGTAATAGTTCCATTGGTAGCTAACAATGTCACCCAAATCGTAATTTGGATCTAATGGCCCGAAAACTGAAAGGTCAACACAAGGTAAAAATCCATTTTGTGTTGGAGTTTGGTTTATTGGACATTGAACTTCAAACGTAAAATCTGGTGTAGGCGGATCATTTACAGGTAGTGGAATTGAGAGGCCAAGTTGTTCACAGAAGTTGGAGTTTGCGCTACCACCTGCATTTGAAATTGTCGTTGTTATTTCAATGATGCCGCAGCCATCATCAGCGCAAGGGTCAAAGAGATCAGTCAGCGGAATCCGCACTTCTACAAAATCGCCTGCAGCATCACAGCTATCACCAGTTAATGCATCACCTCCTGTTGTAGAAGACACGAACTGGGTGCCATCCCACTCAAATAAATCTACTGATGGGTTGTTGTTTGTAGTAAAGTTGACGTAAAACTCTGCGCCTCCAACATCTACTGTTGGATTCGCATCACCTACGTTTTCACCTGCAAGTTGCTGCCCAGTTGTTGGGTCGCAATCGGTATTAAAGTAAACACGAAAGTTTGATTGACCAGAGTTTCCATGTTCAAGTCCGACTATGAAAAAGTCACTGCCACCATCTTCATAAATGTCGAGATAAATTGAAGTTATATCACATGTAGAGCTTCCAGAATTTGGCTGTGGATCTGGCGCGAATGCATTTGCATATTCATCAGCTGCATCGGGCGGACAGGGTGCATAACTGCCATCAAAAGTGTACTGAGCAATAGTTGGAAGGCATAGAAATGCCAATAGAATAGTCATGTAAAGATTTCTCATAATGTATATTTTGGTGCGCCAAATATAATGAAATTTATTAGAATATGAGCGGATCAATCGGAACAATTCAATGTGAGTTAAGGTTATATGAAAAACCTAAGGAATGATGAGCTGGAAAGAAGAAAAGAATAAATTAACAAAATCATTTGAGTTTGATGATTTTACACAGGCATTTGCCTTTATGACTCGTGTGGCATTTTTGGCTGAGGAGCATCAACACCACCCGAATTGGAGTAATGTGTATAATCAGGTAAACATCGAACTCACAACTCATGATGCAGGAAACACAGTAACCGAGAAGGACAGAAAGTTAGCGGCTGCAATAGATAAGATTTAATGAGTGATAAAGTATCAATTTTTTGGTTTCGGCGAGATTTGAGGTTGCACGATAACCATGGTCTTTTTGAAGCTTTGGGCGGTGAGCAGCCGGTACTACCGATCTTTATTTTTGACCGGAACATTCTTGACGACTTAGAGGATAAAGACGATGCGCGCGTGACCTTTATTCATGAGCGCCTGAGTAAAATGCATGGTCAACTTAGACAACGTAAGAAAGCCTTGAAAGTTTATTTTGGTGAGCCAGAAAGTATTTGGAAAGAGATTCTCAGTGAGTTTGAAGTTTCTGCCGTATATACTAACAGAGATTATGAACCCTATGCGAGAAAAAGGGATGAAAAGATTGAAAAATTGTTAGCAGATTATGATATTCCACTTAACACTTATAAAGATCATGTAATTTTTGAGCAATCTGAAATTTTAACAAATGTTGGTGAGCCCTACACCGTATTCACACCCTATTCTAAGAAATGGAATTCTAAGGTAAATCAGTATGCCTACCAAGAGTTTACATGCGATGAGTTGCTTGGCAACTGCCTTACTATTGATTTAGAGCTACTATCATTAAAAGATATTGGCTTTGTAGAAAGCGATTTGAAAGTGCCTGATTACGACATTTCAAAAGACTTACTTAAAGATTACAAGCAAAATAGAGACAAACCTTACATAGATGGCACCAGTAGATTGAGCCCTCACTTGCGGCATGGAACCATAAGTGTGCGTGAAGTTTGTCGGCAGGCTAAAGAATATTCATCAACCTTTATGAATGAAATTATTTGGCGAGATTTTTACTCTCAAGTATTATATCATCATCCCAAGGTAGAAACTCAAAATTTTAAGTCGAAGTATGATGCTGTAAAGTGGCGGCGCAGCGATAAGGATTTTGAAGCTTGGTGTGCGGGTAAAACTGGCTTCCCGATTGTTGATGCAGGCATGAGACAACTCAATAAAAGCGGTTGGATGCACAATCGTGTACGCATGATTACGGCAAGTTTTCTTTGTAAAGACCTGTTAGTTGATTGGCGACGTGGCGAGGCTTATTTTGCGAAGAAATTACTTGACTATGACTTGGCGAGCAATAATGGCGGGTGGCAATGGGCTGCCGGTACGGGTACAGATGCAGCGCCATATTTTAGAATATTCAATCCCACAACGCAATTAGAAAAATACGATCCTAACCGAGAATATGTAAAAAAGTGGGTGCCCGAATTTGGAACAGACGATTATCCTGAACCTATGGTTGATCACAAGAAAGCCAGAGAACGTGCATTAGAAACATATAAATCGGCCTTGAATTAGATTTTTATCCACAACCCAACTGAATAAATGAGTATTTTTCTTGGGTGGTTTAAAAAAAGGCGTTATTTTTCAGCTTCAAATAGCGCAACATATTTCATAAATGATTTGGTCGTTTTTTAATTTTGTTCTATTTTACCCCACTAAAACTGAAAATGTATAAATCAAAAACCATGAAGAATTTTATTACACTATTTTCTTTATTAAGCTTCTTGCTTTTCGCAGGTGTAGAATCTACTTACGCCCAAGATGAGAATACGCAAACAACCGAAGCCGTACAAGCAAACGGCGACGCAGTAGAAGAAGCTGGCGGAGGAAACCCTACCCAAATTTTAAAAGAGCAGTTTATCATTGGTGGTCCACAATGGATGACACCAATCTTAATTTGTTTAATTCTCGGCCTCGCTATCGCGATTGAAAGAATTATTAGCTTAAACCTTAAAACGGCGAATCGAGCAAAACTCTTAGATAGGGTTGATGCCGCACTACAAGCCGGCAATGTGAATGAGGCAATAGAGATTGCTCGTTCTACCAAAGGCCCTGTGGCCAGTGTCTTGTATCAAGGCTTAGATCGTGTTAACGAAGGCTTAGACGTGGTTGAGAAATCTATTTCAAGCTACGGTTCTGTTCTCGCCGCCCAATTAGAGAAAGGACTTTCATGGTTATCCTTATTTATCGCTATTGCACCAATGCTCGGTTTCATGGGTACGGTAATCGGTATGATTCAAGCCTTCCAATCTATTGCGAAAGCAGGGGATGTGCAAATTCAACTGATTGCAGATGATATTAACGTTGCCTTATTAACAACTGTGTTTGGTTTGATTACGGCAATTATTCTACAGGTATTTTATAATTATATACTCTCAAAAATTGATGGATTGGTGAATGACATGGAGTCAGCATCAGTATCACTTATTGATATGTTGGTGAAATACCGTCTCGGAAGATAATCTGATTGTTTAACAACTAAAATTATTGAAAATGAGACAAGTATTAAATATGTTACAATGGTCATCAGAGGGAGTTCAAGCTCAATTTGAAGCACTACCTGGCTGGGGGCAAACAGTAACTAACATTGTTCCAATTGTATTCTGGTTGGTTGTTGCTGTGGCTTTGTTGGCCTTGGTTATGTCTTTAATCAACATGATTAAAAATCCAAGTTCACTGATTAACTTCTTAATAGGTTTTGCCATTTTAGCTGGCTTATTCCTTCTTTTCTGGGCCATATCATCTAAACAAGTGCCCACGGGAGTAGACGCTAGTTCTGGGTTATATCAAATGATTGGTGGAGGAATTTACCTTACCTTATTCCTCATTGCTATCGGATTTCTGATATTATTGGTAGATTTGATAAGAGGAGCCTTTAAAATATAAACTATGCCACGCAGAGAACTACCCCCAGTAAATGCCGGTTCAATGGCCGATATTGCATTTACATTGTTGATTTTCTTCTTAGTTTCCACAACATTGGCTACTGATAAAGGGGAGAGAGTTAAATTGCCTAAGTATGATCCTAATCCAAATCAGGAACCTACTGAAGTGAGTGACTACAATGTGTTTGCAGTTGATGTATTGCAAGATGGAAGTCTTGCTGTTGAGGGGAACAACTTCCAGTATCAAGAATTGAAAAAAGAAACAGTTAAGTTCTTAACTAATAACGGTAAGGATCCTAACTATTCTGAGAGTTATGATGCTGCAGTTGTTAATATCCGAACGCATCCCGATGCGCCTTATGAAGCTTACTTAGAGGCTTATAGCAATGTAAAAAGTGCCTTTGATCTACTGAGGGATGATTATGCAATGAGTCAGTATGGGAAAAAATACGACGATTTCACGGAATCTGAAAAAGAAGCTTCTAGCGATGTTCGACAGAAGTACAAGTTGAAGATTGCAGAGAAGGTAATGGACGAAGACGACCTTAGTTAATTAAACAAGAAGCATTATGGCAATTATTGGCAATAAGAAAAAGAAAGGTACTCCAGAGGTTTCAACAGCTTCTTTACCTGATATTATTTTTACCCTTTTGTTCTTCTTTATGGTGGCTGCAAAAGTGAAGGATACAAGTTTGAAGGTTCAACATAACATGCCGAAGGCACTTGACGCAAAGAAACTAACATCAGACGATAAGGTTGCGACAATACATGTTGGAAAACCAACTCTACAGTACCAAGGAATTTATGGAGCAGATCCTCAAATTCAACTTCAGAATAAACTGACTGCTAACCCTGAAGATATTAAAGAGTGGGTGATTCGTCGTTATCAAGAAATACCTTATAGTGCTCGCCCTAACTTTTTGGTCAATTTGAAAGCAGATGGTAAGGTGCCTTATTCATTAATCGATGAGATTAAACTAGAACTTCGTAAAGCGGATGCTTTAAATTTGAATTACGATTCAAAATCGCTTTCTTATGAATAATTTCTAACGATTTTATTCACTATTTTCAGAAAGAGCAACTTCGGTTGCTCTTTTTTTATGGATTTTGCTCATTTTCAGCATCAATACATAGAACCAAACAGCTAAAAGATGAGAAATTTTCCTGAAGTTAATTCTGGCTCAATGGCCGACGTTGCATTTACGCTACTCATTTTCTTTCTCGTTTCTACAACACTTGCCACAGATAAAGGTGAGCGAGTTAGGTTGCCTGAATACAAAGAGTGCATTAACGACGAGTGTGATGTTGATGTGAACCCTAATAATGTGCTCACTATTCAAATTGGTGAACAATCAATGTTAACTGTTGAATCAAAAAACTTTCCGATGGCTTCTTTAACAGACGAAACAAAACAATTTCTGCTGAATAATGGAACAAATCCTGCATATTCCGATTCGTACGAAAAAGCAGTGGTTAAATTAGAGATTTCTGAGGATGCTGCATACGAGCACTACCTTGAGACGTACAGCAGAATTAAACTTGCATTTACCACTATTAGAAACGATGCGGCAACCGAACAGTTCGGTGCGCAATACGAAGAATTGGCTGAACTTGACGCTAAATCAATTCGTACTCAATTTCCATTAAAGCTCGTTGAACAAACGATTGTAAACTAACGGTTTATTTTTTTCAATGTAAATCCAAAAGTAGAACCAACATCTACCGTACTTCTTACATTAATGGTTTGATCATGCGCCTCGATGATGTGCTTTACGATGGAAAGGCCGAGGCCGCTGCCGCCAATCCGATCTGCACTCCGATGGCGGCTTTCATCAATTCTATAAAAACGCTCAAACAGTCGGTTCATTTTTTCTTGGTCTATGCCAATGCCATCATCCGTGATTTCAACCAGAATATTTTCTCCCATATCATAGATACCAACCACTATTGAGCCTCCCTCTTTTCCGTATTTTATGGCGTTGTTAATAAGGTTCACCAAAACTTGTCTGATTTTGTCTCGGTCAGCTTCCACAGTAAACGCACGATCACAACTCTCTTTAATTCCAAATTCAATATCTTTTGCATCTGCTTGCAGTTCTAGTGCATCAAATACATCTTTAATTAAATTGGTTACGTTGAAACTTGTTTGCTCCAACTCAAGTTTGTTGCTCTCTTTCAATGTAATCAGTTCGAGATCTTCTATAATTTGCTCTAGTCTGTCAATGTTTCGAACTGCCTTATCGATGTAAGAATATTTCACTTCATCATCATTAATTGCCCCATCTTTCAGTGTATGCAGGTAGCCTTGCACACTGAATACAGGGGTTTTGATTTCGTGAAATAGATTGCCTAAAAATTCTTTTCGGTATAGCTCTAATTCCTTTAGCCTAGATATTTCTTTGTTTTTCTTTACCGCCCAACGTTGCACTTCATCGTTCACATCTGCGATGATATCAGTTCCAAGATCAAGTTTATAATCACTCAATTCTTGTTTACCAAGTTTCAAATCATGGATGTGTTTGTAAATGATTTTAATTTTTCGATAAATAAATCTGTCAAGCAACCGAAAAACCACAAAATATGATAACAGTACTGATACAATAACTGCAACGACATAGAAAATCCAACTAGGTTGATTGGTGCGATTATAGAGGGTGAAAGAAATGAGTGCAAGACCTACGAAGCCACCGAAAATACCCGCGCTTGTTAGTGCAAATTCTTTTGGTGTTGGGTTCCTTCTGGCCATGTTTTAAATATCGAATTTGTACCCAATTCCTTTAATGGTGGTGATATACTTTGAGCCAATTTTTTCTCTAACCTTTCTAATATGCACATCTATTGTTCTTACACCAACAATGAGATCAGAGCCCCAAATCTTTTTATAGATTTCTTCTCTGGTAAACACCTTTCCTGGCTTGCTAGCTAACAGTAGCAACAGTTCAAATTCTTTACGAGCCAAAACCAATTCCTTGCCATTGCTAATTACGGTAAACTCTTCTTTATTAATTACAATTTCACCAAAATCAATGAGGGTATCAGCTTCGTTTGGCAGTCTCCTTACCAATGCAGCAATGCGGCTCATCAGTAGTTTTGGTTTAATGGGTTTCGATATATAATCATCTGCACCGGCATCAAGTCCAGAAATTTGGGCAAGATCTTCTCGTTTTGCTGTAAGAAAAGCAATTAATATGTCATCGTATTTTGAGTTGCTCCGTACTTTACGGCAAACTTCAAATCCATCCATGTCGGGCATCATCACATCAAGTAGAATAAGATGTGGTTTTTCTTCTTCAATGAGTTTCAAGGCTTCTTTACCATTAACGGCCTTACGCACATCATAGCCTTCTTTGTATAAATTGTATTCTATGAACTCCAAGATATCTGGCTCATCATCGACAATAAGAAGCTTATAAGGTTTAGAACTCATGATTGGAGCATTAAGTTGCAAAGGTATTGCTTGAATGTGAAGTGTAGGTTAACAGGTTGCAGCCATAAAAAAAGGGATGTGGAAAAATCCATCATCCCCCTGGTAGTTTGTTTTGGGTATAAAGCCTCTGAGAGTTCTCGTGCGTTTATAGTGTCAAATTTAGGCGAAGAATCTGAACCATTTTTGTAAAAAATCGTCAAATAGTCTGTGTAAACATTCACACGCTTGGATTGTAAAAAGTTCAACACTATAGAATCTTTTTCTATTGTATTAAAGACATTATTTGAAAGGTGCTGTATATTTGTGGCCCATTTGTTTGGAGACAAACGGAGAGGTGCCTGAGTGGCCGAAAGGAACGGTTTGCTAAATCGTCGTACCTCAAAAGGGTACCCGGGGTTCGAATCCCCGTCTCTCCGCCACCCCAGAATGCTCTTTTAATGTATTACCCAAGGAGGTTATATTTTGAAATAGCAAGTTCTTGAAATAGTATTGTAGGTATTATCAGAGCAGACTTTCACTGATGTATTGTGACACATTATCATTGACTAGTTCCTTGAAGAAAAGAAAAGTTCCTTGATCAATTGTTGTTACTTTTGCGGTCGAAATTAGAATTCAAGCATTTTTTAGACTGTAAGGTTTCTGGTAGAGACAAACTGATATTTACATGATAACCAGTTCGGGGTGTAGCGTAGCCCGGTTATCGCGCCACGTTTGGGACGTGGAGGCCGCAGGTTCGAATCCTGCCACCCCGACAAAGCAAAAGGTCTTCTTGAAAAAGAAGGCCTTTTCGCATTTTTAGAATGAAGAAAATTTGTTTTCTGAAAGGCAAAAAAAGAAAAGCCTTGACAGAGTCAATGAGTTTTTGAATAGCATTTTAGGCATTGAAGCTAGAGCCGCAACCACAAGTTTCAGTAGCATTCGGATTTTGAAAAATGAATCCTCGATTATTTAATCCATTTTGATAGTCAACTTGTATGCCGCTTAAATACTCAAGATGAGATGTCTGTACAACAACCTCAAGCCCATTGATGATAAAACTCTCGTCATTGTCTTTTTTGTCGTCGAAGCCAATGATATATGAAAACCCAGAACAGCCACCACTTTTTACACCAATGCGAAGAGCGAGATGAGAATTAATTGCAGAGTCGTCTATCAATTTTTTTATTTCTATGACAGCAGATTCGGTCAAAGAAATAGGTGGAGCAACAATTTTTAAATTCATAGTAGCAAAACTACATCTCATTATGAAAAAAATATTAACTTAGTCTGCACTTGAAGAATGAATTTCATTGATTGCATTTTTATTTACGGCTTCAACCTGAAACTCGCTGTGTAACAGAGAATAACAATAAGTTTTAATACATTAATGAAAACTTTGCAATGAGCGTCCTGAAGTTGAAACAAACATTTTAAAATAACAAGGGCAAAAGGCATTTTTTTTAAACAAAAAGTATAGGATATTAGCCGAACTTTTAAGGGAAGAGTTATTTCGTTAACCAATTAAGATTTTGAATACTACATGACAGCCGAGCACGATGTAATTTGGGAGCAATGTTTAACCATACTCAAAGACAATTTGAATCTACAAAGTTTCAAGACTTGGTTTGAGCCTATTAAACCCATCGCATACAAGAATGATGTACTGACAATACAAGTGCCAAGTCAATTTTTTTACGAGTGGCTTGAGGAACACTATGTGAACCTAATCAGCAAAACTATAAAAAGGGTGATTGGTGACAAGGCGAGACTTGAATACAAAATTGTAATGGATAGCAATGCGAACGATAATCCCTTTACTGTTCAAATGCCGACCACTAAAACTGGGGCTAAACCAATCAGCGAAGTAGATGCGCCAATGAGCATGGGCCATACTTTGAAAAACCCGTTCGTGGTTCCTGGTCTTAAAAAAATAAAAATAGACAGTAACCTCAACCCGAATTATACATTCGACTCTTTCGTTGAAGGTGATTGTAATCGACTTGCGCGATCTGCAGGATTTGCGATTGCCAATAAACCTGGCGGAACAGCCTTTAACCCTTTTGTAGTTTATGGCGGGGTTGGCTTAGGAAAAAGTCATCTTGTGCAAGCAATCGGAAACCAAGTCAAGGTGTCTAACTCAAATAAGACCGTGCTTTATGTGTCTTCAGAAAAATTCACCAACCAATTTATTGAGTCGTTGAAAAAAGGGACAGTAAATGACTTCATACACTTCTACCAGCTTGTAGATGTACTTATTGTCGATGATATTCAATTCTTTGCTAATAAAGGAAAAACACAAGAAATTTTCTTTGTTATTTTCAACCATCTTCATCAAGCAGGCAAACAACTTATATTTAGTAGCGATGTAAATCCGCGTGATTTAGAAAACATTCAAGAGAGATTATTAAGCCGTTTTAAATGGGGCCTAGCTGCCGATTTGCAAAAACCAGATTACGAAACTCGCCTAGCCATCATTGATCAAAAAATGTATGCTGATGGTGTAGATCTGCCAATGGAAGTAAAAGAATTTATTGCTTATAATATCAAAGAAAACGTTCGTGATCTTGAATCGGCCTTAATCAGCTTGTTAGCGCAAGCCACCTTAAATAAAGTAGAAATTGATATTGACCTTGCAAAAAAGATAGTCAAGAATTTCGTCAAGAATATTTCTAAAGAAGTGTCAATTGATTTTATTCAAAAACAAGTTTGTGAACACTTTGACGTTCCGGTTGATCTCTTAAAAGATAAAACTAGAAAGCGTGCGATTGTGCAAGCCCGCCAACTCAGTATGTATTTCGCAAAACAGTTTACAAACAAGTCACTCAAGAGTATCGGTGATTTCTTTGGTGGCAGAGATCACAGTACCGTTATTCATAGCAACCAAGCAATTGAAAATTTAATCGAGACAGATGAAGATTTTCGTGGTTCTGTGGATCAAATACGCAAAATTATTGAAATGAACTTGTGAGTGGCTTAATGTGATAACCTTCCTCAAGGATTACCCAATCACTCCTCAAATGCAATTTCGTCAATAAATACCCAAGCCTTGCCCTCATAGTCATAACCAATATGCCATTTTGGTAAATCGCCAACTGTTTTTGCAATTAGCTTGTAATGTGAATATTCATTATTGACTGCCTTGAACGTGACCTTCTCAATAATGACATCTTCAGATTGTTTCAGTGCGTCTATGGATTTGGTTTCTAAGATTTCATACTCATCTCCATCAATAGAGCCATACAGTTCAACTTTTGTAGGCAAAAATATCCACGATCGTTGATCTTGCAAAAATTGCGTGGTTAATGAACTGAGCTTTCTAGGATCTTTGAAACTGATTACAACATCAACATCTACATTGGGATAGCCTTGCCAAGTGCCTGTATGAAAATCAGGCGCTCCATACACCGCATCAATTAAAGCTTGATCACCACCTGCGCTGTATTCTGGTGCATATTGCGAATTTAATTTGATATTGATGTCGGGATCAATTTTATAAAACGCAGAGGTAAATGTTGCACTTTGGTTTCCATCTTTCTCAGCGTAAATGTGTAGAGTGGCATCGTCTTTTATAGTAAAAGGCAAACTGTAAGGTTGAAACTCATCACGATTTAGTCTGAAAAATATGTTAGCGTCTGCATCAATGCTTCCTAGCTCAACATCTGTCTGTTCATCAAAAGCTAATTCACCCCTTTTTATGAAGGGCATGGGAACAAGTTGACGTTCTGTAATTTGTGATTTAGGGATGTTTTCGTGGCCTGTCGCCCACATTGAAGGAGATGATGACATGTTGAACTCTAACACTCCACCATTCATAATTTCTTCATGAGTAATGAAGCTGCGCTCAAGGGATTCGCCATTTAAGAATGCGTTGGTTATGTAACATTGTTTGTCGCTCTGGCGATCTGTTTTTATTGTAAATTTCTTTCCGTTCTCTAATGAAATTATTGCATGTTGAAACTGAGGACTTCCAATTACATACTCATTGCTTGCAGGCGTAACAGGATAAAATCCAAGAGCTGAAAGAACATACCAAGCACTCATTTGTCCGCAATCTTCATTTCCAGCAATACCACTGGGTTCGTTCGTGTATAACTCGTTGAGTATTTTGTTTACGTACTTCTGGGTTTTCGAAGGTTGGTTCACATAATTGTACAAATAGGCCATGTGATGACTTGGTTCATTGCCATGAACGTACTGGCCAATCTTGCCCGTCATGTCTGCTTGATCACGTCCGCTTGTTTCTTGTTTGGCTGTGAAAACGGCATCCAAATTATCTTCAAGTTTCTGTTTCCCACCAAGTAATTGCACATAGCCAGATACGTCTTGCGGCACATAATTGGTATACTGCCAAGCGTTTGCTTCTGTGTAATTAAAATTTACTTCGTAAGGGTCAAACGGTGCATACCAGGTGTTTCGGTACCGTGCCCTCATAAACTGGGTTTCTGGGTCAAACACGTTCTTATAATTCTGGGCTCTTTTTATATATTCTTCATAAATTGACATGTTTCCCATTGCTTTTGCCATTTGCGCAATACACCAATCATCATATGCATATTCTAGCGTTTTTGAAACAGACTCACTTTCAAATTCCATTGGTATAAAACCAAATTTTTTGTACTCTTCTAAACCAAGATGATCTTGTTCGGCAGAGTGAGTCATCGCTTCTAAAGCCAAGTGTTCATCAAAGCCTTTTATTCCTTTCATATAAGCGTCAGCTATTACCGGAATTGAGTGATAACCAATCATGCAACCAGTGTAGCAAGCAGAAAGATCCCAAATGGGCAAAATGCCGCCTTCTTCATATTTTGCTAAAAATGTGTTGAGAAAGTCTGTCGATCTTTTCTCATCAATAATTGTATACAATGGGTGAGCAGCTCTATATGTATCCCAAAGTGAGAAAACTGTATAGTATTCAAACTCTTTAGTATGATGTACTTGCTGATCCATGCCTCTATATCTACCATCCACATCTTGATATAAATTTGGCGCAATCATAGTATGATACAGCGAAGTATAAAATATCGTTTTTTGATCATCATCATCAGTAGTAACCTCAATCTTGCCCAATTCTTTTTCCCACTCTTCTTGCACTTGGTTTTTCACCTCATCGAATGATTTATTAACTATTTCTTTTTCGAGGTTGTTTCTTGCTCCTTCAACGTCTACTGGTGAAATAGCAATCTTGACTTCAAGCTCAGTAGATTCCTTATTATTAAAGATAAATGCGGCTTTTACGTTATTCCCCGCTTCTTTTCCACCAAGAAACTCTACTGATGCAAACGGTCTTGAAAACGTGAACGCGAAGAAGAGCTGTTGATTTTCTGCCCAGGCTTTAGAGTGTCTGTATCCTGTAATTTCTGTGGTAGACTCTAACGAAATTTGCGAGTCTAGTACTTCGTCTCTGTGAGCAAGATCAAGAATAACTACTTGCTCATCGCCTTCTTTATAAGTGTATTTATGTATGCCGCTACGTTGTAACGTTGTCAACTCTACCTCAATGTTTGTGGAGTCTAGCTTCACGGCATAATAGCCTGGTTCAGCTTTTTCGTCCGCATGCGAAAAGTGAGCTTTATATCCTTTTTTATCATCTGCACCGTTATTAAAAATCACTTCATGCGTAGGCATCAAAAGTATATCACCATAATCAGAAACCCCGGTTCCGCTAAGGTGAGTGTGTGAGAAACCGTAAATGTATTCGTCAGAATAATGATATCCTGAGCACCCATCCCAACCTGTGAGCCTAGTATCAGGACTCAGTTGCATCATCCCAAAGGGATAAGTTGCACCCGGGTAGGTGTGCCCATGACCACCAGTACCAATGAAAGAATTGACGTAAGTAACAACCGAAGTTGAACCCGATTCTATAGTATGGTTGTTGTTGCAAGCAATCAATAAGAGCAATAAACTAAAGACTAAAACAAAATTCTTCAATTTTTTTTCAGCGAATGTACGGAAATCGATCTCGCAAAGAAGAATATAAAAGTCTGCCAATTTGACACAAAACCAGTGATATATCGCTTAAATTTGTTGTCCCAATTTTTGAGATGAGTGAATTGTATAGTAACGATGTTTCTTTCGAAAAGAAGCAAATGAATGAAAGTAGGCAAGGCGAAATCTTAGTGTTAGATGAAGCTAGAGAGCATTTCAACAAATTTTTCTACATTGAGAGTTATGGTTGCTCCATGAATTTTAGTGATAGCGAAATTGTTGCTTCTATTCTCAATAGTGCGGGTTATGGAAATACGCGTGATTTCTCGAAAGCAGATTTGGTTTTAATCAATACATGCAGTATTCGTGATAAAGCAGAGCAAACGGTAAGAAAACGCTTAGAGCTCTTTAATTCTTTTAAGCGAGAAAAACCTGATATGATGGTTGGTGTGCTTGGTTGCATGGCAGAAAGATTGAAAGAGAAACTACTTGATGAAGAGAAGATTGTTGATCTTGTAGTTGGGCCTGATGCTTATAGAGATCTTCCAAAGCTTGTTGCCAAAGCTGAAGGTGGCCAAAAAGGAGTAAATGTATTTCTTAGCAGAGAGGAAACCTATGCCGATATCAATCCAGTGCGGTTGAACTCGAATGGTATCACCGCATTTATTTCAATAATGCGTGGTTGCGATAACATGTGCTCATTTTGTGTTGTTCCTTATACCAGAGGTCGTGAACGTTCTCGAGATCCAATTAGCATTGTTGCCGAAGCACAAGAACTTGTAGATAAAGGATACAAAGAAGTTACACTTCTTGGTCAGAATGTGGATTCATTTAAATGGAGCCAAGAGGGAAAATCAACCACAACTTTTGCAAATTTATTAGCTATGGTTGCCGAGGTATCTCCAGAATTACGGGTGAGGTTCTCAACCTCTCACCCGAAAGACATCACTGATGATGTGCTACACACAATGGCAAAATATCAAAATATCTGTAATTACATTCACCTCCCGCTTCAGAGTGGAAACTCACGTATTCTTGAAAAAATGAATCGCACCTATGATCGAGAATGGTATAAAAGTAAGGTTGACCGCATTCGTGAAGTCATTCCCGACTGTGCCATTAGCAGTGATATGATTGCTGGTTTTTGTAGCGAAACCGAAGAAGATCATAAGGACACCTTGAGCATGATGGAATACGTGAAATACGATATGAGCTACATGTTCTTTTATAGCGAGAGACCCGGAACACTTGCTCAACGAAAATTTGATGATGACGTGCCGCTCAAAGTAAAAAAGAGGCGCTTACAAGAAATCATAATCCTACAACGACAACACAGTTTTGAACGAAATTGCGAGGATATAGGTAAAACTTTCACAGTGTTAGTAGAGAAAGTTTCGAAGAAGAGTGATAAACAGTTCGCTGGAAGAAATTCTTATAACCAAATGATTGTCTTCGATAAACAACAGGCTAAGCTTGGAGATTATGTGGATGTTCGTATTTCTGAAGCTACCTCTGCAACATTACTGGGAGATATAGTTAACGCTTAAAACACACGCAATTTGGAGCTACAATCACTGAAGCAACGGTACGGTATCATTGGAAATTCTACACGATTAAACAGATCGTTAGAAATTGCAAAAAAAGTTGCACCCACAGACCTTTCTGTGCTCATATCGGGCGAGAGTGGAGTTGGTAAGGAAGCATTTTCGAAAATTATTCATCAGTTAAGCGCACGCAAGCATGAAAAATTCATTGCTCTTAATTGTGGGGCTATTCCAGAAGGAACCATTGACTCTGAATTGTTTGGTCACGTAAAAGGCTCGTTTACCGGAGCCACTGATAATCGCAAAGGGTATTTCGAAACTGCAAATGGCGGAACCATTTTTCTTGATGAAATTGGCGAAATGCCTGTTGGCACGCAGGCGAGGTTACTTAGAGTTCTTGAAAGTGGTGAATTTATACCCGTTGGAGACAGCAAGGTGCGCAAAACTGATGTGCGAATTGTGGCAGCCACAAACGTGAATTTGGTAGACAGAGTGCAGCAAGGAAAATTCAGAGAAGACTTGTATTTTCGACTCAACACAGTGCCAATTCAAGTGCCCGCATTACGTGAACGAGGCAATGATATTGAATTGTTATTTAGAAAATTCGCAACAGATTTTTCTGAACGATATCACACCAAGCCAATCATGCTTACCTCCGAAGCGATTCAAATACTTTTATCATATAGATGGCCTGGAAATGTGCGGCAGCTCAAGAATGTAGCTGAACAAATTTCAGTGCTCGCAAAAGATGATATGATTACTGCGCGGCAACTCGCTCAATTTTTACCGAATCAAGAAAACTCTTTAATCGTTCGTGAACAACAAGGGTTAAATGAGCGAGAAATACTGTATAAAATGTTGTTTGAAATGAAAAACGATTTGAACAACATTAGAGAATATTTGTGGAACAATGGCCATAAAGAATTTTTTAGGGAGAATGAAAATGATAAACCTGAGTACTCAAACACACCAGCCAATCAACTATCATTACCAACCGCATTAGATAATCGGTTACCAAATCAATTCAACACAGTAAATGAGGGTGAACCACTTGTATTAGAAGAAGATGCCGAGTTTTACGAAGATGAAAGCTTTGAAGAATCGCTCTCAATTGCAGATATGGAGAAAGAGTTGATCATTAAGGCATTGAAAAAGCACAGTGGCACCAGAAAAAAAGCAGCCCTAGATTTGGGTATTAGCGAACGAACATTGTACAGAAAACTTAAAGAATATGAAATTGATGGGTAAACAAGTTGTGTTTTTTTGCTTGGTCACAATGGTCTCTAGTTGCAATTTTTATTCACTCACCGGTTATGAGATCACAGCCGATACAGCCAGTGTTGCCTTTTTTGAAAATCAGGCGCCAATTCAATCTGTAGAACTGAGCCAAACCTTTACCAATAAGCTTGAGCAAAAGTTGATTCGTGAAACACCCCTCCAACTTGTTCAAGATAGCGGTCAACTTCAATTTTCTGGGGCAATTGTTGGCTATGGGTTGAGAGCAGCCGCAGTCACTGGCGCCGAGCAAACTGAGCAAACAGAACTAAGAATTACCGTTCGGGTAGACTATGTTGACGAAGAGTTTCCAAAGAATAATTTTAGCGAGAATTTCTCTGCCACCGAGACCTATGATGCCAACCTTGATTTATCTTCGGTTGAGAGCCAATTGTTAGAAAGTATAACAGATCAATTGGTACAGAATATCTTCAATCGTGCTTTTATAAACTGGTAATATGAATATTCAAGAGCTTCAAAATCAATCAATTGATGAGTTAGTCGACCTCATGAATACGTATTCTTACTCGTCTTTATTCCCAGTTTTGGCCGCTAAAAAGAGTAATGGTGTTGGTGATGAAAACCATACGCAATACCTAACACGGGCATCGTTACGCGTGCCCGATAGAGGTTTATTAAAAGAATACATTTTTGGTCAAACAAAAGAGAGCAATATTTTTGATGAGGAACATAAACTACAGCTTGGGCAAAATGACACCACTGATGAAGATGTGCACACCCTCAATAGCGACTCTCAACTTATTCACCTTACTCACAGTGAAGCGAAAGCTGCTGTTGATGACTTAGATAGAGCAAAAGACCAAGAACTGCAAAACGCAACGGAAGTTGATGAAGGCGAAATTGTACTAAATAATCCGCTTACACCATTGCCAACCGAGCATGAGCTGCTAGTTGCGAAAGAACTAGTCATTAATGGTAATACCAAGTTTTTATTTGTAGAAGCAGAGTACATTGAACCATCAAATCGTGAGAATTTGTTAGCCGTTGATGAAGAATCACAAATACAAGAGCATAAAGAGGATGAAGTAGAAACGCCGACCACAGAATCGTCTGTAGTCATTCCTTATTCAGATTCGCCCTACACCTCACAACTGCGCGATTTGGAAGACTTTCATTTCACCGAAGAAAAAGACCAATCTTTTTCGAATGAGTTAACAACTCATCATCAACCAAAGGGGCAAGAAGCAACTGAGTCTTTAAGAGAAATAAGTTTACCAATTGAAGATGACCTCATTGATGAAATTGGTGAAGAACTCATTGTGGTTGATGAGGAGAAACAAGCAGAAGCAGAATCAGAACAAGAACCTGATTTTGAGGTTGAGTTGACGCACATAGAATCTCAGCCAGTTTCTACTTTAACGAAGCAAAACAGTGATGATTCGATGTATAAAACCATTGTTAATTTGCTTAAAGAAGGGGAAGACAACCAAGACAATGCTCGACCACATCAACCCATTGTGGTTGATGCCGATATGAACAGAATTGCTGATGATTCTGAAGACGATATTGAAGACGATATTACTGAGAATGAGCTTGACAAGGAATTGAATACCCTTTATGCCCAAGCAGCTTATGAGGCTCATTTAGAAACTGAGGTCGCTGAAGTTCAACGAGAAAATGAAGAAACTTTTCAACCTAAACGCAATCAAAAAGTTGAACAAGTTCAACAACACAACGAACTAGAGCAACCTGAAGAACACGAACAAAGTAAAATCAGTACAAACCAACCTGAACTAGCAGATTCTTCGCAAACCAAAAGCTTCACAGGTTGGCTACAGCAACTTTCTTCTATAGGTGCAAATTTTGCCGATGCACAGAAAGCACATCAAGCAAAACAACAAGAGCCAAGTGAAGAACTTGATGTCACATTGAAACCAGAGATTACAACCAAGCAAGTGCAAGAACAAGCGCGCAAAAGTTTACAATCTCACAAGGGGTTTTTTACTGAAACACTTGCTTATGTTTATGAGCTGCAAGAAAAGTGGGCAAAGGCAATAGAAGTTTACGAACAATTGTCGTTGCAAAATCCTGAAAAAAGTAGTTACTTTGCAAGCCAAATCGAATTATTGAACGAAAAATTGAAGTAGAATGAGTTTTTATATACTATTAGTTATCCTTACAATCATCATTTGCATAGCACTTGCATTTTTTGTTTTGGTTCAAAACCCTAAGGGTGGCGGGCTCGATGCAAACTTTGGTGGTGTTTCAAGTAATACATTTGGTGCACAACGAACTACAGACTTTCTAGAGAAAGGAACCTGGTACTTGGCTATTGCATTACTTGCAATTAGTTTAACCTCTGGAATCTTAATTCAAAACGTAAAACAAGGTAGCGCCTCACAAGGTCTTGAAAATATAGACCCGAGCAGCACACAGGCTCCTGCTGAAGGTGCAAGTGGGCTTGAAGACATACTTGGAAATGGTGACCAAAATGCACCTGCTGATGACAACACACCAGTTGATGGTGAGAATCAGTAAGAAATAAAACTAAACAATAAAAGAATTAAAAATGGGTTGCACTTTTGCAGCCTATTTTTATTTGATTAATTCGGCGTAGTTTTCACGGAAGGCCCTCAACTTAGGATCAATGACTGCTTGGCAATATCCGCCTTGCGGGTTACTTAAATAATAATCTTGATGATTTGCCTCTGCCTCATAAAACATTTCTAATTTTTTCAATTCAGTAACAATCGGTTTATCATAGTGTGATTGCAGCCGTTCAATTACGCGCTCAGCTACCTTTTTTTCTTCATTTGATTGATAAAAGATGATACTTCGATATTGGGTGCCTCGGTCTGCACCTTGTTTGTTGAGAGTGGTTGGATTGTGTGTGGTTAAATGAACAACAAGCAATTGTTCGTAACTGATTAAATTAGGATCATAGTTTACCTGAATCACTTCTGCATGACCAGTTCTTCCACTACACACTTCTCGATACGTTGGGTTTTTAATTTCACCGCCCGCATAGCCGCTTAACACTTGCTCAACACCAGTAATTTCTTGAAAAATTGCTTCCGTACACCAAAAGCATCCACCACCAAATGTTGCTTTGGCAGTAGAACTTGTCACTTTTCTCATTGATACCGCATTAATGCAATATCTAAGACCGCTCGGTTGAGGACCATCTGGAAAAATATGACCTAAGTGTGCATCACATGTATTGCATAATGCTTCAACACGCACCATTCCAAAACTGCTGTCTTTATGATAAGCAACAGCATTTTCTTTTACCGGATTGGTGAAACTTGGCCACCCAGTTCCGCTTTCAAATTTTTCGCTTGCATCAAACAACAGGGTTCCGCAACAAATGCATTCATACAGCCCAGGCTCAAACAAGCTACACATATCTGAACTGTGTGCCCTTTCTGTGCCTTTTTGGCGAGTAACCCGAAACTCCTCAGGTGTGAGTATGTCGCGCCACTCATCTTCAGTTTTATTCACTCGTCGGTCTGGCTCAGGATTTCCCTGACTTGTAAACCGTATTATATCTTTCCATTGTAACATCATATCAAATTTAGCGAAAGAGAACTCAGTTTTACTTGGTAAGTTTAGAGCATGAAATCATTTTTCGTCTTACTCACCCTTTTTCTTCCATTTACTATACATGCACAACAGGTTGTTGGTTTGGAATACCAAGGCTATCCCACCGGAAATGTATTTGCTGCAACGTATGAATTGCATAAAAATGAGCATACGTCGTTTGATATTCGCTTTGGCGCAAACCTAATTAGTGAAAGAACCGAAGGCGAACAAGACATTGAAGAGGGTAGTGGCTTTGGTGGTAGCCTTGGCTATCGGTATTATCTTAACCAAAGCCACAATAAATGGTTTGGTAGTTTACGTACAGATCTTTGGTTTAACAACATCGAATGGACTGATCTCGATCAAGATGTGAGCGGCACCACAAATATCACTGTTCTGCAGCCTGTTTTTTACGCAGGCTACGTGTTCAAGTCACCTTTGGGCTTTCGTTTTACACCAACAGTTGGTGGAGGATTCGAATTCAATATTCGAGAAGATGGAAGAGATGTTGGTGAAGGACCAATCACCTTATGGGGCTTACAAATTGGGAAAGAAATGTGATTTTCAGTTTTTAGATTTATTTCATTTTTTTTGATCTTGTGATTTGAGCAGAGATCGAAAAAAACCTTCTTTTGAATTAAACCATTTTCTTTTCACTGCATCAAAACTGTGAACTTAAACCTTAAGAAAATGAATTATTTTTCAAAATTGCTCCTAGTCGTATTATCAACCATTGTTTTGTTTTCATGTAATGAAGACAATATCGTCAACCCTAATGTAGATGCAATCTCTACCGAAGAAAGCCTTGAGATTATCTCAGAAAACATATCTGAACAAACTGATGGATTAATGGCAGAAGTGTCTATGATGACAGCCATACTTCCTATTGACAATTTAGAAGAATTGCCCGCAACTGCATCGGGATTGTCTGACTATTGCGGTGAAACGCAAACTTATTCCGATTCCCAGAGCTTTGAGGGCCCGAATATTCAATGGTCTCACAGTTTTGAGTTATCGCGCACTTTGGTTTGTACAGCTGACGATGAACCACGTTATTTCGATGTAAGCTATACAGCGGATGGAAGCTTTCAAAATAATCAAGTTTCTGCCATGCGTGACGCAATTGGTCAATGGCAAGTAACACGTGCCCAAGAATTTACGCAAGAAAACCAAATCATAGTGTTTAATGGTGACTACACCCGAGATATTGAACGCGAACAACTTGATGGAGATCGAGGACACAACATTCATCTTGAAGTTGAAGGTGTAGATGTTAAGAAAAACCGTAGTACTGGTGATTGGGTGAGTGGAACTCTTTTATTTACAAAAACTGGACAAAACAATAACGGAAATTCTTTCTCAGTGAGCGGTACCATAGTTATTCATGACGATTGTACAGCAACTGTTACCACTGACAATGGTAATGTAAACGTTATTACGATTTGCTAAGTCTGGTGAAAATCAGATTTGAGGGTCTCCAACTGGAGGCCTTTTTTATTTATTCTTTTTTCGTTCTTGCTTTTTTAACCACTTTTCATGTTTCTGAGAGTAGATCTCACCTGAAAAGTCAGCATTTTTTTGTTGTATTACATTGATCTTTTCATGCGTTTTTGAGGTAGTTGTAAGATGAAACAAGCCTGCAAAATATTCTGGCTGAAATGCCGAAACAATCTCAGTGTCAACATTGTATCTTTTCTTAGGCGTTTCGTTGCTTGGCTTTACTGCTTGTAAATAAAAATCCTGATTTATGCTGCCGGTTATCCAATCTCCACTGCGTGCAACATCTGCATGCAGTTCAAAACCACCTTTATCAAGTTCAAAAAACTCACCATTGTAACGATAATAAATATTTCCACCCACCTTATTAAGTTTGAATTTGTACCCTAAAATGCCCAATGCAATTTTTGCATAAAATGGAACAAGCTTATTTAACTCATCTTCATTTAAAGTCTCATACCTTGTTGATAGTAATGCGTAAGTTTCCACATCAATTAAGTGAATGCCGGTGAGAAGGTGATCCTTTTTTCGATATGCTTTTTCTTTAATTTCGTATGCAACACGATCTCCAACATCTACCTTTCCTAAGTACTCAAATTCTTCTGTCCATTTTTTCGACTCATTGCTGCTTTCTCTTTCAGAATCAAACGTTTGTGATACACCAACAAAGCGTAATGGATCAACTACAAAGGTGTCTTTCTTAAAATTGAAAATTTCATTCATTTCGCTGTAGGCAGCTGAGTCAATCACCATTCTAGATTTTAAGGGTTTAATCACCCGTTTAGAACCACTATCATCTTGGTCATAAAGCACTTGATAACTAGATTCCGCAATTTGGAACAGATTTCCATTGTTGGAAAACTGAGATCGGGTAAATCCATTCTGCTTGCTGTTGGGGCGTATGTGATTTTCCTCAAACCGATCTCTCATCAGTTTCATGATAGAATCTGCTTTTATTGGAGAAACAACAACTTCTTCTATTACGTTTTCACTTTGCGTGAGACGAATCACACCATTTTTTTGCAAATTTTTAATGGCAATTGTTTTCGAATCATAGCCAACGTATTGCACGATTAGTGAGTCTCCTTTTTTGCCAACTTCTATTTCGAAGAAGCCATCCTCATCGCTCAACACACCTTGTCTTTCGGCTTGCAGAATGACTGATGCGTACGCTAAAGGAGTTCCATTCTCTTCACCTGTGATTGTTCCAGAAATTAACTGCTGCGCACAACCAAATGTGGTAGCGAGTAGAATGGTAAAAAAAGTTAAAGTAGACTTAAGTGTAAAGCTGCTATTTATCATATTCTTGTAACGCCAGCCGTAAGCATTCTAGCGCTTTGGCAAGCTTATTTTTCTCTAATACGTATGCAAGACGGGCTTGGTTACTTCCTAGACCTTTCGAAGAATAAAATCCGGCGGCGGGGGCAAGCATAATTGTTGAACCATCAAAAGAAAAATCGGTGAGCAACCATTTGCAAAAGGCCTCTGTATCATCTACGGGTAATTGAAGCATACAATAAAAAGCGCCACCCGGGTTCGGGCAAACTACGCCAGGAATTTTATTGAGTTCTTGCACAACAAAATCTCTACGGCTCACGTATTCTGTTCGCACTTCTTCAAAGTATTGATTTGGTACATCAACTGCGGCTTCAGCCGCTGCTTGAGCGATAGCCGGCGGGCTTAGCCTTGCCTGCGCAAACTTCATCACTGTTTGCATGAATGTTAAATTTCTACTCACAACCGCACCAACACGTGCACCACATGCACTGTATCGTTTACTCACACTATCAACTACAATGGCATGCTCATCAAGTCCATCAAGTGAGAGCACAGAGGTGTGATTTTTTCCATCATACACAAATTCTCGATAAACCTCATCTACAATCAAGAACAAGTCATGCTCAAGTACAATTTCTCGTAGTTGTTCTAACTCTTGTTTTGTATACAAATAACCTGTCGGGTTATTCGGGTTGCAAATAAGGATTGCTTTTGTTTTTTTATTAATTTTTTCTTTAAAAGCAGATATTTCGGGCAAAGCAAAGCCATCAGAAATGGATGAAGTAATTGGTTGAACAGTAATATTTCCAGCTTGCGAAAAACCATTGTAGTTCGCATAAAAAGGCTCAGGAATGATGATTTCATCTCCATCATCAAGTATAGAAAATATAGCAAAGAGTAAAGCCTCAGATCCACCTGTAGTGACAAGAATATCATCTTTTTCAACATGAATATCATGCTTGGCATAATAGTCAACTAACTTGTGGCGATAGGAGGGGACACCACCGCTTTGCGTGTAGGCAATGACAGGCTCAGCATAGTTTCTTATTGCAGTCAGCATCTCAATAGGTGTTTCTATATCTGGTTGCCCAATATTGAGGTGAATGACATCGATTCCTCGTTCCTTCGCTGCATCTGAGAAAGGAACAAGTTTTCGAATGGGCGATGAAGGCATTGATTGCCCTCTTAATGATATTCTTGGCATAGAAGAGATTTCGGCGTCGAAAATAGGATATAAATCGGGTTTTTGTTGAATGTTGAACAATTCCCGTAACTTCATTGTCTTAACAACTAGCATGAAAGAAATCGATGTACCTGTTAGTCTCAAAGACATTGAGCAAAAGTCTGAACGTTTTGTAAAAGACAAACTCAATAGCAAACTCTCCCCAAAAAACTTCTATCATGATGTCGCTCATACCGAACGTGTGGTTGAGGCTGTAAAAAAAATAGCTGAAAATGAAAACTGTGGAGAATATGAAACCTCCCTGCTAACTATTGCCGCTTGGTTTCATGACCTTGGTTTCACAAAAGTGAACGAAGGCCACGAAAAAGTTGGTGCAACAATAGCAAGAGAATTTTTACAAGAACATGATGTTCTTCCTGAACATATCGAAATTATTGAGCAACTCATCATTTCGACCACAATGAGCAAGCCACCTGAAAATCATTTACAAATGATAATGAAAGATGCTGATTGCTGTCATGTGGCATCTGAGAATTACTTTGACCTTTCAGATACCCTTCGTGAAGAAATGGCTGTAAAGAAAGAAACCTTAATTTCTAAAGTTGACTGGTATCAAAGAAATTTAGAGTTTTTTGATAAGCATACCTTCTACACAGAAAGTGCAAAAAAAGAGTTTCAACCTCTAAAAGACATCAATTATTACGAACTTGAAAAGAAACTGAAAAAGCGTAAAAACAAGAATCTTAAAAATAAGCGCAAACGTCAGAAGTTAGGGCGTGGGGTTGAGACCATGTTTCGGGTAACACTTAAGAACCACATTGATCTAAGTGCGATAGCTGACACAAAGGCAAATATTTTGCTTTCAGTGAACGCCATCATCATTTCAGTTGCCATTTCGAGCTTGCTGCCGAAAATAGGTAATCTAGACAACTCTTACCTCGTAACGCCAACCTTTATTCTGGTTTTCTTCAGTGTGGCATCGATTGTAATGTCTATTCTTTCAACCAGGCCAAACATTTCTAACGTCACAGTTACACGTGAGATGATTAAAAATAAGCAAACCAACATTTTGTTTTTTGGTAACTTCTTTAAAATGAGTAGAGAAGATTTTGAGTGGGGAATGGAACATCTCATTGAAAATCAAGACGCTCTCTATGATGCACTCACAAAAGACCTCTATTATTTAGGATTGGTGTTAGAGCGGAAATACAGACTATTACGAATTACGTATACAGTCTTTATGGTAGGTATTGTAGTATCTGTCCTCTCTTTCATGGTCAGCTTTTATTTAAAAGGAAATCTGGCCTAAAACAATAAATCATGACCACGGAAACTGGACCATTTGTATTAAATCTATCATTCCGACTCTTAAAGGAGAAGTATGAAGAGTTAGCAAAACATGGCGACAAAAACATTAAAGAAGTTGCTTTAGGAGCGCTCGAAATCTTTGAAGACTTTCCTGAACTTGCTGACCCCATTGATTCCTCTACAGGCTTATCGGCACATGCCGAAGGCATTGATAAGTTGATGGCAACCTTGTTTCCGCCATCGTTGGGCTTAAACGAAATTAAATCTGCTGTGTATCCTTATACCAGCGAGTCTTTCTATGATTCTATGCGCTTGAGAAACATCAAGGCAGACGCTGTGGAGAATATGAATGATAAAATTTCTGAACTGTTTCAAACACCCGGCCAGTCTTTCAATTTTATTCCCTATGCTTTAATTCTAAATCAATACTATAAGTTCACGATTGATTTTAGCCGCCCGCTATATTTGAGAGTTCAGCATAAAAATAATCGAATAAAAACCTACAGGGTGCAGTATAATGCTGACTTTTTAGATATTTATCCTAATGAAAATGCTATTGAAATTACCGAAGCTATTGTTGTTGAACTATTAGCAAAGGCGCACGATCCGGAATTGTGGTTGAAATATTTTCCCCCTAATTCTTGGACCATTGAAGGCTTTGGCATTATGAATTTTGTAGATGTTACCATCGATGATCAAATTGATGATTTTAAAACTCACCTTATTCAGCCCAAAACCGAAGAAAGTTACGAGCGAGTTGTGAATGACATCCGTAAAATTTTTGGTATTCCAGATCTTCAAGTCGGCATTAACCAGTATCAGGGTGACTATCTTATTCCGGGTATAGAGGAAAATATGAAGAGCTTTTCCGTAGAAGATGGTGAATCAATTGCTTGTGCAAGCTACGCCTGCGAGAGCATAGAAAAAAGGTTGTTTTCTGAACATCAGCCAGTCGTATTATCGAATATTGAGCAGTATCATGAAAATTGTGGCGGTAATCATTTGAGTAAAATTCTTCTGAAAAATGGTATTAAAAGTATTATACTAATTCCTATCCTTGTAGATGGCGAACTTTCTTATATAATGGAACTTGGTGCCAAGCATGCCAATCAACTCAATGCAATCAATTTTGTTAAGCTCGATAGTTTACTACCATTTATTCAAAGCCATGCAAAGCGGAGCAAGCAAGAATACGAAAACCAGATTAGTGCAATTATTCAGAGAGAGTGTACATCAATTCACCCATCTGTTCAATGGAGATTTGAGCAAGAAGCCATTGAGTTCATGAAAAAGAAACAACATAGTGATTTTGCTGTGTTCGAAGAAATTGTGTTTGAAAATGTTATGCCGATGTTTGGTCAAATTGACATTGTTGGCTCATCAATGGCAAGAAATGAAGCAATCAGAGATGATTTATTGGTACAACTTGAAGCCACACTGCAAGTGCTCGATCAACTCTATGAGGAAAAACCAATGCCGCTTATTGAGCACATTAAATTTCAAGCTAAGAATTACATTGAGTTAGTTGATGAGAGTTTTCACTCAAATACTGAACAAGAGGTTGCGGAATTTTTCAGAAAACAGGTGTTGCCTGTGCTTAAGCATGCAAACAAGGTTGATAGAATTGAATCAGTAAAAAGCTTTTTAGGCCGCTTAGATGCCGATACAAACTCAATCTACCAATCACGAAAAGAATATAACGATACTATTGATGCTGTGAATGAAGATCTTTCTCTTTTTCTTGATCTTCAACAAGTTCGCGCGCAAAACATCTTTCCTCATTACTTCGAGAAATTTAAAACAGATGGTATCGAGCATAATCTGTATGTCGGGCAGTCAATCGTGCGAAACAAAAATTATCATTCTACAGTGCTGAGTAATTTAAGGCTTTGGCAGTTGCAGGTAATTTGTGAGATGGAAGAATTATATTACAGGCGCAGAGAAAATTATCCGGTACAGCTTGATGTTGCCTCTTTGATTTTTGCATATGATTCGCCCATCACAATTCGCTATAGAATTGATGAAAAACAATTTGATGTTGATGGTGCATATAATGTGCGTTATGAGATGATTAAAAAACGCATTGACAAATCACATATTAAAGGCACAAATGAACGAATTACCCAACCGCACAAAATTTGTGTAGTGTACTCTAATCCTGTGCTTGAGAAAGAGTACATGAATTATATTGAGTTCTTACAATCAAAGAACTATATTGGCAAAAATGTCGAAAAATTTGAACTTGAAGAACTGCAGGGAGCAAGTGGTCTCCGTGCCATTCGAGCCGATATTAATCCTAATTTCAAATCAGAAAATAAAATCTTTACTGTAGATGATCTTGAAGCAGTTCGATAGTGAATATAATCGCTATCACAATAACCGTGTAATCACCCGTTATACGAACGGCATCGTATGCGCTTTTCTTTTGTTGTTTATCTCAGCTTGTTCTTCTTATAAGAGCGGGCAAATGGAACGACAAGATGATACCTTTAGACCAATACCTGGAGCAACAAATGTGTTTTTGGTAGGCGACGCCGGCAAACCAGACGATAAAAAGATGCCGAATGCACTACGCGCCATGCAAGAAAAGTATGCACTAGCTGGTGAAGATGATATACTGATTTTTCTAGGTGACAATGTTTATCAAAATGGTATTCCAGAAAAAGAAAGCCCACAACGTGCCGCAGCAGAATTGGCGATTAATGTACAAATTGAGGCAGCTAAAAATTTCCCTGGCAAGTCATATTTTATTCCGGGCAATCACGATTGGTATAGTGGGCTAAAAGGCCTTAAACGTCAAGAAAAAATGGTTGAAGACGCCTTGGGAAAAGAGGCGTTTTTGCCCGACAATGGCTGTCCGCTAGAATTGATTGAAGTAAACGACTCTGTTTCTGTTGTAGCCGTAGATTCTCATTGGTATGTAACCGATTGGGACAATCACCCCGAAATAAACCTAGAATGCGAAGAAATAAACTCTCGCGAAAAATTCTTGAATGAATTTGCCAGCATGCTCAACAAGCAGCAAGATAAAACGCTAATCATTGCCTTGCATCATCCTTTTTTTACGAATGGTACGCATGATGCAGAGTTTCCTGTACAACTTACCTTCCCGATAGATTTCATCAGGAAAACAACGGGCATAAGCAACACCGATCTTCAACATCCGCTTTACAGAGAAATGGTTAGTAGAATAAGCACCATTATTCAAGATTATGACTACAAAGCAGTTTTAGTATCTGGACATGAGCATAATTTACAATACATTGAGCGAGATGGTATAAAACAAATTGTAAGTGGTTCGGGCAGTAAAAGAACCGCATTAAGGAGAACCGCTGATGATTTCGGATTCGCTGGTAAGGGATTTGCTATTCTTCAAATTACTGACCGTGCACAAACTGTTTACTTCTATGATTACGAAGGCAAACAGTTAAAAGAACAGACGGTGAGAGTGTTAAAGCAAGAACGTGAATATAACTTTCCGGACAGCTATCCTAAAACCCAGTCGGCGGCAATTTACCCAGATACTATTTTTAATCGACTACCCAAAGGTGGGTTGATGACAGGCAAGCGTTACAGAAGCTATTATGGTGAAGAATACGAGTTTCCTGTTGCCATGCTTGATACACTCTATGGCGGCCTTGAACCAGTAAAGTTGGGTGGGGGCTTTCAAACCATTTCTTTGCGCTTGCTCGATCAAGAAGGTAGGGAATATCAAATGAGAAGATTGCGAAAAAGTGCGACTCAATTTCTTCAAAAAGAGTTATTTAGGGATGATTTTGTAGAAGATGATTTGAAAGGATCTCTTTCAGAGAGATTTATCATGGATTTTTACACGGCCTCTTATCCTTTCGCTTTTCTCACCATTGGCGATCTATCTGATGCGGTAGGCATTTATCATCCAAACCCAAAAATATTCTACGTGCCAAAGCAAGAAGCCTTGGGTGAATACAATGAGCAAATAGGTGACGACCTTTACATGATTGAAGAACGACCGGCCAAAGAATGGAAAGAACTACCATCGTTCGGTAAAGCCGACGACATTGAGTCATCTGACGATGTAGTACAAGAAATTTTAGCCGATGAAGATAACCGAATCGATAAGGCACAATACATTAAAACAAGACTGTTTGATATGTGGGTCGGCGATTGGGATAGACACTCAGATCAGGTACGTTGGGCTGTGTATGAAGATGGGAATAAGAAAGTGTATCAACCAATACCTCGTGATCGTGATCACGCCTTTCCAAGATATGACGGCTTAATATTTGATGTTGCAACCACAATCGTACCGCCTTTGCGAAAAATGCAAACCTTTGATGATAACCTAGAAAGTGTGAAATATAACAATGTAGGCAACTACCAGTTTGACCTCGCTATTCTACAAGGAACAACAAAAGAACAATGGGAAGAGCAAGCGAGATATTTACAGCAAAACTTAACCGATGAAGCCATAGAAAAAGCCTTCACAAATATTCCGGCGGTTGTTCAAAATAAAGATTCTGAAAAAATTAAGCAGCATCTAAAAAATAGACGTCAGCATATTCTTACATGGGCGAGAAAATACCATAAAATTTTAACAAAACAAGTCGTTGTGACTGCTACTGATAAAGATGATTTCATTGATGTAGACTGTAAATGGAACGGTGATGTTGAGGTGATGATTTATAGAAATAAGGATGGTGAACGCAAAGAAAAGTTCTTTCAACAAACGTTTTCGCCTGAAAACACCAAGCAAATTTGGATTTATGGCTTAAATGATAAGGATGAGTTTACGGTGAGTGGAGAGCGTAAAGCTAAGATTGATGTATACCTAGTTGGTGGTGCAAAACATGATACCTATAACATACATAACAGAGACAATATTCATGTGTTTGATTATGCGTCTAAAGAAAATACATACAATGGCGATGTGCCAACGATGAACATTTCGAATGACTACGTTGCGAATAATTTTGATTACACCAAATTTCAACTCAATAGTTCTTCAAAAATCCCACAGCTTTCATATGATCCGGATGGGGGTGTGCAGGTTGGGTTAATTGGCCTGCGCCAAAACCACCGATTTAACAGAAAGGGGTTTGCCGCTATGCATCAATTAGGAGCGAAATATTATACTGCCACAAATGGCGTTGCAGCGAGCTACAAGGGGCGTTATCGTGAATTATTAAAAGGCGTAACCGTAGGTTTAGACGCAGAATTTTCTACACCAACCTATACCAACAACTTTTTCGGGTACGGCAACAATACTGCTTTTGATGATGATCTTGATTTTTCATTTTACCGAGTGAGAAGAAGAAACCTTAGTTTCACACCAAGTCTTATACGCGAGTCTGATTTGTTCAGCACTATAAGATTGTCATTCCCGTTTGAGCGCATTGATATTGACGATAATGAAGGAAGGATTATACCAACTTACTTTGATTCTGAGAACTTGCAGTTGAACGAAAATTACTTCGTTGGTGCAGAGGCTTCATATATTTATGATAACGCCGATACACACAGTATTGATCGATTAGGCATGCAACTAGAACTTGCAGGCGGATATAAGCAAAACATAGAGAATGAAAGCCTCAGTTTTGGGTATGTGAAGCCAGACCTAATTATTCACTATCCAATTGTTAGAAATGGAGATGTGATGATCGCAACCAACCTACATTCAGAATTTCAGTTTGCTGATGAAGTTGTGCCCTTTTATCAAGCCACTTCTTTTGGCGGCGTGAATGGTTTACGCGGCTTTAGAAACGAAAGATTTACTGGCGAAAATGGCTTTTATCACAGCACAGATTTACGGTTCAAGCTTTCGGATGTGAGCGCATTCATATTGCCAGGCACATTGGGCGTTTATGGTGGCTTTGATTACGGAAAAGTATGGATGTCTAATGAAAACTACGTGTCTATAGAACCTGGTGATTTCACCAATGATTGGCAAACAAGTTATGGTGGAGGTATGTATGTAACAGCTAGGAACTTGCTCACTATAAGAGCATCTTATTTTGGCAGTGCTGATGGCGGCCGAATTTCAGGCGGACTTGGTTTCGACTTTTAATACAGGTTACTTGATAAGTGCAGCCTGCTGTTTACTCGCTTTAACAATTCATTGAAAGCGTTTCATTGAAGATGAAATGAGAATAATCCTTGTTTGCTTGGTTCTTCATAGACCGTTGCTCTAAATAAAGAAGGGTCTTCGAGGTTTCCCCAATTCACTAGTGCCGTATATTCTAGCAAGCGTTCATTTGTTTTGGTGTCAACCTTTGCGTCTATACCTACAACATTTGTTTTCGTGATCGATCCACGTTCTTCCAGCATCTGATTGAAGTAGTTCGTGAATTTTACTTGTTGTTCTTCGTTTCTAAACTCATCACGTAGCATGTCGTATAAACTATCAGGCGATTTTGCAATTAAATTGAGCGTGGCTTGTGTTACTTGCGACTTCTGCTCTGCGGCTTTCTTAATGACTTCTAGAGGAAAGGTTGCACTATGAGTGGCTTCTGCGCCATCATCAGACTGTTCGAAGATATTCACCTTCACGTGAGTGTACTTCTCCATGTCTTCAGCTGGCGTGTTCTCAAATAATAGTACGGCAACATGTGGCGCAACTATTTTATGACCAATGTTATTCACAGCTTGGCTGTTCTTTACATCTATGCTGATGTATTTCTGCGTTTGCTCACCAGCTACGGTGTTAAAGCCTTTTGCCCAACTGACATCGGCTTTATAATAGGCCTCAATTTTGTCGAAAGCCTCTTGTTCTGCTTCTGAGGCGCAACCAAAAAGTAAGCAAAGGCTAACAATGAGAATTGAATAGAATAAATGTTTCATGGGTTTGGGTTTGAATTAATGCAAAGTTGCATAACTGATAAAGCTTCGCATTCACCCATTCGGGTGATTTTTGGGCTTGTGATTGAGGGTGTACTGTTGTTGAGTGATGTAAAATATATTCAATTCTAAATATATAGACTCTACTTTAATTTAAATAACGGCTGTTCGTCGCATGCTTACTCAACTGCCGCAGAATATTTGGTTTTGGCTGTCTCCTACAGCTTCATTCGTTAACGCACAACCACAAAAGTGTAAAAAGAACAATCTAATGATTTTGAAACTATAAAATTATTTTATAATTTCAGAGCATGAAACACTTACTATTACTGATTGCAATCCCATTTTGGGTGTGCGCGTCAGCACAAATTCTTCCCAACAGTTTTGGCTTTTCAACTTTTTCAGGCGAAAATGGTGTTACCTCTGCTGATGCATTTTCGTTATGGAACAACCCAGCAATGTTATCTGAAGATTCCATTTGCATTGGTATTTCTGTAGAACAGGTTTTTGCCAATGCAGAGTTATTTCATTTCAATTTGAGTGGCCAATTCCCGACCGACTTTGCAAATATTGGTGTTGGTGTACACCGATTTGGTGACGAGTTGATGAACGAAACAACTCTAAGCCTTGGTGCGGGTAAAGAGTTGGGAGAGCAAATTCAAGTAGGTGCGTCTATTCTTTACATCAACAGCTTTGCTGAGTTTGCAGAATCTGCAAGCACCATTTATCCTCAACTTGGCATGGCTTACTCCTTTAATGATAGGTTGAATTTTGGGTTTACCGCTAGAAATCCACTTTCGCAAGATTTAAAAGAACCTTGGGATCAAAATTTAGAAGCTGTCTACGCTCTAGGCGTTGGCTACATGGCAAGCGAAGACTTTTCAACCTCTTTGCAAGCAGATGTAAACGAAGAGCATGGATTAGCCGCAGGTGTCGGTATTGACTATCGTGTATTCGATTTGTTGTCTGTTCAATTAGGCGGCAAATCGAATCCTGGTTATGTTACTGGAGGCATCACCCTACGGTATAATCAGATAAAAGGAGGCATCGGTGCATCACAACAAAGCCCATTAGGCTTATCGCCAAATGCGGTGTTTCAAACCATGTTCTAATGAAACGCGTCGTTTTGGTTTTGTGTTTTTTTTTCATTCAAGTTTCAATTGCTCAAGAGGTGCAAGAAAAAGAAGTGGATATTGTAGAAACTGCCCTAAGCGGTGGTGAAAACATTGAGGAAAACTTAGAAAACGAAAATATTATAGAAGACCTATTTCGGTTGAAGCTAAATCCAATCCCCATCAATGATACGGCGGCAGATTTCACTTTGCTCTATCAATACAACTTACTTACGCCGTTGCAAGCTGAGCAACTAAAACACTACATTCGTATTCACGGAGAACTACTTACCAAAAAAGAACTCTACGCCGTGCCATTCATAAGCTATGAACAAGCTGACAGACTGAGTCCGTATGTAGCTGTGATTGTAGCTGACAGTGAAGTGATAGGAATAAAAGATCAACTTGCATATAGTCGCAAAACGCTCATTATACGAAACCAATACCTTGCGGAGCAGCAAACCGGCTTTAGAGATGTTGATAGCTTAGGGAGCCGGTTTGCTGGAGATCGCAATAGGCTTTACTTCAAATACCGACAGCAATATAGAGACCAATTTAGTTTTAGCTTACTCGGAGACAAGGATGCTGGCGAACCTCTTTTTCGAGAGAATAACGCACAAGGGTTTGACTTTTATTCGGCGCACTTATATTATAAACCACAGGGCGGTTTGGTGCAGCAAGCTGTGATAGGCGATTATGAAATTAAAATTGGGCAAGGTTTAGTGCAGTGGAATGGTTTTGCGCTTGGTAAAGGCTCAGATGCGTCTGCGGTGTTTCTCAAAGGGCCTAGAATTCGGCCTTACACCTCATCAAACGAATTCAACTTTTTTCGTGGAGGCTCAACTGAGCTGAGGGTATCACCAAACGTAAAAACACAAATTTGGTATTCGAATAAGAATGTAGATGCAAATAGAAACGAACTCGATACCATTGAAACACAGTTTGTTGAGGTGACCAGTTTACAACTATCTGGCTTACACAGAACCAAAGGAGAAATAGAAGACAAACGTTCTGTTAACGAGCAAGTAGGCGGTGTAAATTTTGACTATGAGGGAAAATGGTTTACCGTTGGCTTGCTTGGGCAGCACAGGCAGTTGAGTGATTCTCTTGTATTCTCAGGTCGTGATTACCAACGCTTTTTAGCAACAGGCACACAATTTCAACACGCCAGTTTTCACTATTCAGGATTAAGAAACAATGTATATTTTTTTGGAGAAACGGCAATCTCTAACTACAATGCATTGGCTACTACCAATGGTGTGCAGAAATTTTTTGATTCTGGTTTAAAGGCAACATTGGTGTACAGAAACTTTGCACCTACATACCAAAGCTTCTATGCGAGTAGTTTGAGTGAAAATACCACGGTGAACAACGAAGAGGCTGTGTATTTGGGAATGACTTTTTCACCAGCAAAGTCGATTAAAATACAGACTTACTTTGATCGGTTTTGGTTTCCTTGGAATAAGGCGCGGGTTGATAGGCCAAGTGGAGGAACTGAATTGTTTTTGCGTGCAGAATACTTTGGTAGCGCAACAGAGTTGGAATTGAGGAGTAGAATTGAAAATAAAGATGTGAATGAAATTCAAAATACCGACCCGAATAATAATATCACGACTCAACAGCGGATAACAAATCGGTTTGAAGTGCGCCATAGACCAACAAACCGGCTCTACTTCAAGTCTAGAGTAGGCCATACTGCTCATAAAACAAGTCAAAAGAATGAGCATGGCTTTTTAATTTTTCAAGATGTTGTTTATGACTTTCCACAACAAGCATTGAAACTCTACAGCCGCTTATCTGCATTTCACACGCCAAGTTTTGATAGCCGAATTTATGCCTATGAAAATGATCTGTTATATAACTTCTCTGTGCCGGCTTATTATGGCGAAGGCATTCGTTGGTATGCCATGGCAAGTTTGCAACCGAGAGAAAACGTAAAACTGTGGGTAAAAGGCAGCCAAACCATTTTTAGCGACAGAGAGAAAATTAGCTCTGGGAATAACGAAATAGAAGGAAACACGAGGACGGATTTGAAAGTGCAAGTGCAATGGCGGTTTTAGTCACTTTGTAAAAGTACTTCATCATAAAAAAATTGAGTAGGTTCACATGGCAATGCATGTTACAAATAGTCCGTGCTATTATGAGCAAACATTTTTGTAAATTCGAAGGGATGAAATCATTAGACGTTTTTAAGAAACAATTGACTTTGCATAAAAAAAGACTTGCAAAGAAGTATTCCATTGCAAGTATCGCAATTTTTGGGTCATACGCTAGAGGTGATTTTAATAAAGCAAGCGACTTGGATATTATGGTTGATTTTAATGGTGATGTGGGAATTGAATTTGTTGATTTAGCCGAAGAGTTAGAAAATTTGCTTCAAATACCTGTAGATCTTGTTTCAAAAAATGGTATAAAGCCAAAATATTTACAATTAATCACCGCGGAGTTAATTTA
>Ga0114952_1000555_pt1 | contig 38433 bp, 46 predicted proteins | sample SidtaG_2_FD_87303 | JGI IMG/M metagenome (GOLD analysis project Ga0114952, IMG submission 87303) | Marine algal microbial communities from Sidmouth, United Kingdom - Sidmouth_Asex2 metaG | ecosystem: Host-associated > Algae > Red algae > Unclassified | place: Sidmouth, United Kingdom | collected...
AAAGCGCCCCGCCGGAACGAGTCCGACGGGGCGCTGGTACTGCAGGCCGTCACGAGTGACGGCAACGATTGGGTCTAGGCGAGATCGAAGCGATCGTTGTCCATGACCTTGGCAAAGGCCGCAGCGAAGTCGTTGGCGAACTTCTCGCCAGCGTCATCGGCGCCGTAGACATCAGCGATCGCACGAAGGATCGAGTTCGAGCCGAACACGAGATCGTTGCGGGTACCGGTCCACTTGGCTTCGCCACCAACGGTGCCTTCGAAGACATCCTCGGAACCCGTTGCAGCTGACCAAGAGGTGTCCTGGTCCATCAGGTTCACGAAGAAGTCGTTGCTCAACGTGCCGACGTTGTCGGTGAGAACACCGAGGCCGTCGTTGCTGACGCCGAGGACACGGAGGCCCCCGACAAGCGCTGCCATCTGCGGAGCACCGAGGTCGAGCAGGTGCGACCGGTCGACGAGGATGTGCTCGGCGACGTGGCTGCTGCCCTTACCGACGAAGTTCCGGAAACCGTCGTTTTTCGGCTCGAGCCATGCGAATGACTCGAGGTCGGTCTGTTCCTGGGTGGCGTCCCCACGACCGGTGCTGACCGAAACGCTCACGTCGTGACCGCCAGCCTTGGCCGCAGCTTCAACAGCTGCTGCGCCGCCAAGGACGATGAGGTCGGCCATGGAGACCGACACACCGGCGCTGGACTGCACAGCCTCGAGTGCGCTGAGCACACGACGGAGCTGAGCGGGCTTGTTGACATCCCACTCGTTCTGGGGAGCCAGCCGGATACGACCGCCGTTGGCACCGCCGCGCTTGTCGGTCTGACGGAACGTGGAAGCTGAGGCCCATGCGGTCTCGACCAGCTCGGTGATGGTGAGGTCGGTCGCCATGATGGCGGCCTTGACCGTGGCCACGTCGGCGTCGCTGAGTGCCGTGCCGGCTGGAACTGGGTCCATCCAGAGGAGTTCCTCGGAAGGAACCTCGGGGCCGTGGAAGTTGGCGATCGGGCCCATGTCGCGGTGGCACAACTTGTACCAGGCACGAGCGAAGGCATCGTCGAGCTGCTCAGGGTTCTCACGGAAGCGCTGGGAGATGGGTCCGTAGATCGGGTCCATCTTCATGGCCATGTCTGCGGTGCTCATCATCGGCGCGTGGGTGATGCTGGCGTCGTGAGCGTCGGGGACAGTGCCGGCGAGCGCCGGTGCAGTCCACTGCTTGTGACCGGCTGGGCTCTCGGTGAGCTCCCAGTCGTTGTCCATGAGCGTCTCGAGGTAGTTGTTGTCCCACTGGGTGGGCGTGGAGTTCCAGGCTCCTTCGAAACCGGAGGTCGTGGTGTGCACGCCCTTGCCAGACCCGAAGCTGTTCTTCCAACCAAGAAGCTGCTGCTCCATCGGAGCACCCTCGGGCTCGGCTTCCATTGCATCTTCGGGGCCAGCGCCATGCATCTTGCCGAAGGCGTGACCGCCGACGACGAGCGCCACGGTCTCTTCGTCGTTCATGGCCATGCGGCCGAAAGTCTCGCGAATGTCGGCCCCGGAGCCGATGGGGTCAGGATTGCCGTTGGGGCCTTCGGGGTTCACATAGATCAGACCCATCTGGACCGCACCGAGTGGCTCTTGGAGCTGGCGCTCGCCGCTGTAGCGCTCGTCGTCGAGCCAGACGTTCTCGGGGCCCCAGTAGACGTCTTCTTCAGGGGCCCACACGTCGGGGCGGCCACCGGCGAAGCCGAAGGTCTTGAAGCCCATCGACTCGAGGGCGACGTTGCCGGTGAGGATCATGAGGTCGGCCCAGGAGATCTTGCGGCCGTACTTCTTCTTGACGGGCTCGAGCAGAGCACGCGCCTTGTCGAGGTTGCCGTTGTCCGGCCAGGAGTTGAGGGGAGCGAAACGCTGCTGACCGGTGGCGCCGCCGCCGCGACCGTCGTGGGTGCGGTAGGTGCCAGCTGCGTGCCATGCCATGCGGATGAAGAACGGGCCGTAGTGGCCGTAGTCGGCCGGCCAGAACTCCTTGGAGTCGGTCATCAACGTGGTGAGGTCGGCCTTGACCGCAGCAAGGTCGAGGGTCTTGAACTCAGCGACGTAATCGAAGTCCTCGCCCATCGGGTCGGCCTTGGCCGAACCCTGGTGGAGGATGTTGAGGTTGAGCTGGTTCGGCCACCAGTGCTGGTTGGCCTGGCTACCGCGAGCCGAATGGTCGCTCTGCAGCACCGGACACTTTGCTTCTTCAGTCATATTGCACTTCCTGCGGGTTGATGTGGATTGGGGTACTACTGGGAAATAGATGGGTGAACGAGACTCAGCTGCGACAATCGGGGCAACGGCCCCAATAGACAACTTCGGCTTCATCGATCTCGAAGCCGTGATCATCTTCGACTTCGAGGCACGGCGCCGATCCAACGGCGCAATCGATGTCGAAGATCAAGCCGCAGCTGCGACACACCAGGTGGTGGTGATTGTCACCGACGCGATCCTCGAACCGCGCTGGCGACCCGGTGGGCTGGATTCGACGAATGAGTGCCTTGTCGGCGAGGACGCCAAGCGTGTCATAGACCGCCTGCCGCGAAATCGATCCGATGTTGTCGCGAACGACTTCGGTCAATTCTTCTGCTGTGGCATGCGGGCCAGCGGTAACGGCTTGCATGATTGCTAGACGCTGCGCGGTGACCTGCAGACCTGAGCCCCTGAGCTGTTGCTCGAAGCTCTGAGGCGCGAGTGGATCATGAGCAGGGTGCTCTTGTTCCTCTGCTTTGGCCACGCAGGAGAGTCAATCAGAGATTCTGGACTCAGTCAAGTTTTGGACTCGAGGCTGCGGCCGCGTTGGCCGATGGCCGACACCGGCGGAAGCGAGTCGGCATACCGGGCACACAACGGGCCGAGCACTGCAGTCAACAACACGTAGCCAGCGGCGAGCGCACCCAACTCGGCCCCATCAGTCAGACCCGCTCCCAGCGCAGCAATGACAATCGAGAACTCGCCTCGGGCAATCAGCACGGTGCCAGCGCGGATCCTTCCTCGCTCGCCAATGCCGCTGCGCCCGGCGGCGTACCAACCAGTGGCCACTTTCGTGATGACACCGATGATGGCGAGCAGAGCGGCCCAACCCGCCACATCGAGCAGGTCTGCCGGGTCGATCTGAAATGAGAAAAAGACGAAGAACGTGGCAGCGAAGAGATCACGAAGTGGCGTGATCAGCTCCATTGCCCGTTCCTCGGTTCGGCCAGACAGTGCAAGACCGACCAAGAAAGCCCCGATGGCTCCAGAGACGTCGAACAACTGCGCAGCACCGGCAACGAGCAGCACGAGACCGAAGACCCCGAGGAGCACCGATTCGTTCGATCCTGACCCGATGCGAAGGCTGAGGTAGCCGCCGTAGCGGAGGGCGATCAGCAAGATCAACGCAACCACCAACAGTGCAACGGTCACGCTGGTCAGGGTTTCGGCCAGCGTGCCGCCAACGATGAGTGCCGCCACCACCGGCAGGTAGACAGCCATCGCAAGGTCCTCCATCACGAGGATGTTCAGTACCGATGGTGTTTCGCGGTTACCAAGTCGACCGAGATCGTCGAGCACCTTCGAGATCACACCAGACGATGAAACCCACGTGACCCCGCCGAGCAGAATCGCCGCCAGCGGCTCCCAACCCAGTAACAGACCTATGGCGATGCCCGTGCCAGCGTTGAGGACCATGTCGACCAACCCGGGAGGCACGCCGGTCCGCAAGCCGTTGCGCAACTCGGCGTCGCTGTATTCGAGCCCGAGGGTGAACAACAGAAGCAGCACACCGATCTCGGCAGCAAGAGAAACGAAGTCTTCGCTGACGTCGAGCTCGGCCAATCCGCCCTTGCCGAACGCCAACCCAGCGATCAGGTAGAACGGAACCGCTGTGACACCGAGTCGTCCGGCGACTCGCGACAGGACACCCAGCCCAAAGACAACGGCTCCCACTTCGAGAAACGCGACCGCTGTTTCAGATGACCCTGCGGCAAAGACCGCTGTGGACGACATGCGCCGTCAGTGGCCGAGCAGCGTTCGAAGTCTCGTCAAACCGTCGGTGGTCCCAACAGCAACGACGACATCGCCGGTCTGGAGCACGAACTCGGGCCCAGGGGCCGGAACGGGGTCAGCCCGGCCCATGATCGCCACCACCGAAGCACCTGTCTTGGTTCGCAAACCACTTTCTCCAAGACTGAGCCCGGCGAATTCACATCCTGGCGAGAGCTCGACCCACTCGATGGCGAGCCCCTCGATCTCTTGGCGAATCTCCGAGACCGTTTCGGTGACGTGACTCACACCGAGAATCTCGGCCAGCGTGTGCGTGTCGCTCTCTGACATGCTCACCAGTGGATGACAGAGGTCGGGGTCGTCGATGTCGTACGCCAGGATCTCTCGCCGGCCATCACGATGGACGATGACGGCCATGTCATTGCCCTCGTCGGTCGTGAACTCGTGCCGCACGCCAACACCGGGAAGCTTTGTCTCACGAACCTCAGTCATTCGGTGATCTTACGACGACCCTTCGACCAACCGCTGATTGACAGCAAACGACGACATGCCCCACGCTCTCCTCATGAACGAGGCCGTATGAGAGCAGCCATTCTTCGCCAGGGGTCCATGGTGGTCGAGGATCTTCCCGATCTGGTCCCGACCGCCGACCAGGTGTTGGTCCAGCCCATCGCGTGCGGCATCTGCGGCTCTGACCTTCACACCGTCGACCACGCCCACGAACTCGTTGAAACAGCGAAGGTCGCTGGGGCCGAAACTTTTAGCGCGAACTTCGATCCAGATCGCGATCTGGTGATGGGCCATGAAGTCTCCTGCCGGGTGCTCGACGTCGGCGCAGATGTCGACGGGGTCGACATCAATGGCAGCTACGTGGCGATGCCGTTCCTCGAAACCGCAACCGGCCGCCACGTTCCCGGCTACAGCAACGACTATCCCGGTGGCTACGGCTCACAGATGTTGCTGAGCCCCGAAGCCCTCGTACCGATTCCGAACGGGCTCGACCCACTCGTCGCTGCGTTGACCGAACCGATGGCCGTTGGCCTCCACGCTGTCGAGGAGTCGGTCATCGAACCCGGCCGCATCGCCTTGGTGGCGGGCGCCGGCCCGGTCGGCTTGGCAATCATCGCCTCGCTCGTGAATCAGGGAATCGAGGCGATCATCGCCTCAGACTTCTCGGCCACTCGGAGGCAGCTGGCCCTCGCCGTGGGAGCCTCACAAGTGATCGATCCGAGGTCGGCGTCGCTGGCTGATGCTTGGCGAGCCGCCGGCGACGGCATCACGCCGCCCGTCATCTATGACGCCGTTGGTGTCCCTGGGATGATCGACCACCTCATGCAGGAGGCACCCGAGCGTTCCCAGATTCTTGTTGCGGGTGTCTGTATGCCGCCCGACACGATCCGACCGTTCCTCGGCATCGCCAAGCGCCTCAACCTGCAGTTCGTCTTGGGCTGGACGCCGGAGAACTTCGTGCGTTCACTCCACGACCTCGCAGAGGGCCGGATCGACGGCTCGGAACTCATCAGCGGTGAGGTCGACCTGGAGGGCGTCCCGCAAGCGTTTGCTGACCTCGGCGACCCCGATCGACACGTCAAGATCCTGGTGCGGCCCGATCTCTGATCAGAGATACACCGTCGACAGAAGCTCGTCGTATTGGGCGACCTCGAACGTCTGGACCTCGACTTGGGTCTGAGCCGGACGATGAACCTTGCTCAACGCTGACAAGATCAGGCCGATGCCAAGGCTGAGATCGACGGCCTCGGATCCGACGTCCTCTTCATCACCCCAGGAACCCGGTTGACGCCAGGGCCCGCAAGAACGAGCTGATCCCGGAAGTTCAAACCGGCGCCTCACCGTCAGAGCGCCCTCACCGCTGCCGGCCTCGACTTCCTCGAGCCGGTGAACGGCTCCGTCAGATTCGCCAGAATCCACGACACCACCTCGGTGGAGGTCCCCGCCGTCGTCTCCATCGGGCGACCGTGATCGAGATCCCCTTTCCAGACGACTGGCACGTGCATCGACGTGATGACGAGATGCTCGACGCAGTCGTGGGCTACACCGCCCGCCGCTTCCGATTCGCCGTGGTGATGCCAAACATGGCGAGTCCGCTGGTCAGCGTGGCCAGCGCCTAGGCATACCTGGAACGAATCATGGCGGCCGCTCCTGCCGACGCCATCGATCAACTCGCAGCATTTGTCTCGGCAAATGCGTGCGCCGCCTACCGAGTCGAGGCGCCGAGCCAACGACTCCTCACCAAGACCGAAGTCGACACCGATCTCGCAACAGATTTCACGACCACACCTGGCGACGATGCCGTGTTGTTCGGCCCGACGAGGCCTCGGGCTGGAGCATCGAAACACTCGAGGCCTGACAGTCCAAGCCCGGCGAAGAACTTCTTCTCGGTGCGGCGGACAGGAGGCTGAACCGAGCGGTGATCGTTGATGCCATCTGTCTACCCACGGCGATCCAGCCAAAACCCAACACTGGTTCTGGCTGCGGACGAAGGTCACTTCCCCCGACTACAGCGCCTGACAGAAACGGGCCAGAACGTTGCGAGTGATGCCAATGACGTAGGGATCGTCGGCGGCGAGTCCATGAGCCCATTCGGTCGTGCCGGAATTGAAGACTTCGCCTGAACCCTTCGTGAAGCTGGCCAACACCGCATGACCACGGCCGACTCGCTCGACCGCGCCATCGCCAATGAGTCCGTACGCGATCTCTGCCAACACCTCGGGGTTCTCCGGCGGGATCGAGGGAGGGAACGGACTGGTCGGCGGCTCGAAGAGCGTGGCTGGGGCAAGGGCGATGATTTCGAGGTCGGCGGGGACGCCGACGCCGCCGTCGGGGACGGGCAGGCCTCGCTCATCGAACCGAATCGGGCAGCCGTCATTCTCGTAACCGACGAGGGGAACCTCGCCGCCGATCGTGTCGCCGTAGTACAGGTCGACCCCATCGAGTGCCCAGTGCTGATCGTTGTAGACCGTGTAGGCCGCGCTCCCCCGAGCTACACACATCACCAGCCGGTGGTAGCCGCCGTAGAGGAACGACAGTCCGGTGACGCTCGCCTCCGGCCTCCCGAACTCGGGGTGAGACCACAGGTGCGTGGCCTCTTGACGCGTTGCCGGGTCGGCCCAGAGCGGGTCTTCGGTTTCGCCGCTCCACTTGTGGGCAATCAGTGTCGTGCCGTTGTTCTCCCAACGAACCTTCCAGTAACCGGTGTTGCCGGAAAAAATCGCGAGGTTCCCGCCGCTGTCGGTGTAGCTGTCCAGCTGCTGTTGCTGATTCGCCGACCAGTACTCGCTGTGACCGACCAGAAGCACACAGGCGTAGTCAGTGAGGAGCGAGGAATTCGACTCGAAGTCATGGTCGGTGGCGTAGTCGAGCTCGAGTCCTTCGCTCTCCGCCCATTCGACGAAGCGGTGCTCCCACTTGTTGACGAACCCAGAGGCACCGTCATACGGGGTCGGCCGATGCTCGGCCCGCCATGCGGGATCGCCGGGGAACATGAACTCACCCGGTCCTCGCACCTCGGGGTTGATCAGCCGGGGTCCGCCTTCAGGCATGGCAATGAGGTTCTGAGCGAAGGGGCGGAGACGCGAGAGCTGACCGATGCCGGTGGCTCGCTCCGTCGCAGAGACGTCACCGGCCATGATGGCGTCGACGTCGGCGTAGCTGTTGGAGCCACCCCAGTAGTTGTACGAGTGATACGTGTTCGTCGACAAGACGATCAGGGTCGACGCCCGCTTCGCCGCCGGAGCCGGTCGCACGCAGATGAAGTGGTGGGTAGATGCTCCAGTGGCGTCGGCGAGCTCGAGGTCGTAGTAGCCGCTGCCCCAATCGTCGCCCACCTCGAAGGTGAAAGCCTCCGGCCAGCCACACCCGTCGGCATCAGCGTTCTGCGGGATGGGGTGCTCGCCGATCTCGATGTCCTCGATGCGAGCCCGCTCGACCCGCTGCGCACCAACGCGAGTGGCGGTGAACGTGCACGGACCGTTCGTCGAGCTCGCGAAGATTCGAACGCTCGAGCCGGGGGTGGCGCTCACCACGTCAGGGTAGAACCAGGGATTGCCATCGGTCGACGTCATGAGATCTCCTTGAACGGTTCGGGTCGCAACATCGTCCAGCTCACCATCTCGGCGAACGTGTTCACCACCACATCGGCTTCGCTTTCATCGACTCTGCTCGCCAAACGAGCGACGCCGATCTGCAGGCTCCTCGGATCGTTCAAGTGGTGGCAGTAGGCAAGTACGCCGGCCTCTTCAGCAATGTCGGTCATCGAGATCGATTCGATCGCACGGGTAGCGATCAGTGCCGATGCAGCATCAAGCACCTGGTCGACACACTTCTGGTTTCGCTCTTGTGTTGAACGCCAGCGAACGTGTGGAGAATCGGCGGCAGGGGGCGAATTGGTCACCGTCATGAAGGTATCTCATGTTTTTCGAAGCCACCGCCGTGGCGATTTCGTTGTCTTGGATCTCGGCCGCTGCGGCGAGCTTGTCGGCGGCGAGCGGCTTCCTCTCGGCTTCTTCCCAGATGCGGTTGTAGTCCTCGTCACTGAAGCCGGTGGTGTCGACGCCTTCGAACGGATCCTCTTCGGCGTCCCAACCAAGACCTCATCGCCAGAACCGATGAGCCAGCAGCGAGGTCACATGCCGGACCGACTGTTGTCCGACACCGGCCACGATCTTTGGCGGGGCAGCCTCTCAGAGGAGCAGTCTCGGATGGGTGCCGGACAGAGCTCGATGGCGCCGCTGTCACCCAAGTCCGGCTGGCTGTCAGAGAGCTTCGCTTTGGCCAGCTCGATCAATTGGACGGCCTTGTTCGGCGAAGTCCACCATTCAACTCGATCGGCCACTACTCGCAAGGCCACCGGCTCTGCCCCTTCCTCGAAGAACGTTTCTGACATCGGATCTGACAGCTCATCGATCACCGATTGGTCAGTGACGAGCACCGCTCGACCTGCGAACGAGACCCAGGTGCGATCGTCAGCAACCGCAGCGTTGACCGGACCGCCGTCGAGTGGTGCGACCCATTCAGCGGATCGATCGACCAAAAACCACAGATCGCCGTCGTCGTCGAGACGCTGCACCGTCACAGGGCGAGATGACAGCGTGCCTCGCTCATCGATGGATGTGATCATCGCAAAACGGTTTCCGTCGATGCGCTCTTTCACGTCGGCGACGGTCTTCAGTGGGTCAGTCATGTGTGGGTGCCTTTCGTCGGGTGTTTCGGTGGGTGTACCCAGGAGTAGCGCGTCTAATCCACGGCATTCACAGCGAACGCGGCGGCACGGTCAAGCGACTTCGAAGCCACCGGCCACCACGGCGCCCAGAGCTGGCCCATGTGCAATCCCTCGGGATCGACGTGAAGGTTGACATTGCACCCCGACGCTCTCGCACGTTCCGCGAGCAAGAGCGAGTCTCCCAGCAGGACTTCCCCCTCTCCGACTTCGATGTGCACGGGCGGAAGTAGTGAGAGTTCATCCAGCAATGGCGACACATGGCGATGATTCTTGGGCATGCCCTCGAAGCACTGTCTCGCCAAGGCCAGATCTTCATCGTCGTCCACCATGGGGTCGCTGGGGTTGTTTCGTTCCCGTGTCATGGACATTCCGGACCTGTCGGTGTTCGGCGAGAACAGGACGAGTCCAGCTACCTGTTTGCCGAGTCGACCCAGTTCGAGCGCCGTCACCAAGGCGAGGTGCCCGCCGGCTGAGTCCCCGGCAAGAACGATCGGGCCCTCCACACTCTGCGTCGCGACCAGCGCCGCTTCCAGCTGGGCTGGCCAGCAGTGCTCGGGCGCCAGTGGATACTTCGGCACTACCACTTGAAATCCGGTTCGTTGAGCGAACGCTCGACCGATTCGCTCGTGCGTCCGAGGCGACCCGAAGGCGTAGCCGCCTCCGTGGAAGTAGAAAACCGTGCCACCGTCCCCGTCGAAGGTGATCCCGACCTCATCGAGCGACGCCCGCGTCCCACGGTCGCCCAGCGCCAATCGAGCGAATCGGTCTCGTTGTTCGGTTGGTTCGTCACCGAGTGGGTGAGCGTTGATTCGGTCCACGACATCTCGACGCGAAATGACTCCCTCGAAGGGTTCGCCGGTCCGGCTCGTGGCAATCGCGTCGGGGTTCACCTTCGGGTGTTACCCAGCATTCTGGGGTGCGAACCGTTTCCGTGGTGCCGGTCTGGTGAGGGTCAGAGCCCCCACCGAACCGTCAACAGCTACCGGATGCGATGGCCCGAGCCGGCCACGAAAAGCCCAAACGGCGGCCGCCATCACACGTTTCAGATCTGCCACCAGTGGGTACTGCTCGATGGTGGCAAACAATGAACCGCTCGTACCACGCACAGACGGCGCACAGACCATCGATGTTGCCGCCCCTCCGTCGGTCGGCTCGAATATCGACGATTGGTTTGCGTTCCAAGAAGTCTTCCGGCGCGTGCTCGCTTCAGCGCACGAAGAACTCCACCGATCGAAGACCTTGCTCTTCTGGAGCGGCATGGCAGCTGGACTCTCTTTGGGATTGACCTTCGTCGCCCGCGCCACCTTCACCGGCTTGACTGGAGAAACCGACCCTGGCTTCGTCGGAAATCTCCTCTACCCCATCGGGTTCGTTCTCATCGTCGTCGGCCGCTACCAACTCTTCACCGAGAACACCCTCACCCCTGTGGCACTCGTCCTCACCCGCCTCGCTGACCTCAGCTCTCTCCTGCGGCTGTGGGTGATCGTTCTCGCCGGCAACCTGATGGGCGCATCGGTGATGGCGGCATTGCTCGCCTGGACAGGTGTGTTGACACCAGAGGCGACAGCAGCCGCTACGGCGATCGGGTCCCACGTGTTGGAAGTTCCTTTGAACACCGTCTTCGGGCGAGCGGTCATCGCCGGTTGGATCGTGGCATCGATGGTGTGGCTGCTCCATGCCGTTCGAGACGATCTTGCTCGGATCGTCGTCGTGTGGGCCTTGATGTTCGTCGTCGGTGTTGCCGACCTCTTCCACGTCATCACCGGCACCCTCGAAGTGCTCTACCTGCTCTTCGACACGGGCGGAAGTTGGATGGACTCCGCTGGCTTCTTCGTTGCCGTGCTCTCCGGCAACGTCCTCGGCGGCGTTGTCTTCGTCACCGTGGTCAACACCGCTCAGTTTGGTCGCGAAGACGACGGCGAGATGGTCGCGCGGCTTCGTCGATCAGCCGAGCGCGACATCTGACCATTTCCGACGACCGCAGCAAGGCAGCGGTCTTTGTCCGGGAGCGGGCGGGTCACCTAGCTGATTGGACAGGCCCCCGGCACCGTCGCGCGTTCTCGGCCAGCACTGCGACGGAGGTCAGCGATGAACTAGAGGTTCCACATCCATTCAGCGAAAGGCTGTTCGCCCGGCTGACTCCGATCACCATTGGTCAGCCGTTGACATGTGACCGGTTTTCCTCGCTTGCCCCTCGTGACGTGGTTGTTGCGCCGTTTGCGGCGAGTCGTCGGTGAGATCAACCTTTCAAGGTCGCTCAGCGGCAGATTGCGCCACACTGATCCAGTGCAGTGGGATCAATGCTGATCGAGATCCTCGTCGCACCAAATCGCCCTTTTGGGGTCTGCGGTACTGATGGTTCGGTTGTGTTGTTGATTAGTCGTCGTCCTTGAGGTCGTCGATGGTGGCTGGGGTGAGGTTGGTGTTGGCGAGGCGGACGAGGCGGTTGCATCGTTGGGCTTCGCGGGTGCGGTGGGTGACGATGACGATGGTGGTGCCTTGGTTGTGGAGTTGGTCGATCCAGTTGTTGACCAGGGCTCGTGCTGGTGGGTCGAGTGCGTTGGTTGGCTCGTCGAGGAGGACGAGGTCGGGGTTGCCGAGTGAGGCTGCGGCGAGTGCGAGCCGCTTCTTCATGCCTTGTGAGTAGCGGACGACGGGTTTGCGGCCGGCGTCTGCGAGGCCGAATTGTTCAAGGGCTTGGTTGGCGGCGCCGTTGTCGGGTTCGCCTCTGAGGTCGAGAACGGTTTTCAGTGCGGCTTTGCCTGACATCCATGGGTAGAGGGCTGGGGTGTCGATTGCGGCGCCGATGCGGCGGATGGTTGCGGTGTTGGTTGGTGGTTGTCCGAAGACGGTGATGGTGCCGGTGTCGGGTTTGAGGAGGCCGGTGAGCAGTTTGAGGAGGGTGGATTTTCCGGTGCCGTTCCCGCCGATGATTCCGAGGATTTCGCCTTGGATGATGGTGAGGTCGACGGTGTCGAGGATGGTCCGGTCGCCGAGTGTGACTGTGACGTTGTCGAGAGTCGCGGCGGCTGTTGTGTTGGTGGCCATGTGGTCAGTGTGGTGTGTGGGGTTGATGGTGGTGGTCATTGCGAGCCTTTGGGGTGGGTGATGGCACGGTCGAAGAGGCGGAGGGCGGTTGCGGCGGTAGCGAGGAGGGTTGCGGTGGCGAGGAGGGTTGCGGAGCGGGTGATGTAACGGTTGGTTGCGGCGGTGCCGATGTAGTCGGTGTAGCTGCCGAAGGGTTCGGGTTGCATCAAGCGGTTGACCCATTCGTAGGGGGTGAGCTCGCCGATGGAGAGCTGGGGGTCGGCGGCAGTGACGGCGGCGACTCCGTGGAGGAGCAGCCCGACGATGAAGATTGCGGTGGTGGTCATTGCTGGGGTGATTGAGGATCCAGACCACACCGCGATGGTGTTTGCGAATGCGGCGAGGAAGAGGGCGATGAGGGTGAACTTGGCAGCGGCGATTCCGGTGTCGGTCCATGGGGTGCCGATGGTGTTGGCAAACCCGTCGCCGGTTTCGATGATTGTCGCGGTGGCTATGAGTGCGAGCCACATGACGATGACCGAGAGCCACAACGTGATGACGGTGGCGACGGTTTTGGTGACGGTGAGCGCTGCCCGGTGTGGTTTGGCGATCATGGTGACCAGGATTGACGATTCGGAGACTTCAGTGCCGGTCATTTGCCCTGCGATGATGCCAGCGAGGACGAAGCCGATCAGGTAGGCGTGTTGGAACAATGCGATCGAAGCGGCGCCGGATGTGTCGACCAATGACGGGCCGAGATCGCGGCTGTCGGCGTTGTATTGCATGACCGAAGCGAGCGCTGCGCTCATCACCACAGCGGTGAGGGTCATGGGAGTGGTGGCTTTGCGGATCTCGGCTCGGACCGGCCGAAGGATGTGCATGGCACTCATGGCTTGTTATAGGGCTCGTCGGTTGTTGGCGGTGACAATCGTGGCAGCGGTGACCAGTGCAGCGGCGGCGATGAGGATGATGGTGAGGCCGGGGGCGAGGGCGATGGTGCTCAGCGGATCGGTGATGGTGTCGTTGACACCGGGGTAGTTCCACAGCAGGTGGTCGCTGATGAGGCCGTCGTTGACGGTGTTGAACTCGAGCCATTTGGCGATTGCTTGTGAAGGCATCCAGCTGGCGGGGCCGGCGAGGAACATGGTGATCAGAACTGCCAGCATGGCGAACACGGTGGGGATCGGGCGTCGCAGTGTCACAGCGAACCCAACAGCAAGGGTCGACACTGCCAGGAGCACCGCAGCGGCGATTGCTGCATCGGTGAGCGCTGTGGTCCACGATGACCAGGCCGGGTCGACTCCGAGGGCGACGGTGCCGCTTTGTGCTGCGTTGGAGATCATGCCGTCGGTGCTGAAGAGTGGGCGTCCGAGGGTGAGAGCAGCAGCGACGAACGCCATGCCTGCTAGAGCGATGATCCAGGTCGATGCGATCTTGAGTGCAACGAATCGGGGGCGGCTTCCCACTGACTGGGCGGTGACGCCGATCGATCCGGCGTTCCATTCGCCAGCGACGTGGAACGCTGCGATCAAGGCAACAAGGATCCAGCCGATTGTGGTAGCCCAGTGATGGGAGACAAACCGGATCACTCCGGGCGGTGTCGACAAAGCGTTGCCGATCTCGCCGAGCCGGTTTGCTTGTGTCGAAAACTCGTTGGTTGCTTGAGCTTGGAGGCGGGAGGCAACGCATTCGTCGCTGGAATCGTCTGGGTTATCGAGACAGGCGGCATCGATTTGGGCGGCCATGGCATCGACGTTGGGCAGGACGTCAGCTTGGGTGTCGGCGAAGTTCGCAGCAAAGGTGATCGAGGCCAGCATCACGCCGAAAGCGAGAAAGAAGATGATGCCGATCGTTGGCGAGATGCTCTTGCGGATCTCGCCGCGAAGGCCGGAGAGTGTGCGGTGGACGCTGGAGTTGGTGGCCATAGGAATCTGTGCCTTCAAAGCGAGGTCGAACGGAAAGAAGTGATGGAAATGGTTGGAGGGCCCCGCAATGGGACCCTCCAACTGAGTGGCCAGCAGGTCGGTTGATCAGGTGGGGCGGGTCCAGCGGATGTCGGTCCGTTGGGTCGAACGGTTCTGGACAAAGTGTCCGTTGCCGTTGCGGCTGTCGCGAGTGCCGAAGATCGTGGCGGAGGTCCCGGAGTTGCAGACCGGGGTGTTGGAGCCTTCGCTGAGGTCAGGGCCGAACACATCGACACGAATTTCCATCTTGGCTGGGCCGCCGCAGTCTGAAACTTTGATCGAGTGGGTGCCGACTGCTGCTTGCTTGCGGGTCGTGCTGCTGCCCGAAGGGATGTTGTCGAACGTCGACGTCGATGCGGCGTAAGCAACGCCAGAACTTGCAAACAACATGCCGACCATGAGGAACGGTGCTGCGGTGCGCTTGATCTTGTTGGTGTTCATCGGGATTCTCTTTGCGGGACGAGATCTCTTTGTTTGATCTCTTTGGAAGGGCTAGCGAAGTTGCTGGCTGTAATGAGCATAAAAGCGACCCGAGCACCCGATGTCTAGGCCTTCCAGCACCCTTGGCGTCAACCGGCGCAACCTTGTCCAAATCGAATCCACCCGGACCCCAGAGGTGTTGGATTTCGGACACATGCGGGTTGATCAGTGACGCCGACACGTCACCACAGCCTTGTCGCCGCTACTAGCGCAGAAGCCCGCGTCGATGCGCAAGATGCACCGCTTGAGCCGGTGTGACCGCCCCGAGGGTCAAACACAGATTGGTGATGCGACGCTGGATCGTGCGTTCGCTATAAGCGAGCTTCGATGCGATCTCGCGCATAGTCAGACCCTCAGCAAGCCCCACCAAGATGTCACTCGTCGCAGTGTCGAGATCTGCCATTTCGATTGGTTCATGATCAAGGTCGCCCGCTGTCAACATGCGCACCAACTCCGCCGGCAACAAGATGTCGTGATGCAGAGCCGCTCGGGCGACATCAGCAAGATGAGCAACCGGAGTGTCCTCCCACACCACACCAGATGCACCGTGGCGCAGCACACGATGAAACGCAGCAACATCAAGATCAGGCACCACACCAATCACGTACTGATCCGCATCAGCAGCGATCTCGGCGAGTTGCCGGTGGTTCTCATCGTTGTCGCAAAACACCACAGTGACGCACGCCTCGAGCGAGGTCGCCAACGTCTGCACCGTCGATTCGCTCTCGCCAGAAAAACCCATACGGATCGCGTCTCGATGCAACGCTGAGCCCCCAACTACAACCAGCCAATCTGCCACCTGATGTATCGCCACCAGCGGAAACTAACGGCTGATCATTCCGCTGTGTCGGATCAGGTCGCCACCACCGACGAGGCAACAAGACTCGTCTGTTTCAGACCTATCCCAGAATTTCTGCCTCGCGTCCGGCAAAACCGTGACAGCCAACCGGGCGCAGACGCCGGGTCAAAGATCCGGTTGGCTGGGTATCGGGATACCAAGATGGTCATACCTGGCTCGTAGCGCCCGTCGCCCGGTGCGACGGGTCGGGCCACCAATCCCGATCGACAGCCAACCAAGGTTGCTTATCGCACCAAATAGCCCTTTTCGTTCCTCGGTGTGATGGTTGGTCACCACTCGTAGATCACGGGAGCGATGCGACCGAGGCTTCTAGTGAGGTTGTTCAGGTCGTCGGGGTCACCGGTGAGGATGCTGTCTCCGAGCTTGATCGCGAGGACGACCATGTGGGCGTCGACGAAGTCGGGCGAGGTTGAGCCGGTGAGCAGGCTTCCCACTTGCTTCCAGTCTGAGAATGGACAGACGTCGAGCGTGGCGATGAATCTTCCGAGGCGGTGTTGTCTCGGGTCGGAGCGCCAGACTTGTGCCAGGACGGGTTCGGTTTTTCCCGATCCTTGTTGGGCGGGCCAACCACCTTTGACAATGGCATCGATGAGATCGGTGAACCCCAGGTCGGGATCAGCAGCCGGGGCCGGATCGCCTGCCATCAATTCGGCAAGACTGACCGTCGCTGTCGAATGGCCGCTTTCGTTCTGACTCATCGGCCGCATGTGAATGAACGAAACCCTGCCGGCGCCGGTGTGGCGGTTGGTGTCGTCGTCGGGGACCGCAGACTACCAACATGTGGCCCGGGATGCAGTCCACGTCGAGGAAGATCAGCCGATCGACGAGATCGGCGGGGTCGACGAGGGCTTCGTTGGCTATGGCGGGGAGGACACTGATTTCTCATTCACGGCGAGACAGACCGGCATGCCGATGCAATGGCTCAGTGAGGGGACCGCATTCCACCGGTGGCATCCCTCCCCGAACCCGCCCTTGGACCATCTCGAGTCCATCGTGATGAATTCTCAACGCTTCTTCGACAAGTGGCGCGTGTAGCCAATGACCGGCTGGCTCGAAGCGTTTGCTCGACGGGAACTCGTTTCGTGGACTTCGGCAAGCGACAACATGCAAGTGGTGCGCCGTTGACTTCGTCGACTTGTCGTCGGTGACGCACGCCACGATCGCCCGGATGGCTTCCTCCCACATGTTTCGCTTCGAACGCAGCCTTGAACAGATGTAACTCGGTCGGGCCGTTCCTTCGCCGGTTCCGAACTCGCAACGACCACCGCTGAGCAGCGCGCCATCGCAAGCCGTGCTCTACCTCCACTGATGCGCATCAGACGCATCGGTCTGGGTACCACCGAGTATGGGTACTGAGCCGGCATTGGACGAAGGAAGCACCAGTCGACCGGAGAAGGGGGGTGCAGCGCCATCGGCAGAGCACCCAGCTGAAGTATCGACAGGGGGGTGGAAAGACATCGCCTGGCGAGTGAAGGAAGAGATCGGTGCCGATCACGTCACGCTGTCCGCTGCTGGCGTCTCATTCTTCGCCTTCAGTGCCTTGTTGCCGTTCCTCGCCCTGGCCGTCACGCTGTACGGCCTGGTGGCTGATCCCTCCGACATCACAGCGCTGGCCGATCGGCTTGGAGCTGTCGCTCCGGAGCAGGTGACATCGTTCGTGACGGAGCAACTGTCGATGGTCTCGGCAACCTCGACCAGTGCACTTTCGATCAGTCTCTTGCTGTCGCTCGGAGCCGGACTCTGGAGCACATCATCTGCCATGGGGCATTTGATCGAGGCGATGAACATCGCCTACGACGAGGACACCGATGATCGACCGTTCTGGAAACGCCGCTTGATCGCCGTTGCATTGACCCTCGTCTTCTTGATGACACTCGCCGTGAGCGCTGCGGCGGTCTTGGCCAGCAGCTCGATCGCTGGTGGAGCAGTCGGCCTCGCAGCACGATTGGCCGGGTGGCTCCTCGCTGCGATTTTCGCAGCGGGGGCTCTTGCTGCTCTCTACCGCTACAGCCCGGACCGCGATGATCCCAAGTGGATCTGGGTGTCGCCTGGGGCTGTGTTCACCGTCATCGCGTGGGTGCTCGTCTCCCTGGGCTTTCGAATCTACGTGGCCAACTTCGGGTCGTACAACGAGACCTACGGCTCGCTCGGTGCCGTCATCGTCCTGTTGTTCTGGCTGTACTTGACTTCGCTCGTCATCATCATCGGAGCGGAGATCAACGCCGAAACCGAACGCCAAACAGCCACTGACACCACCACGGGTCCGGGTGAACCGTTGGGCGCCCGGGGTGCTGTTGTCGCTGATGAACTGCCTCCAGATGCATCACGGCAACCTCCAGAGAGCGAACCACGCTGACATGGGCGTTCGGCACTGACGCCAGCCTCGATCTCGAGCGATGAACCATGGATTCGACGATGTCGAAGGCGTGCACTTCGTCGCAGCGAGGCGCCAGCAACTCACGACCGTTTGCGACGACTCGAAGGTTTCTTGCGTGAACCATGCCGCTGGAGAACGTCCTCTGAGATGCGTTTGGCTTCCGGCAAATTCTTCACCGCCCGGATCGTGTCCTGCGCTTGACGGTAAGCCGTCGAGTGATCGACGATCGGAGCGGGGTAATCGACACCGATCACGCACTTCGACCACTGCTGTTCCATCGGCGACATCAAAGACGGTTCTGCAATGTGCAGCGGATCGACATCTGCCAACTCCGTAACCCACTCTCTGACGAAGACCCCCGTCGGGTCGTGGTCGTGTACTTGTTTCGTCGGTGAGTAGATGCGGACTGCGTTGATCCCGGTCACACCCGATTGCATCTGGTGCTGCGGATAGTGGATGCCCGGCTCGTAGTCGACCCAGAGCCTCGCAAAGAGTTCAGCGACCGGGCGCCAGTCGAGCCAGAGGTGATGGGAGGCAAACGAAACGACCATCGCCCGCATCCGAAAATTCAATCAGCCCGTTGCCGTCGTCGCTCGCATACAAGCATCGACCATCGGAAAGCCAGTCCGTCCAGCGACGAGCGCGCCAAAGCGGTCTTCATTGAAATCGGGCCGAATCGCTTCGAACATCGGGTGCATCGCCTGCGTCTCCAGGCTCGGTTGGTCCTCCAGCTTCTGTGTGAAGTGATCTCTCCAGCGCAGACGGGTCTCGAAGGCGCGCAGGGACTTGAGCCACGATCCCCGCTCGGTCCATTCACCGATCTCTTCTCGCCGATTGCGACTGGCTTGATAGCACTCCCGGGCAGAGAGCGAGCCGTAGGCGAGGTGAGGCGACAGCCGTGATGAGTGATCGAACGCCGTCACCGGACTCGACATCGCCTTCACGTAGGGCTCGCCCCGATGATCGAGGAAGCTCGACAGGACCTCCAGGGCCGCACGGCGCCCGCCGACCTGCGGCGAGGTGCACGTACTCGCAGCCAAGCCGAGCGCTGAAGCTGACGGCGGCGACTGCTGCGTCACTGACGCTGCCATGGCCTCGGTCGGCGGGGGCTGTACAGGCCGATCCATGTAGATCTGCCACTTCTTCGACCAACCGTCGCGATCGTCGAGGCGGCGCACAACACCCCTCCCCTTGTGCTCGACGAACGAAACCCCGTTCTCGTTCGCCCAACGTCTGACATCGACGTCACGGCGATAGCCGTTGAGGTCTGTGGTCTCTTCGTGGGCCCAAACGGTGTCGATCGAGAGCTCTGTATGCAGCGAAGCGAAAACGTCGGTGACCTCTCCAGTTCGGAAGGTGAGCGGAATGCCAATCGACGCCAGGTCGTTTTCGAGATCGTTCAAACTCTCCCGAAGAAACTGTAGGTGACGGGCGTCTGCTGTCGGAGCATTCCAGAGTGTGGGTTCGAAAACGTGGAGAGCCACGACCGGACCCTCGGCAACGGCGCAACGAAGTGGCTCGTGGTCAACGATGCGCAAGTCTCGTTTGAACCAAACCACTTGGATCTTCGGCGTTCGGCTCACTGGGAGGTCCTCATCTCGGACACGTACCCGCTCTCGGGCTGCGCGAACCCCTACCAGCTCACTCCGGAGCGAGAATGTGCTGCAACCCGGTGATCTCGAACAGACGCTGCTGATAGACATGCGGCGCTTGGATACTCAACTCGGTGCCGATTGCTTGGAGATCCCGACGGAATCGCATGATGGCTCCGATCGCCGCCGAGTCGATCAGTTCTGTTCCCTCCAGGTCGAGAACGACCGCAGGCGGGTCCAGGTCGACCACCCGCCCTGTCGCTGCTTCGAATGGCGGGACTGTGGCGGACTCGAATTCGCCGTGAACCTCCACCGTGACGGTTCCCGACTGCGTGTTGGTGCCGAAGGTGGTGCTGAAGTTCGAGGGTCGATTCATGCGCCGACTCCGGGATAGGGAAGCGTGACCGTCGTACCGCCGGGGCCGCTGTCGATGTCGAGACCGGGAACCACGGTTCGACTGATCATCAGACCGAGACCTGAATCGTCGTCGGACGTTCGTTCAGCGTCAGTATCGAATCCAGTTCCGCTATCGGTCACCTTGATCAACGCTTCGGTGCCAGTGACCACCGTGATTTCGACATCGGCATCTGTCTCGATTCGGTGGTGTTCCTCGATTGCGTTGGTCACGATTTCAGTGAGCGCTCCGTAGAAGAGCGGCTCCTGTGATTCATCAAGCGGAGGCATCAAGTTGCGGATGACCATACGAGCGAAAGCGATGGTCCCGAGGTCGTTTGACAAAGAGATGCGAACTGTCGATGGCGGAGCGGCATTCGAGACCGTCATGTGTCGTCCTGACTGGGGTCGGTATAAGCAGTGCGGAGTTCGTTCATCACCGAAGTGAGTCGTCGGTGGACCTGACTCTGCGAGATGTCGAGGCGGCGGGCGATTTCTCGTTGAGAAAGTTCGTCGTCGAAACGCATCTCGAGAAGGGCGCGGCTCGCCGGCGAAAGTTGCGCTGCGGCCGATCTCACATCGATCGTCGAGTCGACGTCGGCGAGCTGGTCCTCGGTTGCAGGGTCGACGGTCGGATGCTCTGCGCCAAACCGAGCATTCCGAGCCTGCAGAGCCTGCAAGACACTCTCGGTCGACAATCCGGTTTCCTCCGCTATGTCACCGGGAGTGGGGCTTCGCTTCAAACGCTGCTCCAACCGCTCAGCAGCGGCCGCCACGGTGATCGACGACTCTTGAAGCCGGCGCGGAACCCTGACGGCCCATCCGTTCGATCGCAGATGCTTCTTCAGTTCCCCGACGATGGTCGCCATTGCGAAAGGCCGAAACGGCCCGGCCGTTGCGTCGTACCTGGTTGCTGCGAGAAAGAGTCCGATGTCTGCGACTTGATGCAGGTCTGGGTCGACGATCGATCCGTGCGAGTAGCGGCGAGCGAGTCGTTCTGCCATCGGTCGATGCTCTGCGACGAGCGCTTCGATCGCCTCAGAAGACTCATGCATGGTCAGATGACTGCCGATCGAGCGGGAGTGTGATCACAACGTCGTGGCCGATCATGCTCCATGAATGGAAGCCTCCATCGATGATCTGCCTCGAACCCTCGCCCAGGGTGAGCGTCGGCAGCGAATCAGCCAGCTCGAGCCTCAACTCGAAGCCCTGTGCGGAACCGCTCAGTGCCACCTCGCGGATTTCTGTGTGAACTGTGAGCTCTTCGACCAGTTCACTCATTGCGATGTCGCCGGTCTCGAGTTCTGTCACTGAAGCGCCTGTCTGTGTCAGGGCGAGACCGAAGAGGCCGGCGATACAGCGGAGTATCACCGCAGGGTCCTCGGACTCAACACGGAGCGAGAGGTGGAGCGGCCTCATCAGGCGTTCCTCTGTACAACAACGGTGGTCAAGTCATCGGTCAACTCACCGGGGATGAACTTCATGATTGCCCGTCCGATGCGATTCGCAGTCTGCAGTGCGGCGGCGCCGCGCAGCGACTCCAAGGCGTCGTTGACAGCATCTTCTCCAAAGACTGTTCCGTCGATCCCGCGAGCTTCGGGCGCACCGTCGCTGAGAAGAGCCAGCGCTTCGCCCACTTCAAGCCGATCGATCTCCTGAACTCGATAGTCCGAGAGTCCGTCGAGACCGAGCGGCGGATCGGCCGATACGTCGAGGGCGGCGACGCCGCCCGTCGGCGACAACCGTCGGATGGGCTCGTGACCGGCATTGATCACCAAGATCGCGTCCTCCGCCATCTCGACCGCAGCCATCGTGATGAATCGGTCTCCGCTGTATTCCTTGAGCACCGCTTCGTCGGCGGCAGAGACTTGTTCGAGCAACGATCCGCCCGATCGCCTCACCGTACGCATCGTGGCAAGGGCCAGCGATGTTGACAGCGTCGCGGTCACACCGTGACCCATCGCATCCATCGCCAAGACCGTCAGGCGTCCTGACGGCGTGACAGCAAAATCGTATGCATCGCCGGCGACCGAGGCTGCCGGCAGAAGCGCCCCAGCCACCTCGAGGTCACCAACGATGGCCGCTCGCAACGGTAACAGTGACCATTGAAGCTGAGCTTCAGGGGTGAACATCCCGCGACGACGCTTGGCTTCGAGACCATCGAACAGATCCCGATGGAACTCAGCCACCGGACCGACAAGGGCGGAGACGTCATCTGGCAACGTGGCTGGCGACAGCCCGGTTGCGGTCAAGAGCGGAAACCTGCCACTCAGAATCGGAACGTATGTTTCGCCGGCGAGTTCTGCGGACTGCCCACCGAGAAGTGAATCGATGAGACCTTCGTCCTCCACACTGTCGATCGGACCGTCGCCCAAGGCGTACAGGGTCGACAAGTCGTGTGACACCACCCACAACCCGCTCGCGCCAATCGCTGAAGTCAGCTGTGCAATGAAAGTCTCGGCCGTCATTGATGATGCGGCCCCTGTCAACGTCATGGGGACTCCTGTCGGAGCCGGAGGACGCACTGAACATCAGCGGAGCTCATCGGCGAACCTTTGTACCCTGCGAGACCGTAGATGATTCAGCTCGATCACTGCTTCGTACCGACGAAGTTCGCCGAATCACGAGCGCCCGACACTGTCACCCGGCATTGTCCACTCACTCGAGCCGGAAGCACACGTTGATGAACGCCACGGAAACACTGAAGCGGAGCGCAGGTCGAGCACACCAAGTATCGGATCAAGGCTTCAGCGGGTGGCTGGGCGGCCTCCCGGCTGTTCCTTGACATCGCGGGCACCAATACGTGCTTCGCTCCGTCACCTGGCCAGCCGGCGAGAACAAAATCGAATCCGAGCAGCGTCGGCATGGAGCTCGGAAGCGGCCGTAGACATACGTGCGGCCTTGCACCAGGGCAGAGGTGGTCTTGCGAGACGATCGTGATCGGTTGTTGACCAGTTGCGTTTGAGCGATCGTCCATATTCGTTCGAGCGTCCTGTCCGACAGCCCGCGCACAGGTGTGAAGGGGTGAATGCCTGCGAGAAACGCAATTTCGCTCTTGAAGACATTCCCGATGCCAGCGGAAACTCGCTGATCGAGAAGAGCCTGGGCGAGGAGCGTCTCGGCGTCGAGGCCGCGAATGAGCTCCACGACACGTCCGATGTCTGCGACGTCGTTGCTCAGGTCTGGCCCCAGATGATCGATGGGTGTCGGCGAGCCATCGCGCACGAAGGTGTCGATGGTTGGTGCAGCAAAACACATGGCTGTGCCCAACTCGGTCCGGATGAGGACTCGTAACCGGGGGTCTGCGGGCGCCTTCGCATCCGCCGGTCCGGTCCGCCACGACCCTGACATTCCCAGATGGGTTCGCAGCGTGATTCGGCGCTCGAACTCGATCAACAAGTGCTTTCCGACAGCGTTGACACGCTCGATCCGCTGCCCGTTGCGAGGACGATGACCTCGGATCTTGCGAAACCACACGTCGGTCGCGATCTGCCCATCGAGGATCGGCGAAAGTAGAGCTTCGGCACGGCGAAGGGAGTCGCCCTCAGGCATCGGGACCGCCACGCAAGATCGCGAAGAACCGGGCCGCCCGATCTTGGACGGTGTTCCCCTTCATCTGCTCAGACACAGCATGCATTCCCATGTCCGGCGAGTACCCACTTCCACCCGGGCGAACCGCCCGCTGACACAGCTCAGCGCCCGGCGGCTTGGCACCTCGCATGGGTATCGACGGTACAACCTTCGAGTATCCCCTCACCATGACGACCCTCGCAGACCCGTCGCCCGGAGACCTCGTCACGAATACAGGAGACGCCGACCGACGGGGTTTCGCTGACGGAACGCTCGACGAGGCCTGAGGCCTGCCAGTTCCGCCTCAGGAATCTTCTTCAGATGCAACGATGTCGACGACGTCACCCGCTGCGATGTGCTCGATACCGCCGTCAGTTCGGACTTCGAGCCCGCTCAGGCTGACGGCACCCAGCGTGCCGACCACCATGCGCTCGGCGAGCGAGATCTCGACATTGCGTTCGACCAATGCTGCTGGCTGAGTCGAGTGTCGCCAGCGTCGGTGTGGACCGTGGACCCGTCACCGTTGCGCCGCACATCCAGTGCGTCGACGCCGTCGAGAATGGGCATTCCCGATCGCCACAGCTCCTCGGCCCCCGAAACGCCACCGAGTTGAAGTGGGCCTGGGGACGGCAGCGTAGGACCTCTCAGCGAACCGGGTCGTCGGTTCAGCTTGCAAACCAGACTGCCGAGCGTTCCAACCCGAAGGGCCAGCCCCTCGAGAGAGGCTGGCCCTTCGAAGATCATCGGCGATGCAGTCCAGTGGCGTCGTCAGCGAAGCACCATGGGACCGGCTCGACTCACTCGAGCTCTACTTGACGTCAGGTGCGACGTCGCCGTCGATCTCGACCTTCTCCTTGCGAACGGTCTCCGACACTGTCTCGTTGCCGACCACGGTCTCGGTTTCGATACCGATGGTTTCTTTGGCGACGACTTCTTTGTCGACGATGACTTGCTCCTCGGCGAGAACAACCTCTTCGACGGCGTCGCCCTCGATGATGCCAGCGCCAGTGGCAGGTTCGCGAACGATGCGTGCGACCTGTCGTCTCACGGGGACCGTGACCTCGACATCGTCGGTGACCACGTACTTTCGAACACGGACTCGTCCCGATTCGACTGCGACCTTGTCGACTGCGAGCTGTTCTTCTGAACGAGTGACCGCAGCAGCACCGTCGCCGGCGATGTCGCGGGTGTCGTTGTAGTCGTAACCTTCGTCGGCCCGCTCGCGTCCGAGGTAGGTGGCCTCGTGATCGAGACCGTCAGGGTTCAGGCCGTAGTGCTCGAACAAACGACGCTCTTCATCGGCATCGAGGTGCTCCTGATCGGTGTCGATCGAAGGAGCGTCCTTCACCTCGTCGGTCGTGTAAGGAACGGAGAAGCCGTCCTCGTGGTTCGCTGTGCCCGAGATGGGGACGAACTGTTCCTTCGTACCCAGCCATCCGGTTGACACCGTCATCCACTCGGGCTGACCGGTCACATCATCGAAGAAGATGTTCGTGATAGCGCCCATCTTGTCTCCGGCGGAGTCGTACACATCGGTACCGATCCACTCTTCGTACTTTGTGCGATTCTTGTTATCCATGTTTGCCTTTCCGGCTTTTTTCGTGTGGGACTTGTCTTCTGCAACCGAGCGCCAGCTCGGCTGGGCTCACTCGCCGTCGTTGTCGGCGTCTGCTTCGGCGTCGCCATCTTCGATGTCAACCGAGCCGGGGTCGATGTCGACATCAGGAGCCTCCAGATCAACGTCCGGAGCGTCAATGTCAGCGTCGACATCTGGGGCTTCGATGTCGATGTCACCGGAGTCGACGTCGACGTCGGCGTCGCCGCCGAGAACGAAGAACAACACCACTGCAAGAGCCAGCGCTGCCAGTAGCGGCAGCAACCACTTCAGCGGTCCACCTCCGCCGTTGTCGCTAGCTTTGAGAGACGTAGCGCCTCGGGGTTCATTCGGGGTTGCCATTGTGTTGGGCTCCTTGTTGTGCGGACGAAAGTCAGTACCCCATGACCCGACCGGTGACCCGCTTCTCGGATATTTCTCACGCGTCCTCGGCGGATGGATCGGAGGTCGACGATCCAGATGAAGCGTCGAAGAGTGTGGCCGAAAGGCGGCGGCGTTCACGAAAACCCTCAGGTGTGGGACGGCTCACCAGCGGCCGGACTCACTGTGCCGATAACCGTGGACTACAAGGCCGACCGGTAACCCATCACCGTCAGCGACCAAGGTGGCGGGTTCGTCCCCGACGAACCCGTACTCGACACCGGGAAACACACCAGCAGCCTCGACGTCAACTGTCGTACTGAGTGGAATGACCCACAGCTCGACGGTCGAGGTGGTCAGCCAGTCTGAAGTCATCCATCACCCTGCTGCGGATGAGGTCGAAACCGCTGCCTCGAGCTCGGCCTCACGGTGTTGGGTCGGTCATGCTGGGGACACCTGTCTCGAAGCGATTCAGCAGCCCGTACGAGGTTTGATCGAAGATCGCCGGGGCATGCCTGATCCAGGCCCGATGACGAGTTGTTTGTCGCCAAGGGCGTCACGACGACCAGAGGATCTTCCATGACCAATCAGCACGACTTCACCGTTCCGGGTTCGCGGCGCGCCGAAGCAGAGCAGGGTCTCGCAGCGTGGGTCTGTGCCTTCTTGGCATCCGACGGGAGCGACAATGCTGCTCTTGGAGAGAAGTTGCGGGACGAGAAGCAGTCGTGGATCGGACCGATCGAACTCCCCTTCGACGAGCTCAACAGGCTTGCGGGGCCACCGGATCAGCCCACGCTCGATCGAATGGACGACGGCGACATCGACACAGTCGAAGCCATGCAGGAAGAAATCGACGAAGAGTGGGAGCCAGCTCCACTCGTCGTTTCGGTCGATGACGGACAGCTCAAAGTCGAGGACGGGAACCATCGGATCGAAGCTTTGCGGCGCGCCGGTCGGTCCAGCTACTGGTGCGTGGTCGGCTTCGATTCACAGGGGCAAAGACAGAACTTCCTCGACCGACATGCCACCGAGTCAGCCACATGAAGCTCACGCTCGTCCGGCATGGCGATGCTCACGCAGGTTTCTCCGGCCCGATCTCCGGCCCGGCGGGTTGTCGCGGGCTGACCGACCTCGGTCGAGATCAAGCGGCGCTCCTCCGGGAGCGGATGGCGACCGAGCACGTTGCGCCCGACGTGGTGCTGGCCAGCGAGTTGCCGCGGGCGATCGAGACGGCAGATCTGGTGGCGCCGGGTTTTGTCAGCCCAGTAACGATCATGATCGACTGCGATCTCTGCGAAGTGCACACCGGCGATGCTGACGGAACAGATTGGTCCGACTACGGCTCGACGTTCGGAGCTTTCGACATGATCGAAGAACCGGACCGCCGCTTTGCCCCGAACGGTGACTCCTGGAACAGCTTCCACGAACGGGTCGAGCAGTTCTTGCAGCGGTCCGCAGAGCATTTCGATGGCCGTCACGTGGTGGCGTTCACCAGTGCGGGCGTCATCGCTGCGGCGCTTCGACTTCAGTTCGGCGGCCCGTTTCGAGCCGGTCCCCGTCTCATTCCCCTGAACACGAGCCTGACCCAGTGGGACCACGATGCCGTCACTGATTGGACTCTGCGGGTTTACAACGACGCGACGCACCTCGACACGGTGTGATGGCGTCGGATGCTCCTTGAACTGCGTAGCGAGTCAAGCAGTGGACATCGCCTCAGGTTCGGTCGACGGCGGGTCAATCGCCTCGACCTCAACGGTCTTGGATCTCAACATGGCGCGACCGACCAGCGTTGCAAAGGGCGCGTCGGCTGCGTCTCTCCCGTAGCCGATGCGAGCAAGGGTGTTTGCTGGTGCCATTCCAGTGGGGTCGAAGAGGTACCAGTCGGTCCCGATGTAGGCCTCGAAGAAACCGTGAAAGTCCTGCGGTTCGACGCCCACGCCGTAGCCCGATACATAGCGAGCGGGGATGCCGAGCGCCCGGCAGAGGGCAATGGCGACGTGGGCAAAGTCACGACACACGCCCGCCCGTTGCAACAACACGTCGGTTGTACTGCTGCTGCTGTTCGTCGAGCCTGGCTCGTAGACCAGATTGTCGGTCACCCAGTCCGACACGGTCTGCACACGGCTGTGGCCAGGTTCCAGGTCGCCGAACTCTCGATGGGCGAAGCCGCCGAGCTTGTCTGATTCGCAATAGCGGCTCGGATTCAGGTACGGGAGAATCTCAGCCGGGACGTCGGCGAACGCCATCTCTTCGAGTTCGGTGGCCTCCGAGGAGAGCCCGTTCAACATGACTTCAGCCCGGTAGGTGATCTCGAGTTCGCCGGGTTCTGCAGAGAGGCGCAATAGCTGATGAGTACCAGCGCCGTAGGGCACCAACATCCACGGAGCATCACCCTCGGTCACGACATCGATGCTCTCGCTGGCGACACTTTGAAACGGCGTGCGTGCCGCAATCACGGAGAAGGCAAACGATGTCGGCGTCGAGACCGAGTACGTCAGGTGGGAACAAATCTTCAATTGTGTCACGTTGACGGCTCCTCGATGACGGGGCCGAAAAGCTCGTCGGACCAGGTGCTCGGGAGTTCGTCGAGTGCCGATCGGAGATGCGCCTGCCACTCTGCGTGGACTTGGGCGAGATCGTCGAGAATGAAGCGGCGCTGGATGAACTGCTTGTCGTTCTTCGTCATGACGGCAACGTCGACAGGGAAGTCGACGTCGTTGGCACTGGCCCGAGTTGCGTCGAACGCCAAGTACGCCAAGGAAACGGCCTGCCGAAGCGTCGATTCGACCGTCAGGAGTCGATCGAGAATCGGCTTCCCGTACGCCGTGCGCCCAATGATGAAGTAGGGAGCATCATCGGTGGCTTCGACCCAGTTGCCCTCCGGATACACGTGCAGCAGGGTCGGTTCGGAGTCGTCCAGTAACTGACCCCCGAGGATCGCGTGCGAGTTGAATGTGAAGCCACTTCGATTCAGGGCGGCTCCGTCTTCATCGCGCACACTGCGAAGAGCGCCTCCATATGCGCTGGCGAAGTTGTGGAGTCGGGCGTGCGTGTCACCCTCAGCCAGTTCGTCGTCGACCCGGGCAACGATCTTGTCTCGAACCGAACGCAGACCTGATGTCATGAGGGCTACGTCGTGTTTGCCGACTGCGAACATCGACAACTTGGCTTTTTGCGAAATCTCCGAACCTCTGACCACCCGAGTGTCAGCGAGGACGACGACGCCCTCTCGAACCCGAATGCCAATGCAGAAGGTCATCCTTGCACCGTGGCTTTCATCCTGTCACCGTCCAGCTGACTGCGGGATCCTTCAGCAGGTCCTCGCAGTGCTGCGGTCCGATCTCGACACCATTGAGCCGACACTCGATCACCTGTTGCTCGTCCGGCGCGCCGTCCTCGCGCCCCACGGACAGCTCGACTTCGGTTGTTCCCTGTGTCGTGATCGCCGACTTCTTCACAGTCTCAGTCATGATCAGGACGTTACCTGGCGTTTGAAATCGCCCAAGGCCGCTCCCGAAGGAACGACCTGCAATTCACAAACTAAGCACTTGTGATTGCAAGTCCTCGGCGGGGGTGGGCGCAACGATTCTCTTCAAGAGTCTTGTTTGATACATGCACCGCACCTCACGGGCCGGCGATCCCCAACTCCATTTCCATAACCTGATCGCGAACCGTGTCCGCTGTGTTGAGGATGGTGTGTGGCGGGCGGTTGATGGACGTCACGTTCGTGCCGAGCAGAAAGCAGCGGGGATGATCGGCCAAGCCGCCATGCGGGCCGCGCTCGAAACCAATCTGGGTGTCGAATTCGGACCCATCACAAAGGACGGCCAAGCCGAAATCCTCGGCGTCCCGAAGGGTTTGATGGACTTCCACTCCAAGCGTGGCCGGCAAGTCAAAACCACCGGCGCCAAGCTGATTACGGCGTGTGAGGAGAAGCTGCAACGCAGTCTCACTCCGACCGAGCGGGCAGTGAAGTATCGCGAAGCCGCCATCCAAACCCGCACCGCCAAAACCAAAGACCTCGAAGAAATCGAAGGTCTCGGAGACCGTTGGAGGGCCGAAGCCATCGAGGTCGGCCACGACCCAGCGCAATGGTTGGGTGACGTGATCGACCGGCCCCGCACGCTCGAGCAAGCCCGCACGATCACCGACGCTGAGTTGGTCGACCAGGTCGTCGACACGTTGACTGATTCGTTGGCGACGTGGGGCCGCACGCATGCGACACGTGAGTTGGCCCGGATCGTCCCGCATCAACTGTCGACCCCGCAGGCGGTGGCGGAACGCATCGAAGCGCTCACCGACCAGGTTCTTACTCACGAATTCGTCCTCGGCATCACTCTCAACACCCCAACACCCCCCGGACCAGCAGCCGGCCTGGTCCGCGCCGACGGAACGTCGCAGTTCTCCCGTCACAACACCGCCAGGTTCACGACCTATTACACCCTCGAGCGTGAACAAGGAATCCTTGATCACACCGAACAAGGCCGCAACACCAACCACGCCATCGCCCACCCCTACTCGGTTGACGCCGGCATTAGAGCCCGCCAAAACGGCGACATTCCACTCTCGCCGGACCAAGAAGCGGCGGTGTTGTCGATCACCACATCCGGTGACGCCGTCTCGGTGCTCGTCGGCCCGGCTGGCGCCGGCAAGTCCGCCACGTTGCGGACCGTCGCCGACATCTACCACGCGGATCGGACACCGATCCGTGGCCTCGCACCCTCAGCGAAAGCCGCCGCGGTGTTGCGGGAGGAAGCTGGGATCGAGAATTCCGACACGTTGGCCAAGCTGCTGCACGAACACAGCCATGACCACGGGCCAAGACCCGAGTTCCAACTGCGACGAGGTGAGGTGATCGTGCTCGATGAAGCCTCGATGGCGTCCACCGCCGACCTCCACGCCCTCGTCGAACTCGCCAAAGAAGCCGAGGCGAAAATCGTCGTTGTCGGCGACTACCGCCAACTCGGCGCCGTCGACGCCGGCGGCATGTTCCGCCTCCTCGCCAACGACACCTCCACACTCGACCCCACCTCAGCAACCAGCAATGTGGTCGAGTTGGACCAGGTCTGGCGATTCAGCCAACCCTGGGAAAAGCGCGCCTCGCTCGCACTCCGAGACCGAGACACCACCGTCATAGCGGACTACCAGCATCACGGCCGCATCCACGACGGCAGCCGCACCGAACTCCTCGACCACGCCTTCACCCAATGGTCAGCCGCAAGGGCAGATGGCGCGTCGGTGATCGTGACCGCACCCGACCGGACAACCGTCGCCGAATTCAACCAACGAGCCCAAGAGAGCCTTCAACACGACGGGACCGTCGCCCGATACGGGCGGGTGATTGGTGACATCGAAGTTGGGGTCGGCGACGAAATCCTCACCCTCAGAAACGACCGGCAGTTGGTGGCGTCTGACGGTGCCGCGGTGCGCAACGGTGACCGCTGGCAAATCCATGCCCACACCCCCGACGGCGGGTTGGCTGTGCAACGGATTGGTGAGCACGCCGGCGCCACCGCCACCCTCCCACCCGCCTATCTGGATGCCGGGCACGTGGATCTCGCGTACGCCACCACCGTCCACAAAGCCCAAGGTGTCACCGTTGACCAATCACTCACCATCATCGACCAACGCACCACCGCCGAATCCCTCTACGTCGGCGCCACCAGAGGCCGGCACGACAACCAGATGTTGGCCGTCACCGACGTCGAGTTGGGTGAGTTCGACATCGACGGACCACCCCTCACCGGCCACGACGTGCTCGCCAGTGCGCTCCAACGAGACTCCTCCGAGCGCAGCGCGACCGAGATGATTCGCGAGCAGATCGAACCTGACCTCGGCCAGCGGGTCAGCACGCCGCCGCCGATCGAACCCGCCGCCCCAGCCATCCCGGTGCAAGACATCGACCCGCCTGCCCGGCCCGAGCCAGAACGGCCGCAACCCGATCAGCAGCTCGTTCAGGACCCGGCCGCACCAGCGCAGCCAGAACGGATTGTCGGACGAGGGTCGGAGCCGATGGTGGTGGAGGGTCCGTCGTTGGCGAAAACCCCGCAGCACGCCCCGGATCGTGAGCTCACCGGCGACGAGCTCCACGCCCTCCAAGTCCGCCGGCGGGTCCTGGTCGACAAAGTTCGTGACGCTAAAGGGGGCCTCAACAACGTCGAGGCGGCACGCGAAGGTGACCAGGCCAAACTCGAGAAGCTCCGTGACCGCAAAACCTGGGTCCAAGAACACGACATCGACGGGTCACGTGAACGCATTGACCAGATCCGGCACCGGGGCGTGATCGGCCAGCTCACCACCGGACCCAGGGAACGGTTGGAAGACCGCAAAACCATCGCTGGGTTAGAGCAGCGCATCACCGACGGGTACGCGAAACTGCGTGGCCTCGACATCCGCATCACCAGGCAACGAACCGCCATGGTCCAAGCCGAACAAGGGTTTGATGGGCGGGGCCGGCTCGAAGCCAGGCACCGGATGATCATCGACCACAACCAACCCCACATCGACACCATCGACCGCGTCATGGACACCGACGTTGAACGGCGCACCACCAGGATCCTCGACACCCTCACCGTCGAACCAGGACTCCTCGAACGACGCCGGTTGGTTGAGCCACCCGCCAACGCCCCCAACGAGATCTTCGAACGATGGATAGGCGTTGTCGCTCGAGCCGAGCAATACGACCACACCTGGAACAACCGGAACCCTGACCTCAACAGTGTTGAATGGTCGGCACGAGATCACCACAGCGACGGCCTCAACACCGCCAGGCGTGGTGTCGAACGAGCGCTTGAGCCCTACCGGCCACGCATCGAACGCCCAGGCCCCGACCTAGGACTCAGCCTGTGAAGCCACTCGCGGGACTGCTGCAGGTTCTGCGTTGTTTCCGGCTGTCGCATCGACAGGCGAGCGACAGCCGGAACTGGGTAACTGCTATAGGCCTGATCTGTTCTGGTACCCGAGAGCATCGCTTTGGGAGTCGACGTTGAGTCGGTCCCATCGTGATTTGTAGGGACCGGGCGTGAGCATCTTGCCGATGCGGCTGAAGAGCTTTCGAATGACTTTGATCATGTCAGCACCTATTCCTGGTACTCGACGCCGAGCAGCAGCTTGTCGGTGTCCACTGACGCGGTCGGTCGACTGGTCGGCAGCGTCAGCGCACAGTCTCTCACCGTTTCTGGCGTGGCTGTCGCCATCAGTTCCTCGATCGACGTCGCAGCCGTTGCAGGGTTCTCCTCGCTGATGCATGAGACCAGCAGTTCTGAGCGAGCAGTGGTTGCAACGGCGATTTCGGGCGAAATTTGGTATGCAATGTCAACCAGTCGAGCGTGTTCGTCATAGCAATCCGCGAAGATCCTGTCGGCCTCGTTCGACTCATCGAGACCGATGGCGAAGGCCGCATACTGAAGGCGAAGCCCCGTTGCGTCGATCTGGGGCCCTTCGACCTGTACACCGGAATCAGTGGCACATTCGATGGCTGTCGCTATTGCTTGGTCATATTCGTCTGGAGTGACACGACGATCCTCCAAGGTCTGCATTTGAGCGGCGTTGACGGTTTGGTTAACAGTCACGAGTTGGTTAGTTCCTCTGTTGTCCCGAGTAGCCGCTACACCCGTAGCGCCGAGAACCGTCATGACCGCAGCGGCGACCACGAGAGCTGGCTTCTTCCATAGTCCATTCATCTGTTTGCCCTTCTTCCTAGTTGTAGTGGTACTTGCGCATGCCGGCCGCTCCGGACTTGCCGTAGTGGCCTGTCCACACCGGGGTTTTCCCGCTGTAGAGATAGTCGTTCGCCAGAATCGCGGCCGAGCAGGCTCCGCCGCAGTAGACCCAGCTGCCTGTCCAGTAGTAGTGGTTGCCGTTGGCATCGTGGAGAGCCACCGACTTCGCCTTCACTTGAGCGCCCACTTCGCTACACGAGCTGCCAGAGATCTGCGAGGTTTGGGCATAGGCATGGTTGTTGCTCGCGTTCGCTCCAGTTGTGAAGCTCTGAGCCCACGGTTCGCACGACCCATTGGTGAAGTAGGAGCTTCCGCTCTGCCAATCCGGAAACTTGTATGCATGAGCACCCACGGGACCAATCAGTGCGATGACAGCAAAAAGAGCTGTGACCACTCCAATGCTGACGTGCCGTCGATGACCGGAGCCCTTCTCAGCCTCTACTTGTGGCGGGTCAGCGACCTCCTTCCACTCAGAGCTGGCGGTGTCGTGATTGCTTCGCATGTAGTCCTCCCGGTCTCGTTGATGTGCATTCATCAAGCCACAACGAGTTGGCAGTCGTCGGACAAGATCTGGCAGATCACTGCCAAACGCAGCCAAGACGATCGATTTCAACTTGCAGGAAGTCGCTCCAGCTGACACGGCAGAGATCGAGTTCGGTGGCTCTGACCGGGCTGGGCATTCCTTCAGCGATCGACCGGTTGGAGCCTGTGCACTGGGAACCCGGGTGCTCAGTCACGCAAATCAGCTCAGTGCCAGTAACAATGCTGGATGCCGATGGTTGTTGGACCACTCGATGATGTTGCTGCGATTGGTTTGGTCGCTTGTCGGATTCGCCGGTTTGCTGAGGCGGTTCAGCAAGCTCACGGGTCCGGGTGAGGTGGGCGAGCCGTGGACTCTTGAGTTTCAGCGTGAGGCCGTTGGTGTGTATGCGTCGGCGTTGCCGTGGGAATACTTGGTGGGTTTGGCCAACGGGTTCAAAGATGCAGCAGATCTGATGGTCACCGTTGCTGGCCCGAAAACTGCTGCGACCGAGTGGGGTCGGATGCAGCAGTATTTGCGTTCGGCAGCCAAGGCCATTGGCGAGCACGCTCCTGCTGATACGGCGTCTGTTCGGCGTCGGGCTGAGGAGTTGGCGCCAACAACGCCGCCCGTGATGCCGTTCGACAAGATCGCGAGGCTCATCAATCGGGACGGAGCCGAAGCGCTCCAAGCGATCGGTGCTGCGATTGAGCGGTGTTGCGGCGAGGTCGATGACTGTCCGCTCACCGATCAAGAACTCGAGTGGATGCGCTGCATTGTTGCTGGCGACCGGTCGATTGATATTGCTGAATCGGCTGGCTACTCCGAGCGGTCGTTCTACCGGGCGTTGTCTGATTTGTGGGAACGCCTTGGGGTAGATGACCGGATCGAGGCGATCGCGTTGGTGGTGGACCGAGGCTGGATCCAGATCGACCCCTCGTAGGTCGGTGGTGTCGAACGCGACTGAGGCCGCACCTGGTTGGGGTGCGGCCTCAGTTGGTTCAATGGTGGTGCTCATGGATATCAGAAGGGGTTGAAGAGGCTGCCCTTGCAGATGGTGCCGGAGTAGAAGTCCCACGAGCTGCTGTAGCGGGTGACGGTGGCCTTGACGTTGCCGCATTGGTAGGCGCCATTGGTCGAGGTCTGGATGTATTCACCAGCCCAGTTCGGGGTGCCGGTGTAGGTGGATCCCATCGTGATTGATGACACCGTGAAGTCCTGGTTGGTGAACCAGAAGCTCTGGCTGCAATTCAGTTCGCAAGAACCGCTCACCGCAGCACGGATCCGGCCGTCAGAGACCTGCAACAGCTGGGAGGGGTCGAGCCTGGTCCAGCGTGCGGTGTACTTGTCGACGCTGATGGCGTCGTCCATGCCGGGCTGTGAGTAGACGTTGTAGTGCTGGGTGAAGCACACCTGGAAGCTGTAAGAGCTGTCGACGCCGCACTCTTGGCTGGTATTCGCTGCTCTGGCAGCGGGTGGGTTGTCACCGGGTAGCAGGTATGACGAGATCACGGTGGTGGCCATCTCTGATGAGTGCGCTGACCGTCCTGATGAGTTGCGGGTGACGCTCTCGGTTTGCTGGAACGTCTGTGCCGGTTCGAGCACCGGATTTTCGTCAGATCGTGACGCGGTTGGCTGAGTTGCCGAGGCTGGTCCGGCGAGGCCGCCGATGAGGAGGGCGGCTGCTGTGGCGATGAGGAGCCTCAGCAAGATGGGTTTTCGGGGTGTGGGGTTCTCATAGTTCTTCATGAGTTTCCTTTCTGGTTGATGGATCACGAGGTTCCACAGACTCGGGTGTGTAGTGCCGCTGGCCAGTCGGCGGGATCGGCGGAGGAAACAACGGCGAAGTCGGCAACGGCGAACGTCTCGGTCGTGTCTGGGGTTGCTGCGTTGATGGTGAGGACGCCGTCGGGCGAGGTGTTGCAGTCGACGTCGAAGCGAGCGCCGAGCACTGCAGCTTCGCCTTGATCGAGGGTGAGGGTTGATGCGAGATCAGGGTTGTCGGGAAGCTTGTTGAGCGTCTCGTCGGGGTTGTCAGCCGGCTGATAGCCAGCGCTGTTCAGCGTGAAACCGGCAGCGGTTGTCTCCCACGTTGGATTGGTCAGTGTGAGCTGTGTGTCGGTGGTGTTGGTGATGACCAGGCCGATCGTGGCGACCTGGTTGTCGACGTTGGCGTCGCTGAAGTACTGGCTGGCAAGCATCACCGCTCCGCCCGTTTCGGGTGCATCGTCACTACCCGATGAGGAGCAACCCGTCGCGACCAGCAGTGCGATGGCGATGCCCACAAGCCACTGTCTGCTGCCGCCGGCAGAGCCGGTTTGCGCTGTTCGATGGAATGTCATGATCTCACAATGGCCGAAACGCATGGCAGGCGTGAGACAGATTCTGGCAGTGGGCTGCCAGCTTGGCCGGGCTGGGTCAGATGCTGTCGCGGACTTCGAGAACAAGGAGGTAGTTCTCGTCGAGAAAGTCTTGTTCCAGCGTCTGTTGAGTGCTGGTGTAGACGGCTTCGTAGTCCGAGGTGCAGTCAACCTCGGTGGTGGCAAGCGTGCGTTCGAGGTTGCGAACTTGTTGTAGATCGGTGGGGCTGAGGGTTCCGATTGCTTTCGCGTTCTCAAGGCTTTCGTAGGAGTTGTCTTCGAGCCCGGTGATGGCGGTGGCTTCGGCCAGAAAATGCTGAATCGGGTCGGCTACGCCTTCGGTGGTGGCGATTCCTGATGCGGTCATGCACCCTTCGATTTCGGCATAGGCGGTTGCGACGTCGGGGTGTTGTTCGATTCTGGTTTGGAGGTCGTCGAAGAGAGCGTAGAACTCTTCGAGCTTGGCCTGGGGAGCCGTCTCTGATGGGAGTGAGGCGTCGAAAGCGCTCTGCTCGCAATTGTCTGCTCCACGGGTCGCAGTGCTGACTTCGTAGAACGGGAGTTCGTCATCGCTGCTTTGCTGAAGAGGCCCACGGAGAGCTGTGTTGTAGGCCTCAAGCTCCTGATCAGTGAGGGAGGCCCGTATGGCCTCGTTCGGATTTGGAATGATCTCTGGCTGCGATGCAGGAAGCGTCGAAATTCCCCAGCCGAACTGTTCAGCGATTTCGGCGTTGCTGAGGCCTTCGATTTCTGGGGCCGGAGCGGGAGGGAGGGACGCAGGATCAACCCAGGCGATGTAGTCAAAGCCTTTGGCGAGCATGCAGTCAGCGATGTCTTGCTGGACCTTGCGCTGAACGTTCTCGACTCGTTGTCGAAGTTCGCTTCGGCTCGGCGTACCGAGTACCTCATTGAGCGAGGCCTCGCCGTCGTAACCAGCATCTGTTGGCGAAGTGCTTCCAGCACACGCAGAACTCGCGAAGAGAACCACGATCAGGATGGCTTTCATCGCAGAGTTCCGCGTAGCTGTCATCGTCAGTAGGACCGGTAGCGCAGCGAGTTGGTCTTGTCGTGGTTGGATCCGATGAGGAACTGATTGCTGATGCTGCGGATCTTCTGCATGTAGCTGGTGTAGCCGTTGCCGTCGTAGTGCCATGCGTAGCAATCGATCGAGTGTGTCGAATCGATCCGATTTCTCCAGCCAGTTGACAAGGTGAGCCCACCGCCATCGCAGTCGTCCAAAGCGATGGTCAGTTTGCTCGTCGACCCGCTGTTCGCATAGTCGTAGTGCCATGCGTCGTTGACCGCTCCCGCTGACCCGGCGAATACGCCGAGAGATGCGGCTGTCATCATCACTGCTACCGCTGCTCGCTTGATGTTCCTCATTCGTGCCTCCGTTGTTGGTTGATGTTGAATCAACCACAGGCCGTTGGCAGACGTCTGACAAATTCTGGCAGTTCACTGCCAACTCCAGGATCTCAGCTGCTCAGCATCCGCCTCTGCTGTGCACCCAGCATCCCGATTACAAAGGCGGTCCGGATGCCTTATCACGGTGGTCGAGTCGGGAGAGCGCTGTCATCGATCAGCACGACTGCCGTCGTCTGACGGCGGCCATGAGATTCTGAACGTAGGCGGACACGAAACTGCGCGTTGATGGCCAATGGTTTTGCGCGTTGGTGGCCATCAGAGGCGCGCGGTTGTGTTCGATGCCCTCGTGGTGGGGTCCACCGCTTGGGGCGCTCCTCCCAGTCGAGTTGTCGGTGACGAAACCGATGACCCCCGACTGGGAGGAACTGCTGTGAAGGATGGCAAACAAGTGACTGAGATATTGGAAGCGTTCGATCTGACCGGGTCGTTCCGGGCCGCGTCAGAGTTGGCGGGGTGCTCACCGAACACCGTCGCTGATTGGGTCGCGAAGCGTGACCGTGGCGAACTCGGCGATGCTGCGGGTCCGGCCCGCCGGGAGCGGATCATTGACGGGTTCGTCGACAAGATCGAGGAATGGGTTGATCGGTCTGACGGCAAGATCCGTGCCGACGTGTGCTTCGAGAAGTTGGTGGCGCTGGGTTATTCGGGTTCGGATCGCACGGTCCGGCGTGCGGTCGCCGAAGCGAAAGCATCGTTGAAGCAAGGTCGGCGGCGGGTGTATCGGCCGTGGATTGTCGAGCCCGGGATGTGGGCGCAGTGGGACTGGGGCCAAGGACCAACGATTAACGGGCGGTCCACGAATTTGTGGTGCGCGTGGTTGGCGTGGTGCCGTCACCGGGTCGTGATCCCGACCTGGGATCGGACGTTGCCAACAGTGATCGGGTGTTTGGACGCTTCAATGCGGGCGTGGGGTGGGGCTCCGACGTATTGGCTGACTGA
>Ga0114952_1000558_pt1 | contig 38378 bp, 25 predicted proteins | sample SidtaG_2_FD_87303 | JGI IMG/M metagenome (GOLD analysis project Ga0114952, IMG submission 87303) | Marine algal microbial communities from Sidmouth, United Kingdom - Sidmouth_Asex2 metaG | ecosystem: Host-associated > Algae > Red algae > Unclassified | place: Sidmouth, United Kingdom | collected...
ACCATCACTACACAACCAGGCGTAGCCTTCATATCGATGGCTGCTTCTGCGAGAGAGTCTATACCGTGGTGAAGAATATAACTATTGAGTCCTACCCGTTCTGGAAGATCATAGCCGAGACGGTACAGATTTGGGGTGCTTACACCTTGTCCGTACACAGCATTGGGCGAAGCAGTGATCGGCAGACGACCACGCATAGCTACTGCTCCAAATAGTGCCTGCGCTGCCACATCTCGTGCGATATCATCATCCTCATATGCACAAAGCAACCACTCATTATTATCAAAATATTTTAGCGAATAGGGAGATCCAAAGACGACCAAAACTACTTTTGTTCTTGCCGCGATTCCTGCAATGATTTTTTTCTCTACTTCGGAGATCCCATATTTTTTGCCCGCATATATACTCATATCATGCAGACTGATAATAACTTGATCGTACTTACTCAGTTTATTAATCATCTCAGTCGCAGAGGCGATTTCTTTCTTCGCTTGAAAGTGCTCAATTTTGGTGTAACTACTTAGTCTTTTTTGAAAAAGGTTTTTTTTATCCGCACCTAAGGCAAGGCTGGCAAACTTTACGCCCTTTACTTTTTGGAAGGGGACTAGATTCGCTTTATTGCGCACCATAGTCATGGCACCTTCATATAATTTCCGCTTCAAAATAAATGCTTCAGGTGTCTCCAAATCTCTACGGACATTTTGTTCGAATATGGTCGGAATACTGGTCAGTTTATATTTATACTTCGCATAAAGATTTTTCTTGACAGCCATGTCTATAATCTCTACAGGTAACTTCCCTGCTTCCACGTATGCTTTGATGGTAGTCATTGCTGCATTTATATCTTCTGGCAAGAGCAAGATATCATTACCAGCAAGTAGGGCCATCGCTTCTACTTGACCACTCGGGAAGTGTTTGGTAACACCCTTCATCCCAAGCCCGTCAGTGATAATAAGCCCTTCAAATTTGAGTTCATTTTTCAGGATTTGATTGACTGCTTTTGGAGAGAGCGTTGTCGGCATATTAGCTGCGGTATCTATAGAAGGTACTTGCAAGTGCGCCACCATCATACTTTCTATACCTTGTTCAGCCAACACTTTGAAAGGGTACAGTTCTAGACTATCAATGCGCGATCGCGGATGTTTGATCAGCGGTAGATCGTAGTGTGAGTCCGTATCCGTATCTCCATGTCCAGGAAAGTGCTTGGCACATGCCATCACGCCATTGTCTTGCATGCCTTGTGCATACATGTAACTTTTGCTACTCACATTCAGAATGTCTTCTCCAAAGGAGCGGGTATTGATCACAGGATTATCGGGATTATTATTCACATCTGCTACAGGGGCGAAGTTGATTTGTACGCCAATACGTTTGAGTTCTCGCGCAACTTCTTTGCCCATATCATAGATCAAGCGATTTTCTTGAATAGCGCCGAGAGTTAATTGTTGTGGAAAACTAATCCCATCTTCTTTAAAGCGCATCCCCAATCCCCATTCTGCATCCACAGATATAAACAGCGGTGTCTTCGCCAATTTTTGATATCTGTTCGTCAGCTCGACTTGCTTCTCAGGCGTTCCTTGAAAGAAGGTCAGTCCACCTATGTGATAATCCTTGATATAGGATTCTATCTGTTTATAGTGTTTTTCATCCTTATTAGAGTAGGCACGGAGCCACATGAGCTGGCCGATCTTTTGTTCCAGACTCATCTCCTTGAATATACCATCCACCCATGCAGTAGCATTCGGGTCGACTGTATTTTGGCTCCATACCATCGTCAGGAGTCCTATCGTGAATAAGAGCGTAAGGATGCTCGGTAATCGCATAAACTTATTTTTATTTTTGATTCAACACATTTGGATCCAGGGCTACTGCTTTTTGTCGAAAGGCTTCTGCTTTTTGCACATCCCCTGCTTGACCGTAGGCGTTACCTAAGTTTAACCAAGCTGCCGCTGAATTTGGCTGCAAGGTAGTTACTTTTGTAAAATAGGAAATAGCCTTATTAGTGTTTCCACTTATACCATAAACGACACCCAGCAGGCGTATAGTCTCTAGATCATCTGGTTTTAAGGCTTCGGCCTTAGTTAGATAACTCAACGATTTATTGAGGTCGTTTTTTTCTTCTCCATAGTAGCGCCCTGCACTACGGTAAGTGACCGCCAGATTGTTAGTTGCATCTACATAATTAGCATCTATCTCTAGCGCATGCTCATAGTAGGCAATCGATTTTTCGTAGTCTTGGAGGTAGTTATGTGCGTTGCCGAGCAGTAAATAGGCATTTTTATAGTTGGGGTGTATCTTGATGGCTTGGTTGAGGTGTCCCACTGCCTTATTGACCATCGCCAATCGCTTAGTCTCGTTCTTTTCTTCGACCGATTTTGTTACCAATTCACCCCCTACGGAGTTTTGAAGTTTGGCACTATTCACTGAGGTATCTGCGTCAGTGACGAAAAGGCTCATGTTATTGTACCATACAGGATTACGTACGATAGTCAACACCCCGAACAAAATAGTTACAAGTCCGATGATCATCAGCGGCGCCTTATATTTTTCAAATTTCACCAGCTTGCCTGATTCTACTTTAGCGAATAACTGGTGCAGTAAGACTGCCACTACAAAACAGAACCCTACGGAGGGCATAAATAGAAATCGCTCTGCCATATTCGTTCCTACGGGAAATAGTAAATTGGAGACGATGAACAAAGTTCCTATATAATATAGTATCCCAAATCCGATCAGTTTTTTCTTCGCGCTTAGCATAATTCCATAGGCTAATAGTATCAGATGCAGCAACACGCTCACTATCACTTGCCAGTTTGCAAATGACATAATAGCTATGTGTCGTGGATAGTAATCGTGCGTCAGCGGATGCGGGATGACCTGCAGCTGCAAATACTTTAGCAGGGTAAAGAAGATAGTGCCCAGTTTCTCCCCAGCCGAGAATGGAACGTAACTGCTTCCTTGAATTTTGATAAACGGATTGTTCATCAACTCCTTTGGTGGATCTCCGCCTACGTCAAATCCAATTACCATGGTCCTTACGATGATGAACAACATCGCTGGTGCGAGTAAGGGCAAAGTTCTCCTCATCGCTTCACCAAAACTTGCCTTGGTAAACACAAATAACATCAGCGGTACTACGCCCAAAAATGTTATTGTATTCTCTTTAGAAAATATAGCTACCAAAAATGCCAGACAGGCATATAGTATATATTTCGTTTCCACCCCGGCCTTCGATTGATAGCTCCGCAGTATAAAGTAGGCTGCTATAATACTACCTAGCAAAGCCATGATCTCATCTCGACCTTTTATATTCGCCACACATTCGGTATGCACGGGATGTGCAACGAACAGCAGTGCCGTTGCCAGTGCTATAAACCAGCCATGCCCATAAGACTTTTTATGCTGCAACAGAGCCAATATCCACAGGTATAGCATCACACCGATACCTGCATACAGCAGTATATTGATAAAGTGATTGATACCAGGTTTACCTCCTCCCCAAATGCTTTCTCCTATGGCAAACATCACTAGCGTAAATGGTCGATATCTACCGCCTGACACGAGTTTATCCTTCCCTTCTACCTTAAAAAATCCGCGAAATGTATCGTAGCGCATAATGTCGCCGATCCCTGACACCCCTTCTAGCGTAAAGTCATTGTCCGTAATCACGATACTATCATCCAGCGCATACTGATGTCCCAGCGTATTCGCGTACAGTACGAATGCCAGCACCGCGATCAGGATACAGTGCAGTTGTTTATTCGTAAACCATGCGGGTGCAGTGAACTTCTTTTTAGGCGCGGTAGCGGACGTCTTTTGTTTCGATTTTGCCATACTTTTTATACGAGATATTCCATGATTCTTTACATCAAATTTAAAATTAATAAAAAACTTGGATTCTTTATTTGGGGGCTCCCCATTCTCCGCGAAAAAGCGTCGAATGGGTCGGGCTATGCATGACTTCGCTGGCGCTACGGTCTGGTGGACTGCCGCCGAAGAAGGCGGCCTCATTACTATCCCTAGCCCGTAGGCGGTGCTTTAGTTTGAAGGGACTATAGAGTGTATAGGTTTACCTTTTTGGCGTATTCAAAAAAACACATAAGTAACATAAGCTATTTAAGTGCACATTAGTTTTGTCAGTGTATGCAGGCACAGAGGTGGACAACAAATTATATGAGCTGAATAGACATATCTATACCGCCTTAAGGTACCACCACTTCCTTCTCCAAAACCTCGGCCTTCAACAAATCCAATACGGCCTTCGCTTCTTTAAGAGAGTTGACTTTATCTTTTACGAGCATGAAACACTTTGGGGTTTGCTTAATGGACAAGCCATGTTTTGCGCCCTTGGTCGTCATGAAAGCCATGATATCTTGGAAAGTCTTGGTGTCAAAAAATGTGGACTGTGGATTACTGATGAAGTACAGTCTCAGTTTATTACTTTTGAGCAGCACCCTTTCAAAACCGAGTTCTTTACAGATTTGGCGGAGACGGATGCCGTCGAATAATTCGAAGACTTGCTCCGGCACCTCGCCGAAGCGATCATCTAACATTTTGGCAAACTTGTCGAGTGCCTCGTCCGAGTCTATTTTATTGAGTTCGGTGTAGAGATTTAAACGCTCTTGGACATTGCTAACGTAGCCATCGGGTATGTGCATTTCTACATCCGTATCGATCTGTACATCGCGGACGTGAATTTTCTTTTTGGCAACATCGTCTTTGAAGAGATCACGGTATTCATTTTCTTTTAATTCCTCAATGGCTTCCTCCAATATTTTTTGGTAAGTCTCGTAACCGATGTCAGTAATGAAACCGCTTTGTTCTCCGCCGAGCAAATTACCTGCTCCACGAATATCCAAATCCCTCATTGCAATATTGAAGCCTGATCCCAATTCAGAAAACTCTTCTAAGGTACGCAGCCTTTTTCTCGCCTCAGGGGTAAGTGTACTTACGGGTGGGCTAAACAAATAGCAGTAGGCTTTCTTATTTGACCTACCTACACGACCCCGTAGTTGGTGCAGGTCGCTTAAACCAAATTGATTCGCATTGTTGATAATAATGGTATTCGCGTTAGGAATATCCAGTCCTGTTTCGATTATATTCGTACAGACTAAGACCTCGTATTTTCTATCAATAAAATCTACTAAGGTTTTTTCTAAAGTCTTTGGATCCATTTGTCCGTGTGCAGTAGCTACATCTACATCTGGACATAGACGTTGTATTAGGGCAGAGATATCTGGTAAGGATTTTACCCTATTATGTACAAAGAATACTTGCCCTCCTCGCTGTACTTCATAGTATATAGACTCTTTGATCAAGTTATTATTAAACACTCTCATCTCGGTATGGATAGGCTGCCTGTTAGGCGGTGGAGTCCTGATGATGGAAAGGTCTCTTGCTGCCATTAAGGAGAACTGTAATGTTCTCGGGATAGGCGTTGCAGTTAGGGTAAGCGTGTCCACATTGACTTTGATATTTCTCAGTTTCTCTTTAGCGGCAACCCCAAATTTTTGTTCTTCATCTATGATCAAAAGGCCAAGGTCTTTGAAACCTATGCCCTTTCCTAAGATGGCGTGTGTGCCAATAACTAAATCGAGCTTACCCTCTTTTAGTTTCTCATAAATTTCTTTTTTCTGCTTGGCCGTTTTAAAACGGTTTACATAATCTACACTTACGCCAAAGTCTCCAAGTCGATCCTTAAAAGTTTTAGCATGTTGTAATGCTAAAATAGTAGTAGGGACTAAGACAGCAACCTGTTTCCCTCCTACTACTGTTTTGAATGCTGCTCGAATGGCAATTTCTGTTTTCCCAAAACCAACATCTCCACAGATCAAACGATCCATTGGATAGGGTTTCATCATATCCTCTTTGACATCGTTGGTCGCCTTCAGCTGGTCTGGTGTATCTTCAAATATAAAAGATGCTTCTAACTCATTTTGTAAGTAACCGTCAGGTGGAAAGGCGTGGCCTTCCGATGCTTTTCTCTGAGCGTAGAGTTTGATTAGCTCTTTCGCAATATCTTTTACTTTTGACTTTGTTTTATTCTTAATTGTCTTCCAAGTATCGGAGCCGAGTTTGTTTAACTTGGGTGCCTTCCCTTCTTGACCGACGAACTTGGTAATTTTGTGCAGAGAGTTGATCCCTACATAGAGCAAATCATTATTGCGATAAACTAGCCTTACCGATTCTTGTACTCTTCCATTAATATCTATTTTTTCTAAGCCGGAGTATCGTCCAACACCGTGGTCTATATGGGAGACAAAATCACCAGGCTTAAGTTCGCGAAGCATTTTGAGATTGATAGCCTTATCCTTAGAGAATCCTTTGCGTAGATTGAAGCGATGAAATCTTTCAAAAATCTGATGGTCGGTTAGAATCGCTACTTTTAAATCTAAATCAAAAAAACCAGCACTTAGTCCCTTCTTGATGGGAATAAATTGCACGTCCGCATTCAGATCATTGAAGATGGCATAGAAGCGTTCTATTTGTTTTACGTTATCGGTAAATATATAATTCGTGATGCCTTTCGCTTCATTGTCTTTGAGTTGTTTAATTAAGAGCTCAAAGTTTTTATTGAAACTTGGTTGCGCTTGCACCTTAAATCCAATTTCTACATCTGGCTTGAAAGGTAATTTTTGATTAGAAACAAAAACAGTTGAAAAATTTTCTAATTCTTTGATGGTATCCCCAGGAATGATGAAGGCTTTCTCTTCAAACAATTTTTTGATGGGTCTGATTTCGCTGGTTATTTGATTCGCTATTTCTTCTGCTTTAGTAACGCAGATATTTAGTTTCTCTAATAGCATATTAAAATCCTGCATCCATACTATGGTATCATCTGGAAGGATGCTAAAAATAGAAACTTTGTCATCTGGGTTGAACTGGGTATTCATATTGGGCACAATAGAAACCCTACCAATATTCTTGACAGACAATTGCGTGAGTGGATCAAAGGTGCGAATAGTTTCTACTTCATCATCAAATAGATCTACTCGATATGGCCATTCATTACCGTAGGAAAAGATATCAATGATACCACCCCTTATAGAAAACTGACCTGGCTCATAAACGAAATCTTCTCTGCGGAATCCATATTCGACTAAAACTTCTATGATCGTATCTACATCTAACTTCTCTCCTTTTTCTATATGGATTTGAGCTTTCTTGAGCTCTTTAGGCGCGATCACTTTTTCGAAAAGTGCTTCAGGATATGTGATGATCAGCTCCTTTTCATTAGAGTTCGAAATCTTGTTAATGATCTCCGTTCTTTGCAGGGTATTGGTCTCGTTAATTTGAGCGAAAGCCGTTGGTCGTTTGAAGGAGTCTGGTAAAAAATATATCGCTCCCGTTTCGTTTAAGTTCTCTAGATTGTTAAATAGATATGCCGCCGTCTCTTTATCATCAGCAATAAATACATAGGGTCGATTTAGTTTTTGCTGGCTTGCCAAAAGGACGAAGGTATCTAATGCACCTTTGATCCCTGTGAGTTGTAAACGTGTTGTGCCCGCTTTGGACAGATGTTCTTGTATTTGTATGATGCGCTGATCTTTCTCATATCTGCCATACAACTGCGCTATATCACTTTCCACTAAATGCCTTGTTTTAGGTCTATAAAACCCTAAAGATAGGGAAAGGTTGAATAAATGACCTAGCGTATCTCATACGTTATTAAACTATCTAATTAACTGATAATCTTGTATGAGGACATCTGTAGCAATTTTAAGATGAGAGGATAGGTTTCGTATCATCTTTACAGTAAGTTTTCTTTTTTTATTTAAGATTTCAGATACTATGCTTTTGGTGCCAATATCTTCAATTAGATCTTTTTGCTTTAAATTTAATTCCTCCATACGGATTTTGATTGCTACAATAGGATCTGGAGCAGAAATTGGATAATGTTCTTTTTCGTATTCTTCAATTAATAAGATTAGCAACTCGCCTTCTTCACCCTCTTTTGATTTTGGTTTTGAATCAAAAATTTTCTCTAGCCTAGCTAGTGCATTTTCATATTCTTTATTTGTCCTTATTATCTTCATGTTAGATATTATTTGCGTCAATCTTATCATAATCTGTATGTGTTCCTATAAACCTGATGAACAACCAAGATTTTTTGTAGTTTATCAATGCTACTAATCGATAATTGTTGCCCCTAATATTAAAAACTACTCTAGAGTTTTTCAGAATACTTACGGACGCATAAAAAGATTTGATATCTGACGGCTTAGTCCAATTTGCTCTCCTAACCGTTTCATACCAAGTTTCTAAATAAGCCTTCGAGTCAGGATTAACTTCCCAAAATTTAACTAGAGTCTTTTTGGCAACTATTCTCTTCACAGTTAAATGTACAAAAATAGTTCTCAAATTGCAAACTTAAATAAATTATTTTTCGATCAGGGATATTAGCGAGCACGGAGGGAGCTGTATCCATAGAGATCCCCAGTGCAGCATGGCTCGACGAGGAACGAGAAGAGACGAGCTGCACTGATGGCAGAACATGGATTACAGAATCCGAAGTAAAGCGGTTAGCCCAGTCCTCGGCTTTGTTTAGAAGGTGCAGTAGGCTAGCCGAGGAGAGCGCCAAATAGAGCCACAAACATTGTAATTACAGACGGAAATTTCGGCTAAAAAAATCTACTTCAACTTGGCTAAGTATTTGACTATTTAATAGTGGATACCTCCATGTCTACAAACTTAAATTTTGAGAATATGAAACTTTTCCGTTTAATAATTTTGAGCTTCTTTATCGGTGCACTGAGTGTTGGGAGCATGGCTGCTCAGGATAAAATGAGCAATAAAAAGCTGGAGAAAACGCTGAAGAAATTCACAGAAGAAATTGAAGGGGAGACTGGTAATTGGCAGGTGCTGTATAGAGATTTTCCACTCTTCGTGCTGACGGATGAATCTTCAAATCGAATGCGCATCTTCACGCCAATATTAGAAGAGCAGGAACTAAAGGTGGGGCAGATGAAAAAAATGTTAGAGGCTAATTTTCACTCTGCACTCGATGCTAAATATAGTTTGTATGAAGGTTTTGTCATCGGCATTTATACTCATCCATTAATAGAATTGGATGAGGATCAAATGATCAGTGCCATGCAGCAAGTCGTAAATTTGTCCAAGAATTTTGGCACTTCGTATACGAGCACAGATGTCATATTTGGACAATCGGCGCAGTCCGCTGAACCTAAAAAAATGAAGAAAAGTTAGGAAAAAAAATGCGCTATCTCTTTCTTACTTCTCTAGTTTCCAAACAGCTTTTTTAACAGCTTCGGCAACACTCCATGCCACACTTTCATTGAGGGTCGGCGGGATAACCATATCTGCTGTCGGATTGGGTATAAAATCGGCAATGGCAAATGCTGCAGCCAATTTCATCTCCGCTGTGATACGCTTTGCACGTACGTCCAATGCACCTCGGAAAATACCTGGAAATCCTAAGACATTATTTATCTGATTTGGAAGGTCACTACGGCCAGTGCCTACTACAGCGGCACCTCCACGCTTGGCCTCATCGGGCATGATCTCGGGCGTAGGGTTTGCAAGTGCAAATATGACCGCGTCCTTCGCCATTGTTTTTACGTCGGCAGCGGTCAACAAATTTCCAATGCTTACCCCAATAAATACATCTGCATCTCGGATAGCATCCTGTAGAGTGCCTGAAACATTATTGGTATTAGTATATTCTAAAAGTGCTTTTTTAGAGTCGTTGAGATCATCACGATCTTTAGAAATAATTCCTTTGGAGTCGCAAATTACCATCTCTTTTATAGCTACACAGGTGTCGGAATTTTTATTGTCTTGACAAGTGAGTAGTCTTGAAATCGCTACACCTGCGGCGCCTGCCCCATTGATTACAACCTTTAGATTAAAGACCGTTTTACCTACTACTTTAGCGGCGTTCATCAATGCTGCCATAACTACAATAGCTGTTCCATGCTGATCATCATGAAAAACTGGAATGCCGATATCTTGTAAGCGACTTTCTATTTCGAAACTTCGGGGAGCGGATATGTCTTCTAGATTTATGCCTCCGAAAACGGGAGCAATTAACTCTATAGCGCGTACTATTTCATCTGTATCTTGAGTGTCTAGACAGATGGGAAAAGCGTCTATTCCAGCAAACCTTTTGAACAGCATGGCCTTGCCTTCCATGACAGGAATAGCCGCGAGTGCACCAATATTACCCAAACCGAGGACCGCTGAACCGTCTGTCACAATGGCGACTGTATTTCCCTTGATGGTGTAGTCATAAACAGTCGCTGGGTCGGAGTGGATAGCGCGGCATGGCTCGGCTACACCTGGTGAATAAACAAGCGAAAGATCATCGATGGTGCGTACATCCATCTTGCCTTGGACTCTTATTTTACCTTTTAATCTTTTATGTAGAGAAAGTGATTCTTTAAAGTAGTCCATATTATTTTGTTGTATATCTGGACGCAAGGTAGTTAAATTTGTGGGCTTGTCGATTACGCCTCCTCTTCAATTTTGATACCCATATTACGCATCAGAATCGTGGCATTGAAGCTCTGGCTGACACCTTTATCTAAAGTATAGTCGAAAAACAATTCTCCATTTTCAACACGTACTTCCATACAGAGGTTTTCAATAGCACCACCATATTGCGATTCTAGGATTCCTAATTCTAGATCATGAGTAGCTATTATTCCCGCGCCTTTGTTATTGATCAATTGTTTGATCAAAGCTTTGGAGCCAGTGTGGCGGTCTTTAGAGTTGGTTCCCTTAAGTATTTCATCAAGTAGGAAGAAAATATTTTCTCCTTTCTCTGATTCCTCTATGATGAATTTTAATCTCTTGAGTTCAGCATAAAAGGAGGAGGTACTTTCATGTAGTGCATCTTGTGTTCGCATACTGCTATACACACGTAAGATGGGTAGTCTAAATTCTTTGGCACATACTGGCGATCCAATACTTGCAAGCACGATGTTCATTCCTACCGTCCGCAAGAAGGTACTTTTACCTGCCATATTGGAGCCTGTAACTAGCTTGATATGTCCATTGGTTGGACAGCTAAAATCGTTGGTAACTCTCTTACTGTGGTGTAATAGAGGGTGCCCCAAAGCGACACCGGTCAATTGTGGTCGATTATGGATAGTAGGGAAAATCCATTCGGAATTATTGTAATGTAGATTTGCGAAACTAGAAAGCGATTCTATTTCCCCCATTGTTTCGAACCAGCTTCCCAATTTATTCTGTTGTTCTACCTTCCATTGTTCTAGTTTTCTTGTCCAAACTAGATCCCACAAACCGATGAGGTTGAATATTATTGCAAATACATTATTGCGCACATTGAGCTGACCGATTAGATAAGAAAGGCGTTTTATTTTTGCTGCCGCACCATCTTTACCATTCGTGCCGTGAAGACCAGCTGTGAGTGAACTAAGCTTTGCGCTAGAGAATTTTTGTTCTTCGATATGCTGGAGTAAACGACTATAAATAAATAATATCTTATCAATAGACTCTGTCTGATGTACTACTTTATCGATATCTTCTCTGGTTTTTTTTAAAAAATAAATAGCAGGAAGAAAAGTTAAAAAAAGAATTTGCCAGGGTAACCAAAAGATGGCTGCAAGAATACCAGCGATAGAAACTATCGGCACCCAGATGATGGCTAGGGTATATTTGCTCTTTCCAAGTATTACGGTTTCTTGGGATAACCACTCTTGAAGGGCTTGGGAAAATCTTAACTCGTCTTCAGTACCCATACCTAATCCTTGTAAATCTTGCCGCCAAGTCAACATAGGAGTTAATTCTTGGATAGCCTTTTGTCGTGCTACTATTTCTGGCTGTTCTATCTCTTTACAAAGGTAATTTGCTAAAGTATTTTGACCAATTGCCGTGGTCGTTCTATTGATATATTGATAAAAGGAATAAGGACCGAATATGTCCATGTCGACAGTATAGGGATGCTGAGGATCTTCAAATTCTTTACCATTTGCATAAGCAGCGTAGTCATGTGCTAGTGTAGCTAATTCTCGTTCATTTAAGAGGGACAAATTTTCTTGGTGTAACTGTCTAGCTTGAATTGCTTGATGCCATTGTACGAAGTGATAGAAACCCGCTAGAAAGATCAAGAATGCGCTTATACCTAAGGCAATATGGATTGTTGCCCCAAGGATCATAGCTAACACTAAAGCCGCTAAGAAAACGACTAATCGTATGAAGGAAAAGCGATTGTATTTACTACGTAAATGTTTGGCGTCTTCTCGAAATATGGTAATACGTTGTTGATATTCACTTTCTAATGCGGCTTGCCTCATTTGCTAAATGATCTGATTTTTTCGTGGGTGAAGATACGGTAATTTGGGAAGACAGAAAGACATCTAATTAAAATGTCCAATACATGTTGAATTTGGATGTGATAAACTATTAAGCAGTAGCTCCCACTGGCTGATTCACAAAATACATATCTACATCCCCTAGATTTTTCGCAGAAATTTTACCACGGTGATCGCATTTGAAAAGGTGACGAACTTTGTTGTATGTTGTTGAGGAAATGTTAACTTTTCCGACAGTGCCATTTGACTCCATTCGAGAGGCTAGATTGACAGTATCACCCCAGATATCATAGGCAAATTTATTGAAACCAACTATACCCGCAACGACTGGACCAGAGTGAATACCTATTCGGGCTTCGAAGAATGCTCTATTGCGCGATTGTCTGTCCTTTTTATAATCTTCTAGGAAGTCCTGCATCTCTATCGCTGCTTTTACTAGTTCCTCTGGTTTGTGTAATTTACCATTTAGACCACTGGCGCACATGTATGCATCACCGATAGTTTTTATTTTTTCAATAGAAGGAAACTGAGCGATAATATAGTCAAAGCCCTTAAAGCAGTGGTCTAATTCGTCTACTAAGTCAACTGGAGACATACGCTCGGCTATACCTGAGAAGTTTTTAAAGTCGGTGAATAAAACAGAAACATCGTTGAACTTACGCGCTTTTGTTTTTCCGTTTGCCTTAAGTTCTTTGGCAATGGGGGCAGGTAAGATATTAAGCAAAAGATCATCCGCTTTTTTTTGTTCGGCAGCGATGAGTTCATTTTTTTCTTCTAATTCTTTTTTAGACTTTCGGTTAGAGTTGAGTCTGCCAAAAAGGAGAATTGCAAAAATACAAAGGGAGCCTACTGCAAGGCCAAGGACTTTATTAAAGTTAGAAGACCGTTCGTTTTCGAGTTTGGTTTCTGTAAGTAATGCTTCTTTTTCAAGGTCTTCTTTAGAGAGTGCAGCATACTTTTTTTCAAGCCTAGCCCGTCTCTTTTCGGAGTCCGCTTTTTCACTAGCGAGTGATTTAAGCTGGCGCTCTTTATCTTCTATTTCAGCTAATCGCTGGCGTTGGATTTCGGCTTCTTCTCTAGTCAATATACTTTGGCCACCTGCTGCAATAGGCGGAGCTTTAAGTCCCTTGAGGGAATATAGTTCATTGGTTACCCGCTCCTTTTCTTTTGTCAAGCGGCGATTTTCGTTTTCAAGTTTTGCATTTTCATTAATTAAGCGAGTTACTTTACTACTGGAAGAACCTCCACCTCCACTTCCTCCTAAGTTAAGGGCTTCACGGGTTGCTAAGTAAGCTTCTTTGAATTTTCCTGATTGTCCATGCAGGCGAGCAGATTGCTCAAGAATTTTTGAGGCAAGGTTTTTATCACCCGCTCTGATAGCATTATCTTTAGCTGTATTATAGCGGCTCTGAGCGCGGGCAGCATCACGATTTTTTTCGTGTATATTGCCATCGAGATAGCCTATCTTGGCAAGCATATAAAAATCTTTCTTGCTTTGGGCTATTAGATAGGCATCCTTTATATATCTGGCGCCTTTGCTCCTAGTAGAAGAACTTTCGTTGTATATCTTTGCCAATTCGTATTTTAACTCCATTTTATCGGAGTCAGATCGTGCCTTTTTCAATTTAGCTTCAAGACTGCTGGTGCTTTGTGCAAATAGCCCAAGCGTAAGAACAAATAATAATACAAACGAGAACAGTAATTTCATTTTGCTAAAGTCTGTGGTGAAAATACGAACATCTGTATGGTACTACGAACTATTTAACAAAGAAGTTGTTTTTTTTCTTTAGGATGGAACAAATTGTCACGATTACTTTCTTTCATTACCACAGTTGGAGACAAAAGTGGTCTGCACTCACTAATATGGGTTGGCTCCCCCGAAAGATTGCTAAAATACCTGGTTTATCATTCTTTAAATTAATGGGCTCTGGTAAGGACGGGTTTAGTATCAAACCTAACTGGGGTACTTATAGTCTGCTTGCTGTGTGGGAAAATCCCACTGCTGCTGAGTCCTACTTTAAGTCTGAGTTATTCGCCTTCCAAAAAGAACAATGTATTGATCACAATACGCATTATTTACGGGCTTATCAGGCTCATGGTACTTGGGATGGGAAGCAACCCTTTAGCTTGAATGGCAAAGTACAAGATGGCAATCCCATTGCGGTTATCACTCGGGCTACTATCAAGTTACGTCATTTGCGCACTTTCTGGAAGGATGTTCCTCAAGTGAGTCAATCGATTATGCAAAAGGAGGGTCGACGTTTTAGTATAGGTATTGGTGAACGACCTCTCGTGATGCAGGCTACTTTTAGTATATGGGATAGCGCTGTGCAGATGAAGGCATTTGCTTATCAAAGTAAATATCACAAGGAAGTAGTGGCTAAGACGCGGAGACTGGGTTGGTATAAGGAAGAGATGTTTACCAGGTTTGAGGTGGTGGATATGTAGAGGAGTAAATTTTGAAAAATGTTAAATAATTGACCAAGAGATATATTTTAAATCTTAAACGCAGTTTTATTATTAAATTTGAAATGAAAATTTATTCCACATTTCTTTACTTTTAGGGGGGTTAAAGAATAAGCATTTTATAAAAATATATGATAAATTGATCCGTGTTTGTGGAATCTATTTGCACATTCTTTTGTTAAATAAAAGTGTTCTACAACAATTAAGGACTAGGACAAAGAACAATTAACACTCATGACGCAGCTATCATCTAGATTTGTATCTAATATATACAATGAGTTTAAGGACCTTACTGGTGCTGAGCCTAGAGAACTAGCACGCTTTTATGAGAAAAATAAGTCTCAGATACAAAACCTTGATATCTTTCAGTATTTCGATTTACAAGTCTTATATCTTACTGCCATTTATGAGTTAGGCAGTTACCAGAAGTTGCTAGATACTATTGACGAACCCATCGAAACCAGTATAATACATAGTATCAAAGAGCATAATTCGAAGGATGTTTTCCATAAATTGCTGTATATGAAGGGGGAGTCCCTCTATCAGCTCATGCACTATGATAAGGCAAAATATGTATTCTTAGAACTGCTCAAAATGGATAATGGTAATAGTTATTATAAAGAGGCCTTGAGCAGAACATATCGCAAGATGGTACCACACTCTGTAAAGCGTGCTAGAGCCTTAAGCATTTTACTTTTTATTATCTCTGCAATGGTGATCGCAATTGAAGTTTTGGCTATTAAGCACTTCTTCGCTTCTTATGCAGTTGGCTTTGAAATAGGCAGAAATATTCTCTTTGGCTTAGGCTGGGCTACATTAATTGGTTCAGAGTTATTTCATTACTATAGAGTGCAATCTGAAATTGCGCATTTTATTAAAAAGTAAACCTAACGCACTAGTAACACACTTCCCCTTATAACGATCCTTTCTCCCCCTAAGACATCTACCTTAGCTAGATATACATAGACACCTTGTGGCATTTCACGTAGTCCACTTTTTCCACTCCATCCTTGTGAGAGATTTTTGGTAATATAAAGCAGTTCTCCATATCTGCTAAATACACTCATCTCATATCCTGTGATAGCATCTATGTTGCCTATTAACGGTTTAAAAATTTTATTAACCCCATAAGGATTGAAGGCATTTGGAAATCGTACTATAGGAAACCCTTTACTGCAGCTAGTATTTGAAATTATTTTTACATTCTTAGCGCTTCCATCCTCTAAAATACCTGAAGCGATAGCTTCCACGTAGTAACATGATTCACCAGTTTGCTCACTAATCTTAACTGAGAAAAAATTGTTGACACCTTCATAAATGACCTCATTGTTTCCGCTCTTAACTTCATGTAAAATATATTTTTCAAAGGCAGCATCGGCATAGTTAAATTCATTCCAAGTGATTTTATTGGTAAATTCATCTTCGGGCACTGACGACAATTGGATACTAGTTATTTCTCCCGAGGTAAAAGTTCGGTCACATTCATCCGTGGACATTATATTTAGATTATAGCTTTCCGTATTTGTATTGTTGACATTCACTTGTTCGCTAGATGTGGCGGTTAAATTACCAATTATGGGTTGCTCTTCGCTGTCATTTAATGTAGGACTATTGTAGTTTACAACATATTTATTGAGGTCAGCATTCTCATTCCAACACCACTCTAATTGTAGGGTGTTCTCATCGATAGTATTTACGTCAGTTATAAATATTTCATCCATAGCTATAGATATATCATTGATTGGTTGGGTCACATTTGACCTGGCTTCAAAGATATTGTTATTGTCAATAATCGATTTTATAAAAAAGCCATTGAGGACAATATTAGGGATGTCGTTTAAGACAAAATTTTCTGTGTCTGCGGGAAGATCATTGAGCTTTACTTCTGTCCCTCCACTAGAATTAGCCCATAACTCTTGACTCGTTGCATTTATATGCCTATTCCAACTGAAGTTAATCGATTCAGTGCAAGGAGCCGAATCTATGTCAAGCAATATACTAGATTTTGCCTCTCCAAAAATACTCTGATTACCACATTTATCAGTAGCTACTAATAAATAGCTAAAGGATTTTTGCGTAGGGTCTCTCAAGGCATCTAGGTAGCTAAGTCCATTGACATCAGCCACAAACTCTAGTCCGCTGTCTGTAATTAAAAATACTGTGTAGAAGTCTGCTTCGGGTGAAGGGCTAGGGCTCCAGGTAAGTAATATATCTGTCCCGTCAACACTAACAGTTTGCAATATGGCATCTTCTGGTGGACGATTGGATACCGTATCTGAATTGATTACTTCTTCACTAGGACAATCGTAAATAGGGACAATGTAGTAGTATATAATCTGATTGGATGAATTGGGATGCGGAACAGAAGTTAGAGTTTCATCCGTTACAGAAGTCAATTGGCTATAAGGACCTGAAAGGTTATCTGAGGTAAAAATGTCATAAGACAAAAATGCGCCACATGGATTTGATACAGGCGTATAGAAAATGGTATCGTTTGCAATGCAATTGATATCTGGAGGTAAAACTTGACCTTGCATAGCAAATCCAAGTATTATATATAGAAATAAAATTAGAGTTTCTTTTCTCTTCATAAAACTATTCCTTCAAGGAACGTTCGAATTTTTTCTCAAATTCTTGCATCGTGTAGATAGCATAAAGTTCATATTCGATTTCCACATCTGCACTCAACTTCTTCTTATAGTAAACGAGACCTATACCTTTTGCGTATATTTCCACTCCAGGAAAACTAGGTTCTAGATATCCATCATCTTCTACAAAGTGCTCAATATTTTCTAAAGTTTTGAATATCACACTTTCATAGCGAGTATCATTAAAATTGAAGTGCCCTTTAGCTATGTAATTTCGCTCCCTATTTAGTGTAATAGTGGTACCAGCTTCATCAGGAATAGCCCATTTGATACCCATTTTTAGAGTCTTGCTACTATCAGCAAAGCTTTCTGGGAAGGTTTGATTTGCTAAAATATCAACGGATATTTGATTTTGCTTAGTATCGGCCCTTGATTCATAGAGAATAAAATCTTTTAAGCGCATCCCCTGTTCCTCTTTAGTCTCCCTAAAAAATTGCTGAACTTCAAATCGATCGTTGTAGTAATTACCTGTAAAATGTAGACTATCCTCTACCAAATGGCTGCTATAATACCAGTAATCGACTGGAAGTGTATCGTTATTGACTGGTCTATATTCATAAACTTTACCGTCTTGTAAATCATATATTGGATAATAGTATGCCATAAAGTCTCTGGAAATATGGTCTACCCGACAGGCTGAGATACAGCTAGAGCATATAAAACAAAAAATAACCAATCGGATATTGTCGATCAGAAAATATTTCATAGACAGAAAGTATAGATTAATTATTAGTTACTTAATACAGCTTCATTATTTTATTAAACCTCAAGTTCTTCACCATAAATAACCCTAAAGCACTCAATTAAAACAGGCATTCGTTAAAAAGGTGCAATTCTAGGCACATAAATAAAAATAAGTCGTGTTTTTTAACCTAAAATCAACGATTTTGCGTTTATATTGAGGTAGCAGAATACGTAAATTCAACAAAGAATGGCGAAAGTAATGGACAACTATCAGCTTTTGATGCAAAAGCTCGATCAATTCATAAGAAAATTTTATGTAAACCAATTGATAAGAGGCCTTCTCTACTCGGTAGGTCTAATATTATTACTGTTCATTCTGCTTAATGCTGCGGAGTATTATTACTATTTTAGCACAAATGTCAGGAAAGTCATTTTTTACTCTTTTATAGGCGTTAGTTCTATGGCATTAATTGGTTGGGTGTTCATTCCATTAATGAAGTATTTTAGATTAGGAAAAACAATTTCTCATGATCAGGCCGCAGGTATTATTGGGGATCACTTCCCGAACGTTAAAGATAAACTCTTAAATATCCTACAGCTTCAGGCGCAATCTTCTAGTTCGCAGGAAAAGGACTTGTTGATGGCTAGTATCAATCAAAAGAGTGAAGAAATCAAGCCTGTTCCATTTAAAGGGGCAATTGACTTATCGAAAAACAAACAGTATTTACTGCGCTATGCATTACCGCCATTACTTTTGTTCTTCATTCTTCTATTCGGAGCGCCAAGTATCTTAAAGGATGGTACTAACAGATTGATAAATAATGATAAGAAATTTGAACGTGCAGCACCTTTCCATTTTACAGTTGATAAAGATGATCTGACAGTAGTTCAATTTGAAGATTACCCGCTTACTGTAAAGGTGGATGGAGAAGTATTACCCAATGATGTATTCATAACAATCGATAATTATAAATACCGCTTGAATAAAGTTGACGCTAATACTTTTACCTATCAGTTTAGTAATGTCCAGAAGAAGATGAGCTTTAACTTAGCAGCCTCTACAGTTAATTCAGAAACATATGATCTAAATGTATTGCTGAAGCCAAATATTACTGGCTTCGATGTCAAGCTTGATTATCCAAATTATATCGGTAGGAAAGATGAAAGTATAGCAAATATTGGAGACCTAGTAGTACCCATTGGTACCAATCTATCTTGGATGTTTAATTCACTCAATACGGATGATATTTCCATCTTATTTTCGGACAAAACTGATCGTGTCAAAGCAAATAGAGACGATGAACTGAGGTACTCTTACAATAAGAAAGCACTTGTAGATCAGACGTATAAACTTTATGTAAGTAATAAGAATTTACCAGATGCAGACAGCATTGCATACTCTATTTCAGTGGTACCAGATTTACATCCTAATATTAAAGTCGAGAAATTTGTGGATAGCACAGATACCAAGATGCTTTACTTCGTAGGAGATGCGTCCGATGATTATGGTTTGACGAGTTTATCTTTTCACTATAAAGTGACTTCAGAAAACGGTGCTCAGCAACCACTTCAGACTATTGCCATGCCAAAGCCTACAAATAAGCAGGCGCAGTATGACTATGTATGGGATATAAGTGAACTGTCACTTAAGCCAGGCGACGCATTGACTTATTACTTTGAAGTATATGATAACGATGGAGTCAATGGAAGAAAGAGTGCTAAGACAAATTTGATGAAATTAGAGCTTCCATCTCTTGATGAAATTGATGAGAAAACAGATCAGAACAATGAAGATATCAAAAAGAATCTTGAAGAAGCTAAGAAGGAGGCTAAGAAAATACAAGAGGACTTCAAGAAGCTAAGAGAAGAAACGCTACAGAAAAAAGAAATGGATTGGCAGACAAAGAAAGAAATGGAGAAGCTGCTGGAAAGACAAAAGGAGCTACAAAAGCAAATCAACGAAGCAAAGAAAGACTTCGAAGAGAATATGAAAAACCAAGAGGAATTTTCTAAAACTGATGAGGAGATTCAGGAGAAGCAAGAAAAGATTCAGGAGATGTTTGAGGAGGTAATGAGTGATGAGATGAAAGAACTCATGCAGCAGATTCAAGAACTCATGGAAGAGATGGATAAAGAAGAGGCTTTAGAGAAAATGGAGGAAATGGAAATGAATGATGAGGAGCTCAATATGGAGCTGGATCGAATGCTCGAATTATTTAAGAAATTAGAAGTAGAGCATGAAATGGAAAAGGCAATTGAAAAGCTTGAAGAATTAGCGGAGAAGGAAGAGCAGTTATCTGAAGATACAGAGAAGCAAGCTAAGCCAGAAGAGGAACTGAAGAAGGAACAAGAAGAAATAGAAAAGGAGCTTGAGAAGCTGAAAGAAGAAATGAAAGAAACGGAGGAGAAAAATGAGGAACTAGAAAGTCCTATGGATATGGATGATCAGCAAGAAGAGATGGAAGAAATCCAAGAGGAGGTAGATGAAGCGCAGGAGGAAATGGAGAAAAGTGATAGCAAGAAAGCTTCAAAAAAGCAAAAATCTGCCGCCCAGAAAATGGCTGCAGCTGCGGCAAAGATGAAAGCTAAAATGCAATCAGGAGAAGAGGAGCAAATGGAAGAAGATATGGCTGCACTAAGACAGTTGCTGGAAAATCTAGTAACCCTTTCTTTCGGGCAGGAATCATTGATAGAGGAAGTAAATGTTTCCAATAGCAACACACCTTATTATGTAGATCTTGTTCAAAAGCAATTCGGGCTAAAGGATGATTTCAAAATGGTAGAAGATAGTCTATTCGCATTAAGTAAGCGAATCTTTCAGATAGAGTCATTTGTTCTCGAAAAAGTCACTGAGATTAAGTCTACTATGAAAAAAAGTACTGACCATCTTGAACAACGAAAAAAGTCTCAAGCTACGGAACAGCAGCAAAAATCAATGGAAAGTCTCAATGACCTTGCAGTGATGCTAGATGAGATTATGCAACAGATGCAGGAGCAGATGGCACAGGAGATGGAGGGAAACCAAATGTGCAATAATCCTGGCAAAAAAGGTAGTTCAGGTAAAGTGCCTAAAGATAAACCTGGAGAAGGACAGAAAAGTCTAAATGATGCCATGAAGAAGATGAAGGAAGGTATGGGTAAAGATGGTGAAAAAGGATCTTCCAAAGAATTTGCTGAAATGATGCAAAGGCAAAATGCGCTGCGAAAAGCGCTGGAACAAAAACGTAAAGAGGCGCAAGAGAGTGGACAAGGCAAGGATGTAGGTAAAGAACTACAGGATATTATCGATGGGATGAATAAAACAGAAACGGATCTTGCGAATAAAAGACTGACCAATGAAATGCTTAAGCGACAAGAACAGATATTGACCCGATTACTAAAGCATGAAAAGGCGCAACAGGAAAGAGAGTACGACAACAAGCGTAAAGCTGAAGTTGCGCAACAAAAGGAACGAGTAGTGCCTCCTGCCATCGAAGAATATATTAAAAAAAGAGAAGCAGAAATAGATGTCTTCAAGACAGTTTCTCCAGCGCTCAAGCCTTACTATAAATTCTTAGTCGAAGAGTATTTTAAAGAGCTTAAATCCAAATAGTCTGTTATTATACTACTTTGTTTTTAGCTGCATTATAAAAAGTTCCTCATTTGTAGGAACTTTTTATAGTACTGCTTAGTTATATTTGGGACAATTATGATAAGTATAGACGATCAACCAATATGTATTGAACTGGATTCTAATCCAGACAATGTCAAGGAAATCCAGCCTTACGTTGATCTTATTGTCCAAAAGTATCAAATCAAAAGTGATCTTTACGGTAATATTTTGATTACCCTTACCGAAGCTATAACTAATGCCATAGTTCATGGCAATCAAGCAGATCAAAGTAAGAAAGTATTTGTAAACTCTAGATTTGGACATAATCTTATTAGCGTACAGATTATAGATGAAGGCGAAGGGTTTGATTATGAGGATGTTCCAGATCCTACAGATCCTATGAATATTCTTACGCTTAACGGGCGAGGAGTATTTTTAATGCACCAACTCTCGGATAGTGTTGAGTATTCAAATAATGGGAGTACCGTAGTTATCCAGTTCAAGCTTTAATTCTACCCTTTTATGGAGTGGTTAATCCCAGATGAGCAGGCAGGTCAATCTTTACTATTTCATTCTCAAAATATAGAGTTTAATCTACGTGACGAATCCAAATACCACACTTGGATTGAATCCATTCTAGCAGCAGAAGATCATGAATACGGGGAAATTAATTTTATCTTTTGTGACGATGACTATCTGTTAGAGAAGAATAAAGCATATCTACAACATGATACCCTCACAGATATTATCACTTTCGAATACAACCACACCCCTATTAGCGGAGATATATTTATTAGTATAGAAAGAGTCAGAGAGAATGCTTTGGAAAGAAAACTAGTGTTTGAAAGGGAGCTACACCGCGTTATGGCACATGGTATACTTCACTTATGCGGATACGGAGATAAGAAAGAAACTGAAGTGACAATTATGCGCGAGAAAGAGGAAGTATATATAGGATTGATTTGATCAAAAAATATCTAGCTCTATAAAAGCATAAATGTGTAGTTTATATCAACAAATGTATTATCAATTCTAGCCTCTATTTCGTTACATTTGTTCATCAATTCAAAGCAAATATCTATTACATGAAAGACCTATTCATCCTCATAATAGTAAGCATACTTTTTGTCGCTTGTAATCCAAGTAAAAGACTAGCTCGTGAGTCCATCGAATACACAAACCTCGATACATTGGTTATTAGCGCTCCTAAACCAGACGCCCTTAAGACTAAGGAAGAGTTCGCCTTACCAGATTATGCACCTACTTATACTTTAAGAAATGATTTAGTCCATACCAAGCTTGACTTAAATTTTGATTGGCCAAATCAACACGTTAAAGGCATCGCTACACTTACCCTCAAACCTTACTTCTACCCAACCAATCAATTAGAACTAGATGCGAAAGGATTTGATATCAAAAGCATCATGCTAGGGGATAAAAAATTAACTTATGAATATGACGGCAATAAACTGCTAATCAACCTTGGAAAAAAATACACTAAAGAACAAGAGTACACCCTAACGATCGACTACCTTGCAAAACCAGCAGAACTAGGTGGGCAAGGCGGCTCCGCTGCGATTATGTCTGATCAAGGATTATTCTTTATCAATCACGACGGTTCTGATCCAGATAAGCCGATGCAGATCTGGACACAAGGAGAGACAGAATGGAACAGCCGTTGGTTTCCGACTATTGATAAGCCCAATGAAAGATGTACCCAAGAAATGATACTCACGGTAGATGATAGATTCCAGACCTTATCCAATGGCCTCATGACTTCCTCTAAGAAAAATAATGACGGTACGCGCACGGATAGTTATAAAATGGATTTACCACACGCCCCTTACTTATTTATGATTACGGTAGGTGAATTTGCCATCGTCAAAGATGAGTGGAGAGGTATACCAGTAGAGTACTATGTAGAGAAAGAATATGAGCCATACGCGCGCAAGATTTTCGCGCACACTTTAGAGATGCTAGACTTCTTTTCGGATAAGTTAGGTGTAAAATATCCTTGGCCAAAGTACAGCCAAGTTATCGTGCGTGATTATGTGTCTGGTGCTATGGAAAACACGACAGGCGTCATCTTCGGAGAATTTGTCCAGAAGACCGACCGCGAATTGATCGACGATCACAATGATAAGATCGTAGCACATGAAATGTTTCACCACTGGTTTGGTGATCTGGTGACTTGCGAGTCATGGGCAAATCTAACTATGAATGAGGGCTTTGCCAACTACTCCGAATACCTTTGGATGGAACACAAATATGGAAATGATGCGGCTGACTTTCACTGGTACGAAGAAGCGAATGGCTACTTCGGACAAGCTGCAGGAAGCATCCATCCGCTCATTTATTTTGGCTATAAAAATAAAGAAGACATGTTTGATGCGCACTCTTATAATAAGGGTGGCTGTATCATTCACATGCTGCGTAAGTACGTGGGCGACGAAGCTTTTTGGGCTTCGCTTAATTTGTACCTCACGACCAATCAGTACACCGCGGTCGAGTCACATGACCTTCGATTAGCTTTCGAAGAGGTGACTGGCGAAGACCTCAATTGGTTTTTCAACCAATGGTTTTTTGAAGCGGGGCACCCTCTGATGGATATTGACTACAAGTACGATGTTACAGCGGGTACTATGACGGTGCAGTTAGAGCAGACACAAAATACAGATCGCGCACCTGCAATTTTTGAGATGCCGATCGACATAGATATTTATATTGGTAAACAAAAGCCAAGAAGGGAGACCGTGCGTATGACGAAGCGTTATCAAGAATTTACTTTCTCCGTGCCCGAGGAACCAGTGTTAGTAAATGTCGATCCAGACCACATTTTACTTATGCAAGCTACCGACGCCAAGACCGAGGAGCAGATGGTTTTTCAATACTTTAACGCTAAAAATTTCTTAGATCGATACCAGCCAGTCGAGGCTTTGATGGCAAGTCGAGCTCGTGGATCAGCGGACGTGCTCAACCATGCCATCAACGATGACTTTTTTGTGATCCGAGGATTGGCAGCACAAGAGGCAGATCTAAGTGAAGCAGACATGGCGACAAAGTTACAGAAGATGGCTACAGACGATCCTCACTCTCAGGTGCGTATCGCAGCCATCGAATCACTTGCTTCCACTGGTGACAAACAGTATATTCCGACGCTTAAAAAAGCAATCGAAAAAGATCAATCTTACGCTGTTATGGCAACAGCTCTGCAAGAGATGGTTCTACTAGATAAAGACCAGGCTATGGAGTTCGTGAGCACCATGAAGGATATTGACAACCCAGATATTATCAACTCCATTGGTAACATATACGCTTCCAATCGTAATCTCGATCACCTCGACTTTTTCGAGAAGAATATCAACAAAGTGGACGGTTACGACGCTATTGAATTTATGGGGAACTACCTTATGTTATCGATCAATAAAGGAGATGAGGAGCGCAACAAAGCCGTCAACTTACTAAAAAGTACAGCAATGGATAAATCCCAATCTCTCTGGAGAAAGTTAGCTGCTACCAAGAATCTCTCTGACCTAGGTAAAGAGTACCAAGGGCAGGTTGAAAAGATCACAGATGTATCCAAGAAGTCTCGCATGCAGCAGTTTGCTAATGAGCTAACTGAAATGGTCACCGCCATAAAGAAGCAAGAAACCAATCCTAACTTGATAGATATTTACCAACAGTTTTAGGCTATGTATTAGTTGGGCGACCCCCATTAAAAAAATCCCTTACCACAAAAAAAGTGGTAAGGGATTCTTTTAATGGGTCAGGCTGTGCAGGGGTGCGCTCTCGCTCCCGTCCCGATGCCTGCCCGACTTGCCATTCACAAAAAATCGGGACCGCCGAGAAAATTTCGGCGCCCTTACCATCCTTCTCGCAAAAGAACTTTAGGCAGTCAATGTTACTTTATAAGTACCATTGTCACCGAAATGAAATATAGGTTCAAATTCTTTAGAAACGACTTCTCCATTGTTAGACCACTGATAGGAATCCGCGAACTCAGATGTGTTTAAAAAAAAAGGCAGAACCCTTACAATAGGATAAACTATCTAAGGAATTGATAGAAGCAGCCAGCATGCTGATTGATACAGGAACAACATTGGTAGTATCGCATCCCCGATATCACTATTAGCTAGCTCCCCCGGACAAGCGATCGGAGGCAGACGACCAACGGGAGTAGTCCCGATTTTTTTTCGGGACCGAAACACAGTGAAGTGCCGCAGAGCGCGGTCCCGAGCGAGTGAAGACTCATCTATAATAGAAATGATAGGTTAACTTAACGAGGCGAGGGATGGCCCCAAAAAATATGAGCTTTATACCTATACGTTCATATTGAGCTAATAGTAATCATAAAGACCTGATAATCACAAGATATGTCGCTTCACGTAAGAAATTGCGGTCAAAATGGCATATTTTTCACCTAGATTTGCGTTGGAATAGTATGTGATGATAAGATGTGTACTTAGATGAGAAAGCATGGAATTTCCGTCATCTAAAGTGTACTTTTGCAAACCTAAGATAGGACTAAACCCTGCGGCAGTAGGATAAAAATATAAGCATGTTAAAATTTCTCTCTAAATCAGTAAAGAAGCTTTTCGGAACCAAGTACGATAAGGATATCGCCATTTATCAACCAATCGTAGATCAGACGCTAGTAGAGTATGCAAAACTGGACGGAATAAGTGATGATGCGTTGCGAAATAGAACGACAGAATTTAGAGAACGTATCAAGGATTTTCTCGCGGATGTGGATAGCGATATCGAAAAACTGATGGAGGAGGCTAGAACAGAAAATGATATGCAACGAAAGGAGGATATCTATGCCGAAATCGATAATCTAAAGAAAGAGCGAGACGGGCATCTAGAAGACGTGCTTAAGCAAATATTGCCAGAGGCATTTGCTGTAGTAAAAGAAACGGCGCGTAGATTTACAGAGAACAGTACTATCACAGTAACGGCGACGGAGCATGATAAAGAGATCGCTATCAATAATAACTATGTTACTATAGAAGGCGATAAGGCGATATGGAATAATAGCTGGGATGCAGCTGGTGCGGAAATCACTTGGAATATGATCCACTACGATGTACAGCTGATAGGTGGAATGGTGCTGCACGATGGTAAAATCGCAGAGATGCAAACGGGTGAAGGTAAAACACTAGTGGCTACCTTGCCAGCTTACCTAAATGGGCTAACGGGTCAGGGTCTACACATCATCACCGTGAACGACTACCTGGCTAGAAGAGATAGTGAATGGATAGGGCCGATACTCGAATTTCTATTCCTGACCGTAGATTGTATTGATAAATACAGACCACACTCTGAGGGTAGAAAGAACGCTTATAAAAAGGATGTTACCTACGGTACTAATAATGAATTTGGATTTGACTACCTACGGGATAACATGGTAGTCAGTATGGACGAGAAGGTGCAACAGAAGCATCACTTTGCGATGATAGATGAGGTGGATTCCGTACTGATAGATGATGCACGAACGCCACTTATCATATCTGGGCCTGTACCCAAAGGCGATGATGAACAAGAATACATAGCGCTCAAGCCAGAGATAGAAAGACTTATAGACGAGCAGCGTAAGCTCGCTTCGAAATACTTAGCTGAGGCTAAAAAATTCTTCAAGGATGGAGTGCTCGGAGTAGAAGAAGGGGAGGCGGGATTGAGTCTTTTACGTGCTCATCGTGCGCTGCCAAATCACCGACCTTTGATCAAGTTCTTAAGTGAAGAAGGGGTGAAAGTGGAAATGCAAAAAGCAGAAAATCACTATATGCAGGAGCAATCCAAAAACATGCACATTGCCGATGAGCCGCTTTTGTTTACCATAGATGAGAAAAATAAAAATGTAGAACTTTCAGAAAGAGGTACGGACTTCCTTTCTCAGAAAGGTACCGATCCTAACTTCTTTGTGATGCCAGATATCGCACTAGAATTACAGCAGTTAGAGGAGCGAGAATATGAGACTTTAGAGCTCAAAACAGAGGCGAAAGATAAACTACTACAAGACTACTCTGTGAAGAGTAAGCGACTACATACGATGAGTCAATTGCTAAAAGCATATACTTTATTCGAAAAAGATCAAGAGTATGTGGTGATGGACGATCAAGTAAAAATCGTAGATGAGCAGACGGGTCGTATGATGGAAGGGCGTAGATATTCTGACGGTCTTCACCAAGCTCTAGAAGCGAAGGAAAATGTAAAAGTTGGTAACCTTACGCAAACGTACGCGACGATTACCTTGCAAAACTATTTCCGTATGTTTCACAAGCTCGCAGGTATGACGGGTACTGCCGAAACAGAGGCGGGTGAATTCTGGGAGATCTACAAATTAGATGTAGTGGTTATTCCTACCAACAGACCTATCGTGAGAGATGATAGAGATGACTTGGTATATAAGACAGAGCGTGAAAAATTCAATGCCGTAATTCAAGATATCGTAAAACTTAGTAATGCAGGAAGACCTGTACTAGTGGGTACAACCTCCGTTGATATATCTGAGAAGCTTTCGCGCATGCTACAAATGCAAGGTATAGATCACAACGTACTGAATGCAAAACAACATCAGCGAGAGGCAGACATTGTCGCGCAAGCAGGTAAGGATGGTCAGGTAACTATAGCCACGAACATGGCAGGTAGAGGTACCGATATCAAATTGAGTCCAGAAGTGATCGCCGCAGGCGGTCTGGCTATTATAGGTACGGAGCGACACGATTCCCGTCGGGTAGATAGACAGCTTCGTGGTCGTGCGGGTCGTCAAGGAGATGCAGGTTCTTCTCAGTTTTACATCTCTCTAGAAGATAATCTGATGCGTCTTTTCCAATCCGAGCGATTAGCGAAAGTAATGGATAAGATGGGGCATCAGGATGGAGAAGTGCTCCAGCACAGCATGGTATCCAAGTCTATCGAAAGAGCACAAAAGAAAGTAGAGGAAAACAATTTTGGTATCCGTAAGCGTCTGCTTGACTACGATGATGTGATGAACATCCAGAGAGAAGCAATTTATAGAAAGCGAAATAATGCCTTGGCTGGAGATCGACTATCAGTAGATATCAATAATATGTTTGGTGGCTTGACCGAGACATTGGTAATGTCCTATAAGGACGCTGACAACTATGAAGGCTTCCGTACAGAAAGTATGCGTCTGATAGGTGTAGATCCTAAAGTGAATGAGACAGACTTTAGAACCAGATCCCTGAATGATGTTATAGATGAATACCAAGCTCAAGTAGCTGAAAAATACGGGCGTAAAAGCCAGAAAATATCGGAAGCATTACTGCCAATCATTACGGAAGTGCATAAGCACGAAGGACATAAGTACAAGCGTATTTCGATTCCCTTTACGGATGGACGTAAGAAACCGTTGCCAATATCTGCAACTCTAGAGGATGCGATAGACACAGATGGTAAATCCATCATGCGCGATATCGAAAAGGCGATTACCTTGGCGATTATCGATGATGAATGGAAAGAACACTTGCGTTCTATGGATGAACTAAAAGACTCGGTACAGTCAGCTTCCTTTGAGCAGAAGGATCCATTGGTGGTATACAAAATGGAGGCCTACAACTACTTTGAAGGCTTGATGCATGGTATTAATGAGAAAGCAACTTCTTACCTAATCGGTGGTGATATTGTATTCAAAAATGAAAATAAATCATTAGAACAAGCAAAGGAGCGTAAAACAGATCATAGTAGAGTGCAGACCAATCGAAGAGAGGAGGATGTACGCGCAAGAGCAGCGGCAGCGGGTGTCAATCGCAAGCAGCAAAAGCCAGAAACATTTAAGCGAGTGGAAAAGAAGATCGGTAGAAATGATCCTTGCCCTTGTGGTAGTGGCAAAAAGTATAAGCAATGTCATGGTAAGTAATAGCGACAACTAATGATGACTTTTTAGGATTAGCTCGTGGAATATATCTATGATTGGCTAAATTATTATATCTTTCGCACTTATATGAACTCTGAAAAACCAATAAAGTCTATTGCTAATATAATAGACCATACATTACTAAAGCCTAATACTACAAAAGATGAAATTAATAAACTCTGTGCGGAAGCTATAGAGTACGGATTCGCTTCTGTTTGTGTTACCCCTTATTTTGTATCTCATTGCCAAAATGTGTTGCTGAATAGCCAAGTAAAAGTGTGTACTGTAGTAGGATTTCCTCTAGGTATATCTTCTTCTTTTGCCAAGGTAGAAGCTATTAAGCGGGCCGTCAGTGATGGAGCAGATGAGGTAGATGCAGTTATCAATATTGCCGCTGTCAAAGACAACAATTGGAATTATGTGCGTAACGAAATACAAAGCTTTACTCGCGCTACTCACCTCAAAGGAAAATTGATAAAATTGATTGTCGAAGCAACAATGTTCGATGCTGAACAATTAAAAAAAATCTGTGATTTAGCCAATACGGAGGAGATTGATTTTATAAAAACATGCACAGGTTTCAATGGCTCAGCAACTCCAGAGATGGTAGCTAAATTAAAGGGAATGTTGATTCCAGAAATAAAAATAAAAGCAAGTGGGGGCATAAAGACAAAGTTGCAAGCGCAGGCACTTATCGAAGCGGGAGCTTCCAGACTTGGTTCTTCTAATGGAATATTACTACTTTAAATAAATTATAATTTGAAAAACATCTTATTCATACTCCTACTTTCGGTTTATAGCAACGTTATCGTTTGCCAAAACATCACAGTAACCGAATCTAGTGATGTACAAATCCTCATGGATCGCTATGGTGCTGACAATAGAATGAGCACCTTTGTGGACGGTTGGCGCATCCAGATTGTATCTTCTACTGATCGTCGAAAAACTACGGAGATGAAAAGTACATTTATCCAAAAGTTTCCAAATATCCCTATTACGACAGAGCATACACCTCCCTATTACAAGATAAGGGCAGGAGCCTTTAAGACAAAGCTTGATGCCATGAGCCTACTATATATTATCAAACAAGAAGTACCAGGCGCCTATCCGACTAAAGATAATAAGATAAGACCAAGTGAAATAGTTGGAATATTTTAATCACGACTTACGCCCTACCTACGATTACCACCTAACAGTCCTAGCAGGATCAATAAAACGGATGCGCCCGCTACTGCCTCTATCAGCTTATTGAGCCATCCTATGCCAGTGCCTAGATTAATATTGAATCTATCAAATAGAAATCCACCAATCATAGCACCTAAGATGCCTACGAATATGTTGACAATGATTCCTCTACCACCGCCACCTACTAGCTGACCAGCAATAAATCCAGCTACTGCTCCGAAAAGAATCAAATAAAGCCATGTTTCCATAATGAATTTGTTTATTTGTGAATAAATAAGAATTGATATATTATAAATCAATAATAGATAGCTTTTATCTAATACCTTAAAAGTACTCTAATTTCTGAGAAATCTAAAAAAATGACCTTTTGAATACTAGAGGTTTGACTCAAAATGAAACCAAATAAAACTGATGTTAAACAGTTGTGTTTAACTAGTGACGATGATTGACAGCACCCAACCTACAAATGATTTAAGCACATCTCGAATTATGTTACCCATAGTGATAGGGGCCATGGTGCTGATTTATTTCATCGTCAGTAAAATCAATTTGCAAGATTTTATCAATATCAGCTGGAATGCTAAGATGATATTTTGGGTATGCCTAGCCGTGGTATTTCTCATCATCCGTCATCTTGCCTATGCTATGCGCTTACGCATACTTTCACAAGGCGTATTCAGTTGGCTCAAGTCTATTCAGCTTATATTTATCTGGGAGTTTAGCTCGGCTGTATCCCCTACTGCAGTTGGCGGATCTGCAGCAGCACTTTTCGTGTTGAGTAGAGAGAAAATATCGACGGCACGTGTAACTGCCATTGTGCTTTATACAGCAATCTTAGATACCATATTTTTTGTTGGCTCCCTTCCTATCTTATATATGTTGTATGGTGCATCTATCATACGCCCTGGACTGACGGATTTGGCTAATCTGGATGGCTGGGGCAAGTCATTCGTGTTAGCATATTGTTTCATGGCTATATATGGAATGTTCTTTTTCTATGGACTTTTCATGAAACCACAAGGAATAAAGAAGATCGCACTTTGGATCACCAGTTTAGGATGGCTCAAGCGTTGGCGTAAAAAGGCAGAGAAGCTAGGCGATGATTTCATAGTTGCCTCAAAAGAGTTATCGGCCAATGGATTCAGCTTTGGGCTTAAGGCTTTCCTTGCTACTGCTACTGCCTGGTCGTGTCGCTTCATATTATTGAATTGTCTAATCATCGCGTTTCAGCAGGACGTCTCTATTGATCTTTTTACGCAGGGAGCGCTATTTGGCAGGCTCGAAACCATGTTTGTCATTATGGCATTTAGCCCTACACCTGGGAGTGCTGGTGTAGCCGAAATACTATTTTACAGCTTTATCAATGACTATATCCCTAGTGAAACTACCGCCTCGGTAGTGGCGATTTTGTGGCGATTTCTCACCTACTACCTCTATATTCTCATCGGTGCGCTAGTGATTCCAGCATGGATAAGAAATCTAGTACGACGAAAGAAAACCTGATTTTTTCTAGTATCTTTGACCCGATGACTACTATAGACAAAGGCATTTACAAGACATTTGCTGACGCGAAAAAAACGGGTCATAAAAAGTTTGCTGTATTGATAGATCCCGATAAAGTACGGCTTGATAATATGCAGCAGGTCATTGATCAAGCCACCGAAGCACAGGTGGATTACTTCTTTATCGGAGGCAGCTTAGTCGTGAATAACATGCTGGATCACTGTTTAGAAAGTATCAAGAAGAAGTGCGATATCCCGATGGTACTTTTTCCTGGCAACTCGTTTCAGCTAAGTTATAAGGCGGACGCTATATTATTTCTTTCGCTTATTTCTGGCCGCAACGCAGAGCTGCTTATCGGCAAGCATGTCATCACGGCACCGTATCTGCGCGTGAGCCCATTAGAGATTTTATCCACAGGGTATATGCTTGTGGACGGCGGTGTATCCACTACAGTTTCCTATATGAGCAACACGCAACCTATCCCAGCGAACAAACCCGACGTGGCGATGTGTACCGCACTCGCAGGTCAGATGCTCGGCCTCAAAATGATCTATATGGACGCTGGAAGTGGAGCGGCCAATCCTATTTCTACAGAGATGATCGATGCGGTCAGCAGCACGGTGGATATTCCTTTGATAGTAGGTGGAGGCATCAGCACTCCCGAAAAAGCACTGGCAAATGTACAAGCAGGAGCAGATATAGTGGTGGTCGGCAACGCGCTGGAGAAAGATCCTAGCTTACTCAAAAACATTGCTCAGGCGGTTCACTCTCTGAATGGTCAGCAGACGGCTACCTAGAATATTACTTTGAATTATTATTTTTGCTTGGGGCCATCACGACCTCCGGCGTGACCACGCTCTCCATTCCTACCCCGCTGAAAAACGCGGGATACCACTACGATCCTTTGTCTCTGCGTACTTCGTTTGTCGAGCTTGACCTTGACGGTCTCGCGGAGAAAAGGAAATAGAGTTTTAAAAGCATTTGATAATTAGTAACAAAATTGTTACCTAGGGATATTCAGAAGTAAGAGTAGATTACCGCAGAGCAGCTTGAATATCACTAGCCGTGGGTGTGACCGACTGATGCAAAGCAATCAAGATCCAGTGGATCTTGATAAGGAGGAAACTGTAGCAAACCTGCTGCAGCTAATATTATTCTAATATTGTATACTCTACAAGAGATTTTTTGGAAAAATCATGACGAATTGACTACGTGAATCACCCCGTTTTTAGAGTTAAATCAAGAAAAAAGGCGCAATTCTAAACATTTAATTTTGATTAACTCCCTCTGGTTCTACAGTTTAATCTTCTTACGAATATCCCTAGAAAAATGGAGCAATCCAAAACTCTTCCTGATATAGAACAGCTTAACCTACTTGTGAATATCCCTAGATGTGAAACAAGTTTTTTCATTTTATGAATCTATTAATATATCTGGTTTTGCTAGATACTCAGGAATCAATAGAAGCCTGTTGAACCAATATGCAAAAGGAATATAAAAACCTTCAGAAAAACAGAGCCTAAGAATTTTAAAAGGTCTTCATAATTTAGGCAAAGAACTTACTCAAATATATTCATTGTAAAACAACGATTTACTTACTCCATCACTCTCCCCACGGGATATACCCGATGTGTCTTCTCATAATGTGGAGAATGTCTGTAGATAAAATTTAACTGCGCATCGGCGTCTTTTGCAAATTCTGCATCGGTACTTTTCTTTTCTTCAAACTTAGACTTAAGTGCACTGCCACTTTGCAATAATTCCCAGGCGAGATCTTCAAATACGTAAGCTGAAAAATGTTCCTTCTGTTGCAGAATACTATCGAAAAAATTCCACGCAAAATAGGAATCCTTAGCTTGCGGCTCTAATACGTGGACTATGAACTGCACTGTTTCTTGACCAGTAGGTATCATGAAATCTCCCTGCTTATAACTGACTTTAGTCTTGTATTTTTCAACGGATACATTGCTATGCAAATAATGCCCTTCGTAGGGTGTATCGCTGGTTTCGAAATCAAGTATTCTATACTGCTCTATATCCAAAGTTTGATCTTCTTTGAGTGGTTCCACCCTTACTCCATGTAGCTGCATCAGCTCTATCAGATGTCGATAAGACTGTGGAACTATATATGCATTAGGTTTGGAGATGGTAGTTTTCGGCTGATAATATTTATAATAAGGGATGTTCTTCTCGTAGGGTTTAGTATGGTCATAGTATATTCTATCCATTCCAGTCACTTTGCTCTTTTTAGTAATAGCAGTATAGCCCTTGAACATTAAGCTATCTTCTTTATTTTGATCTAGCGACCAATCTATGTCTAATGAGTCAGCTTGTATAGTAGCCATCACAGCATCGCCACGAGACGCGACAAGTTTTGTTTTATTATCCTTTATATGAACAAGCATAGCGTGAATAAAGGCGTGTGTACTTTTGACTCGTGCAGCAAATGACTTCAGCATATGGGTCTCTGGCATAAAAGAATAGGAAAACTGTAATGCTGCATATCCGCTAGAGTATCGAGGACTATCAAGAAAAGCGGCGATCCCCTTATCAGGCGTTGTACGTGCATAGACGTAAGGCGTCATTTCCCATTCTGTTTTGTCCATTGCAGCGTAGAGAGAAGGTAGTAGGGCTTCGTCCATATATTGCTTCATGGGTTCCGCTAGCTTATCTGATTGAGTCGAGATCAAAGTGAGGGTATATGGATAGTCCGCACCGTTAGAGGTATGGTTATCGACAAATACATCTGGCTTCCATTTGTTAAATATTGCTGCAAAAGATTTTGCATTTTCTGTATCGCACTTGATAAAGTCTCTATTTAAATCATAGTTGCGCGCGTTCCCTCTAAAGCCATAAGACTCAGGTCCATTCTGATTGGCGCGACTATGACTATTTCTATTCAATACGCCGCCTACATTATAGATAGGAATGATAACCACGACTACTTCATTCAGTAATTCCTTATGAGTGGTTGCTAGTTCTCTAGCAAGTATCATAGACGCGTCTACACCGCATGGTTCTCCTGCATGGATAGCATTGTTTATAAGTAGTACCGCTTTCTTATTGTTAGTAGCGAGCTGCCTATTTAGAATTGCTTTATTAGAGATAATGATGGTATGCAGTGGTTCTCCAGAATCTGTAAATCCCTCTTCCGTCATTTGGACTAGAGAGGACATGTTTGCTAGTTTTTTATAAAAAGTAATGGCTTCCTCATAGGTGGCTGTTTTATTATTGTCATTTTCGAATGGTGTCATGAGCATTCCTTTTTTTTGTTGAGCATGTATAGGTGTAAGTAAAAACAGGAAGAGGATAAGTATAAGACAACGAATCATAGATCAAGTTTAAAAAGTAGGAATTGTTATTACTAGAGTATTAGATAAAGGTATAATTTTTAAGTGGCTTATTTGATATGGATTAAACTCTCTAGTCATAATTAATCTAAAGAAAGATTAAGAACCTCTGAGTGAAGGATCGGAGGGAGGCGACCTCTTGGGAGTCGTCCGAGGTGTTTTTTTACACCGAAGGACCGAAGCGGGAGCGGAGTCCTGCAGAGCCTGACCCTGATTGCCGCTTTTTTTTTGCGGCTGTGAAGGGGCACTCCCAAAACAAAAATAATCCTATCTTTAACGGAAATATTCACCCGCTTTATGGAATACAGTTACTACAGCTTAAAAGCAGGTAACCTCAAGAATTTGCAGCTGAAGAAGGCAAGCTTACCGCCTCCAGGTCCCACAGAAGTAAGCGTCGAAGTCAAGTCAATCGGCCTAAATTTTGCGGACGTATTCGCTATTTGGGGACTGTATTCTGCAACTCCAAAGGGAGTGTTCGTGCCAGGCTTAGAATTTGCTGGCAAGGTAGTGGCTGTAGGCAGCGAGGTAGAAAATTTATCCGTGGGAGATAGAGTGATGGGCGTGACACGATTCGGTGGATACACCACCGCACTCAACAGTGATCAGCGATACCTCATACCTATTCCAGCCGATTGGAATTACGAGGAAGGGGCTGCATACTTAGTGCAAGTGCTGACCGCTTTCTACGGCTTGAAAAATTTGGGTAATTTACAAAACGGTCAGCATGTGCTCATACATAGCGCCGCAGGAGGCGTAGGTATTTGGGCAAATCGTATTGCTAAAAACGTGGGTGCATTCACCATCGGTAGTGTGGGCAATGAAGAGAAAGTCTCGTTCTGCAAATCAGAAGGATTCGACCGAGTTATTGTAAGAAGTAAATCCTTTAGGCAGGACTTGGATCAAGCCTTAGGCTACCGAGACCTGAATCTGGTAATGGAATGTATTGGGGGCGAAATATTTCAGATAGGTTACGATGCATTGGCAGCGGAAGGGCGATTGGTGATCTACGGATCGGCGAATTATGCCAGTAGATCTGATAGGCCGAACTATCCGAAAGTACTGTATAAATTTCTCACCAGACCAAAGATAGACCCGCAAGAAATGATTGCGCTCAATAAGGGAATCTTAGGATTCAACTTAATCTACCTTTACGAGAAAGTAGACCTTATGCATACCCTATTACAGGAATTAGCAACTTTGCAATTGGGTAAACCCATCATCGGTGAACGTTTCGATTTTAAAGCAATACCTAAAGCGGTCAGAGTATTTCAGTCTGGAAAAACAATGGGTAAAGTGGTGGTCAATGTATAGCCCTATCGAATCTAAAAAAAATGAGAAAGAAAATATACCTTACCATTGACGATAGTCCGTCTAGTAGTTTTAGAAAAAATCTTGACTACTTAATTGCACATAAAATACCAGCAGTATTTTTTTGCATTGGCAGTCTGATGGAGGCGCACTGGTCAGATATCCTCTTCGCGATAGAGCAGGGATATCATATCGGCAATCATTCTTACAGTCATCCACATTTTTCAGACTTAGAGTTAAAGACGGCTAAAAACGAAATAGAACGTACAGATTCACTCATAGAGACAGCTTATCGAGAAGCTGGAGTAGCTGATTACGATCGCCTTTTCCGATTTCCGTATGGGGATAAAGGAGACGGGAAGTACGGCTACCAATTTATGGAATTTAAAAAGGCGAATCAACTTCGTCAAGGGCGTTTTCAAAAGTTGATGAATAAGGTGCAGTTGATTCATCCGCTGCATCGGTTTATTGATGGTAAGCAAGAAGAAATAGGTCGGGAGCGCGCACAAGCAATTCAGCAATACCTTTTTAAGCTCGGCTATGTGCGTGGAGATTTGAAAGGTGTAGAGTACGATTTTTTTCACTCCTTAGAGACAGACCAAGATTGGTCATGGTCCTTCGATATAGCGGAATGGCAGTGGAATGAAAAGCAAAATAAAGATAAATTTTTAAAGGAAATAGTGGAACGTCTCGATAACGAGAATCCCTCAGATTTCAGAGGTGATGTTTTAGAAAAAACGGGCATGCAACAAAAAGATAAAATAGATTTGGTATTGTTTCATGATCGGGATGCGACTAATAATTTCTTCATTCCTATCTTAGAGCACCTAAGAAAAATAGAAGTGGATTTTTTACCAATCGAGTATGATCAGATTAAAATGGATAAATAAAATGATAGAAGCCTATCCCCTACTCCTTTCTAAAATATAAAGGCATATTCAGAAATAAGAGCACATCACCACAGCGTAGCCCGTCCCGATTTTCGGGCGTGAAATATTTATAGCACTGGGTTGAAAACCCAGGTTTGTATTCGGACATAGATCCAATTTGGCGTGATTTTTTTGGAAAAAATCATGACAAATTGCCTACAATAATTACCCCGTTTTTAGCGAAAAATTTAGAAAAATGGAGTAATACAAACCTTTAAATTTCGATTATCTCCATATGGTTGTACATGTTACTCTTGTTGTGAATATCCCTAATCAAGAAAAATAAGGTAATCTATTCATTAAACTTCGTTTATCTCTCTATGTTTGTCTAGTTTAACTTTAGTAATGAACTATTGGAGAATGAATCAACATTCTTCTAGAAAAAAGAGATTAGAAATAGCGCATCATTTCTCAAAAATATGATGAAAATACGCAAAGGTGTCTTTGGCTGCAATAGTCATACGCTTAACATCCTCCTCCGTAGTAATATGCTTCGCAACTTTTGATCTGAATAATCCCCATCTACCACCTACCGAAATTC
>Ga0114952_1000561_pt1 | contig 38161 bp, 26 predicted proteins | sample SidtaG_2_FD_87303 | JGI IMG/M metagenome (GOLD analysis project Ga0114952, IMG submission 87303) | Marine algal microbial communities from Sidmouth, United Kingdom - Sidmouth_Asex2 metaG | ecosystem: Host-associated > Algae > Red algae > Unclassified | place: Sidmouth, United Kingdom | collected...
TATCGAGAAACTCCGGTCCTAAAGAAGCAAATTCTAACCCCGATTCTTCTGCAAGATTTCTAAATTGCTCTGGAAACAAACAGATTACCTTGTGTCCTTTTTCCTTCAGAATTTCTCCCAATGCCAAGAATGGTTCCATGTCTCCTCTCGTCCCAATTGATGTGAGTATGATTTTCATTTTATCCGCCTAAATTAAAATGCCACGATGAACAAACCACGATGATCGAAAAACAGCCTGCCCTGAGCAGCCTGTCCTGAGTGAGGCACGAATCGAAGGAACAAAGGAGTCGAAGGGAACCACTAATACGAATTTAATCTTTCCCAATTGAGATCATATTGGCAAACAACCTGAATGCACCAGGCACACCCGCAGGCAATTCTCTAAACCAACTATAGCCTGTGTAAATGTAGTAGCCTTCGCCAAATTCTGATACAAGCAAACCTCCATTTCTGTCTGGTTCGCCAAGATCATGACTTGATAGAATTGCAGTGTACTTATCATCCCATTCGGTTGGAAAATACAAACCTCTTTCTTGGACCCAATTTTCAAAATCTTTTTCTGTGATCTTGTTTGGTTCATTCAAAATAGGATGCTCCTTTGCAAGCAAAGTTACAGCTGCATATTCATCAGCAACCCTTTCTCTTGATAGCTTAAAAGGGTAGGGACCCAGCTCTTCTGATTTGACTTTTAAACGATGCGCCGTGTTGTATTGAACAATATAAGTTCCACCATTTTTTACATAGTCCATCAATTTACTTTGATGGAATTTCATTTTTTCTCTGGTGTTATATGCTCGGATCCCACAAATGACAGCATCAAAAGTTTTTAGATTTTCCGGGGTGATGTCCGCGTCTTCTAAAAGTATAACCTCATAACCAATTTGTTTTAGACTTTCAGGGATCTTGTCACCTGCACCCATGATGTATCCGATTTTAGATCCTTTCTTCTCAATAGATAACTTGACAATCTTTGCAGAATTTGGCAGAGAGATGGTTTGTACTGGGATGTGTTCGTAATCGATCAATATAACTTCATCAACGAATTTTTTACCACCGATTTCAACAATGGCTTGCAGAGACGCTTCACTTTCCGTTTTGGGAGGGGTAAGTTTAAATTTAAAGTTTTGAGTTTCTTCTTTTTTACTTAGAGAAATATCGAAATGACTAGGATTACTTTTCCATCCTGCTGGGAGTGCAAGACTTAGTTTGCCTTCAACTCCTTTTTTACCAGCTTGAACTTTTACTTCAACTTCTTTTTCTGCTTGATCAGCAAAAATTATTACATTATCCACGATCCCTACAGAAACTTCCGGGATTATGACAAACGGCCTGAAGGATTCCCCATCTACTGGATCAACAGATTTATAATTTACTGTTGTAGTATATGGGATCTTTACATTTTTTATTTTCAGATTATACGCAACAGTCATGGCGGACGGGGATTCGGGGTGTCCTCTTTCTTTTTGATCCTTCACGGCATACATCCCCAAACTACCTTTTTCATTCAGCCAATATGGATTTGAAATGGAGGCACTTTGAGGAATAGTTACTTTGGTATAAAATTTATTTTCTTCATCGGCATTCAATACAAGATTCAAAGTGCTATCCTTTTCATATCCCGAGACACTGACATCTAATAATTCTAAACCTGCATCCGATCTATTTGTAAACTCATAAGTTAATTCAATTTCTTCACCCTTGACAGCAGAATAAGAGGACGCTGTTACCGATGCATATAGTCCTGTACAAGCTCGGATCAAGGCAGCAACTTCATCTTTCTTAATTTTTTTCCAATGTGAATCAGATAGTTTTTCAATCATCTGATAGACTTCAACAAGAGCGGGTACAGATTTTGAAGGCGCTTCAAAATTAAAGTTAGAAATTATTTTTTCAACTTTGGTTCCAATTGGTGCTCCGCCTTTCAACCTAGACCAAGTTGTATTTATACCATCAAAAATATCTTCCTTGTTGGTAGGGACCTCTCCTTTTAAAACTTCTAAATATTCTGTTTGCGATCCTCTATTCAAAGCTCTACCCATTCCCTGACACCTGTGTTGTGCTCTACTGATCATTGCAATTTCTCCATTTGACATTCCTATGTGTGGATAATAAACGCCCGCATCTACAGATAACATTCTTGTTTTATCCGCTTCCGCGAATTTTTCCCTGCTTCCATAAAACCACCAGCTTGTATTCATATACAATCGTTTTGGTTGCCACACATCCGTATATTTTAATTGCTCAGGAAATGATTTTTGCGAACCAACTAGATCAAAAGCTTCATAGGATAAAACAGCTGAAGAGGTATGATGTCCATGAGTAGAACCCGGCGTATCATGCTTGAACCTATTGATGATGATGTCCGGTTTGAAATTTCTAATGGTCCACACAACATCGGCAAGAACTTCTTGTTTGTTCCAGATCGCCAAAGTTTCATCTGGATGCTTTGAATACCCAAAGTCATTTGCACGGGTAAAAAATTGCTTGCCTCCGTCCAGTTTTCTAGCAGCCAATAACTCCTGAGTTCTAATAACTCCCAGCAACTCTTTTAACTCGGTGCCTATTAAGTTTTGACCACCGTCGCCTCTTGTCAATGAAAGATAAGCAGTATTTGCTTGTTCGTAATTTGAAAGGTAAGAGATCAATCGGGTATTTTCATCATCCGGATGTGCAGCAACATACAATGCAGAGCCTAGAAAGTTTAACTTCTTTATTCCATGATGGATCTTTGCTGAATTCCATTGTTCTTGTCCGAAAGAACTAGATGTAAAATAGAGTAAGGCTATTAGAGAAAAAAGAATTTTTTTCATAAAAAGAATTTTTCTAAAAATAGGCATTTCGCTTAAGCAAATCTGACAAATCACCTGAAAATGTGGCGATATCACTAGACTGTGTCGCTAAGAATAAGTTGGTGTCACTAATATAAGCTTATAATTATCTAGGATGCAATAGAATTTTTTAGAAATTTCTACATTTTTGTAGCACCGCTAAAGATCCTCTTCCATTGTATCCCTTTTCTAAAATCACCTTCCTTGGTAGAGAACCAAATAAATAAGGGCTTTCCTACAATGTGATCTTCAGGCACATAACCCCAAACCCGTGAGTCTTCAGAATTGTGACGATTATCCCCCATTGCCCAATAGTAATTTTGCTTGAAAGTATATTCTACTGTTGGTTCACCATTTATAATGAACTTGCCGCCTTCTACTTTGTAGTCGTTGTCTTCATATACATCAATGATCCTTTGATAATATGCAATATTTCTTGGAGTAAGCTTCACAGTCGCTCCTGCTTTGGGGATATAGATTGGGCCCATGTCATCAACGGTCCATCTTTTGGAATCTTGATTGTGCGGAAAAATAGAAGTGGTAGCCACTGGTGTAAGTGATACTAGGGAATCTTTTTGTAAAGCCATGGCTTGATCATCACTCAATGAAAGGGATTGTTTTACAAAAACTGAAATAGCTGCCCGAGGGATTGCATACTTCTCTAATCTTTCTGCGATGTTCGCACCTCCTACAGTTTGAACCCGATAATTTCTTACTGGATAGATTTTTATACGATCATCCATTTTTTTCAACTTTTCAATTTGTTCTTGGTTTAAAACCATCACCCTTGAGTCTGTGGATTTAGAATCATTTCTATCTAATGGCGAAATTCCCCAATCTCTAAAATGCTCGTCATTTAATTTAAACCCTTTGTGCTCAACCATGTATCGAAACTGAATTGCTGTAGGATTTTCTGCTGCTTTTCCATTTATAAAAACTTGTCTATCTATAATCTGTAAACTATCTCCAGGCATCCCCAAACATCTTTTTATGTAGTGATCCCTCTTGTCCATAGGCCTGACAACCATTCTTTGGCGACTATTTTTAATTATTTCTTTCACTCTTGGACTTCTCCTCTCATCATGGACACTATAGGTTCTACCAGGAATTACATATACAGAGTCTCCTTCTGGATAATTAAATACGATAGGTTTGTTATGTTCTATATTTTCAATAGCAGGCAGCCTTTTGTAAGGAAGACTGGGTGATTTTAAATAAGATTCTCTATTTATGATCGGAATTTGATTGTGCAACAATGGGATCATCGCGATCGTCTGTGGCATTCTCATTCCATAATGTGCTTTACTTACAAATAAAAAATCACCAACAAGCAAAGATCCTTCCATAGATCCTGTTGGAATTTTGTATGCCTCAATTAAAAACATTCTGATAAAAGCAGCTGCAAATACCGCAAAAATTACTGCATCCGCCCATTCTCTACTGGCTGTTTTCTTATAGGGATTATTGGATTGTAATTTTTTCAAAGCATACTTATCATCGCCTTGTTCGGCAGCTTTCAATTTTTCAAAGTACTCTTTTTCTTGAGCCATGATAGGGCCTGCATATTTATCATCTTGGCTTTTCGACAACCTGAAAAATGCGATAGGAGCATAGATGACTGAAATAGCAGCATCCAAAAAAGAATCTTTGCCAAAAGACCGCATCATATCCACACACATACCTGCATAGATGAATAAATTTACTATTGGAAAGAGCAACCAAGCCGCAAAAATTGGCTTTCGACCAATGATCTTACACCATTCTATGAAGTTTAATCCTGGGACTAAACCTTTCCACGCGTCTACACCTGCTTTTGGGAAAAGCATGTATAGACTGATGCTCAATAAAATATAACTAATTAAAAAGAAAATAAGTACACTCACGTTAGATTGCTTTAATTCACGCAAATATAACTGAAAATGACAGATCCGATTGCTCTAAGGAAAGAATGATTTGAGGAATTTGAAGGCTTTATCGACAAGATGGGCCTTATTACATACCAATGAAGTTTATTACAACAGCTTTCAACTAAGTTTGCCTCTGATCACCAACAACCATCACACTAACAACTATTACTCAACTTCTCCCTCTATATATAAAATATCTCCTTTTCTTTGATTGCTAAAGAATACTTTGATTTTTTTTCTGAAATAACCGAGCTTCCCTGCGTCAAAGATCACCTTTATCTCCCTCGTTTCATTAGGGGCAATAGGTTCATAATCCCATTCTGGTGCCGTACAACCGCAAGTGGTCCTTACATTATCAATCACTATGGTATCCAGGGAAATATTCGTAAAAACAAATACCGTTTCTGAAGGCTCAAATTGATTCAACAGCCCATAATCAAAGGAAGTTTCAGTTTCCCACGCTACACTATTTTGACCTTGCAATAAAGAAGGGATAAAGAACAAAAAGAAAATAAATTTATACATTTTTAAAAATTACCGTCGACAATCTCCCAAGTATGATCAGATAATAAACTAGCTGTCGCTAAAAATTCAAATGGTGGCTTAGTGCCCCATTCATCAGGAGATACCATTGACAACACATACTTTCCGTTAGAACGTTCGTAAAGGTGGTATTGACGTCCAATTAGTGGCTTAAAACTCATTTCTGCGAGATATATTTTCTCTGAAACAGAAACCCTTTCATGGATATTAGAAGCTTGTCTAACCAATGTTTCGACTTGTTCTCTAAGCTGAGTCAACTGGCTATTGGTCTGCTCATACATGGCATCAAGCGCCAATCCTTTGATTCTCCCTTTGTCTATTGGTTTGATCACGGCTCCACCTACCGTATGCGCATATGGCAAAAGATGTGGATTCTCTGCTATTTTATCCTTATCAATAGGATTTACAAACTCTTTTTTCTCCTCTTTTGACATTTTAAAGCGATTTTATATTTAACAATTTAAGACAAAATGGGTTCACAATAAATGGTATATTATCATATCCTCTAGTGATCTTTGCTTATGACATGAAAAAAGCCTGCAACTTTGACATTGCAAGCTTTTAAACTATTAAGTTTCGATTTATCTATAACCTCCCAATGCCGCATGCAAGAAATTCAACTATAATGCCGTAGGCATAACATCCAATAAAAAATGCCGCAGGCATAACATCCAATAAAAAATGCCGCAGGCATAACATCCAATAAAAAATGCCGCAGGCGTTTACCCTAATAAAATTGCCGTAGGCATTTCAACATTTTAAACAAATAAACGCATACACAAATAAACGCATACACAAATAAACGCATACACAAATAAACGCATACACAAATAAACAATTAAACACCCTCTACTTCAGTTGAAAACTACCATTCCCAGCCAAATGCCCCTTATTATATATCTCAATCTCATAGATGCCTGATGAAAAGGGGATATTAGGCTCCCAACTTATGCAAGCGCCTTCTTCTGTTCTTTCATATTCCATAGCAGTTTTTTGAGTATATCTAACCTTTTGTTTAGTCTTGTTATCTGTAAAGATGCCTGAGCCTAATTCATCCACAGCCATTGTCTCTCCAACTGGGTTAATGACTCTAACATAAAATTCTTCTGGCCCCATTGGAGTGATATCATTGACCGTAGTGTTGAAGCAAATTTGCAGACTTTCTACATTCTTAGCATAAGTTTTTTGAACTACTTTGCCTGAATTCCTTTCTTTCATTCCAGCACCTGTAACGTTTGAGACTCTTATTACAGAAGCATAACTAACCTTCTTATTTAGGTTTTCATTCGTCTTTTCAAGGTTCTCTTTTTGTCCAACAAGCACGGCTTTTTCGGTGGCTAGGTTTGCAACTGCAGTACGCTCAGTTTCTATATTGGTTTGAAGAATCTTTTTCTCTCCAATAAGTTGAACTTTCTCATTCGTAAGGATTTGATTTTGCTCTTTAAGCGTATTTAATTCTGATAGGTAGCCACCTAATTGTACCCGCATGTTGTCTATATCAGTCTTAGCTTGTGATAGGTCAGCTTTTGTAGCATTTCCTTTTCGTATTAACTTACTGATCTCATTTTTCTTTTTACTCAATGCTTCCTTTTGGTTTTCAACCATCGCATTGAGTTCTTCATTTTCACCTTTTTGTTCGTCAAGTGTTGTCATGATCTCTTCGTATTGATTTTGGAGATCTTCTTGTAAGGTTTTAGCTTCATCGAGCTGATTTTCTTGAACAGCAATGACTTCTTGATTGTTGCTACGATCATAGATTAAGTAACCTACTGCTGATAGTAAAAAGAAAATCGCAATAGCCATTGCTATCAGTTTTTTTTGCATTGATTCTTCAGAACTACTCATAATTAAAATTTTAAGGTTAAGTCTTGTACAATATTACGACTATTAACCAGCTTTTATTATAAAAAGACTGGTTTTATTAGCATTCTCAGTAAATATATTTCAATTTTATTGTATTTGTAAATTATTGTAGAATAGTAGATTTAATAGTTTTAACCAACCATTTCATCTACCAATTTGGCAGAAAGCAAAGAAAGTGGCATCCCGCCCCCAGGATGCACTGATCCACCACAGAAATACAAATTTTTGATGTGCTTTGAAAAATTTGGATGCCTCATAAACGCACCCATTTTATTGTTTGAACTATTGCCATATAAGGCTCCTAGATGCGAGGATGTTCTACTTTTTATTCTTCTTGGATCCAAGTAATCTTCGGCAACGATCAGTTTTTCAATATCTTCGCCAAGTATCCTGGACAATTTGGCAAGTATGTTTTTTCTCGCCTCACTTATCATGGTATCCCAATCTTGACCATTGTTGTGCGGTGCATTAATCAAGATAAACCAATTCTCACACCCTTCAGGCGCATCTGACTTTTCAATTTTAGAACTAATATTAAGATAGACCGTCGGATCATGATAAACCTGATCTTGTTTAAAAATGGTTTTAAATTCTTCTGCCGAGTTTTTACTAAAAAAAATATTGTGGAGGTCTAATGCTGGAAATGTTTTTTTAATGCCTAAATAATGTATAATTCCAGAACAAGATTTTTCCTGATTTAATACTTTTTCAGGGTGCTTTTCATTGGGCAATAAATTTTTGAAAGTCCCATAGACATCCATATTACTTACAACCACATCGGCTTCCTTTATTGCGCCATTTGGCAGTGCAACGCCCTTCACTTTTTTATTTTCAACGAGGATCTTTTGAACGGGAGTTTCAAAATGATATTTAATGCCTAGTTGCTTGCCTAATTTATAAAGGGACTTTGAAATAGAATAGATACCTCCCTCTGGAAAGAACGCCCCTTTATTAAATTCGAGGTGTGGAATCACATTCAAAGTTGCTGGAGCTTGATAAGCATCAGAGCCATTATAAGTCGAAAATCGATTAAAAAATTGAACTGTTTTTTCCTTTTTAAAATGCTTCGTATTGTAATCTGACATACTTATGTTAGTATGTATTTTTCCCATTTTGAAAATGGATTTTATAGTATGCCATCTTAAATAAGTACCAATTTTGTGCAAGGACCGCTCTAGAAAAACAGGTGAAGTGATCTCATAAATTTCTCTACTCGTTGCCAAGTATCTAAGAACATTCTCTTTGGGTTCCCCTATTTTTTCTTCTAGCTCTTCGGCGAAAGCCTGAGGATCAGCATGTGCATCTAACTGAGTCCCATCCTCATAAAAGTATTTGCAGATCGGGTCTAGCCTTTTATAATTGAAATACTTTTTTGGATCTTCCCCAGCCAATTCAAATATTTCATCTACCAAAAAGGGCATGGTTAATAATGAAGGCCCTGCATCAAACCGAAAGCCATTCAATTCTATTTGTGTCAATTTTCCGCCAGGGTAACTATTCGCTTCATAGCTATTCACTTCATAACCCTTTATGGCAAGCCTCACAGCTGCTGCCAATCCAGCGATTCCTGTTCCAATGACGATTGCTTTTTTCTTTTCTTTCAACACTTATTTTTTTATTAAACAATATGGGCGAAAATTGTTTTGGCTTACGCCGAAATTAAAGAATTATTTCTATTTATTTTAGGTCTAAATGACTAGATCCCAAAGTACATTCCTATATTACTCTTGTACAGATTTCTCCATCCCACTGCATTCCAGTCCCTGGCCAGGCACAAGATGACAACTGCATTCATATTTATTTAGCCTATATTCCTTCCTTCAAAAAAATCATTTTCCTATCTTTGAAGCACAAAATATATTGCTCAAAAACTTAAAAACTAAAGCGCGCGAAAGATGAACGAACATCCAATTCACAGAATCCTCTTCTTAGACATTGAAACAGTTTGTGGAGAAAAGGACTTTTCTAAATTAAAACCAGAACTTGCTTCTGTTTGGAAAATAAAAGCTTCTCAACTTCTAAAAAAACCTGCAGAAGAAATCGAAGCAGAGGAATTAGATAATTATTACCAAGATAGAGCTGCCATATATGCAGAGTTTGGAAAAATAATTTGCATCTCTGTTGGATTTATAAATGTCCTGCCCAAAAATAACTCTGTAGTTAAAGTAAAATCATATTATGGCGATGATGAAAAAGAACTATTAGAAGCATTTTCAACCCTTTTGAACAACCATTATTCCGATTCGAAAAACAGCTACATATGTGGTCATAATATCATTGAGTTTGACATTCCATATATCTGTAGGCGTTTGTTGATCAATGGTCAGAAATTGCCCAATATTTTGCGTATCCAAGGCAAAAAACCATGGGAATTGAGTTTTATGCTAGATACCATGCAACTTTGGAAGTTTGGCGACTACAAAGCGTATTCATCTTTAAAGCTTTTGACGGCAGTATTTGATATCCCAACGCCAAAAGATGACATTGATGGATCTGAAGTAGGAAAAGTTTATTGGAAGGATGAAGACCTCAAACGAATAGTAGTATATTGCGAAAAAGATGTGGTTGCGGTGATACAGCTCATGATGAAATTCAAAGGTTTACCTCTGTTTGAAGAAAAACAAATAGAATCTGTAACAAAATTATAAATAATGAAACACCTTATAGCTCCTTCGATCTTAGCTGCAGATTTTGCTAATTTAGAAAAAGATGTCAAGATGGTCAATCAAAGCAATGCAGATTGGTTTCACCTCGATGTAATGGACGGTCGATTTGTTCCAAATATTTCTTTCGGCATACCCGTTATAAAAGCAATAAATAACATTGCTACAAAACCTTTGGATGTCCACTTGATGATAGAGCAGCCAGAAAATTATGTGGAGCAATACATTGAAATTGGTGCTTCGGTTGTTACCATTCATTATGAAGCATGCAAACACATTCATAGGACCATACATAAAATTAAAGAGCTAGGAGCAAAAGCAGGGATCGCGCTCAATCCGCATACGCCGGTAGAAAATTTGATCGACATCATAGAAGACCTGGACCTTGTCTGCCTCATGTCTGTAAATCCTGGTTTTGGAGGACAAAAATTTATTTACAATACCATCCCTAAAACTAGAAGGCTTAAGGATATGATCATCGTAAAAAATGCTCCGACGCTTATAGAAATAGATGGGGGAGTAGGGTTGCAAAACGCCGAAAAATTACTACAAGCCGGAGCAGATGTTCTGGTTGCAGGTTCTGCAGTTTTTAAGTCTGAAAGACCTACTGAAACAATTGACAAGCTGAAAAATATCGGCAAACAAATTTTTAATGTTTAAATAATTCCTTTGGTAAATAATCTTTGTTTTTTAGGTCAAGTACATCTGCTGAAGAATGCATATTTATTTTCAATTATTTTTTGCTTGTCGCAGAATGTCTTTGCTCAATCCGAAGGATACATTTCTGGTAGAATAACAGATGCCGTCACATTCGAAGGGGTAGACTTTGCGACGGTCTATTTAGTTGGAACAAACAACGCTGTAGAAACAGATCAAAATGGCTTTTATCGGATCACTGTGCCGGCTCTAAAAAAAATCAGCATAGCCGTTTCTAGAATTGGATATTCTGAGTATATCAAAGAACTTAAAAAACTTAGAGTCAAGGAAAGAAGAAACCTCGACATTGGAATGGCTCCTGAAAACATGGACATTGAGGTAGTGGTCAAAGAATCTCGTTTGAAAGAAACTGGTATCATTAAAGAAGAAGTAACAGAGCTAAGGAAATTGCCTTCAACAACGGGAAATCTAGAATCTGTTTTGCCAAATATAGCCCTTGGCACAAATTCTGGGACAGGGGGAGAGCTGAGTTCACAATACAACGTAAGAGGAGGTAATTATGATGAAAATCTGGTATATGTAAATGATTTTCAGATTTATAGACCGCAGTTAATTCGGGCAGGACAGCAAGAAGGATTGACTTTTGCCAATATTGATCTTATCAGAGACCTCAAGTTTTCATCTGGTGGATTTCAGGCAAAGTACGGTGATAAATTGTCTTCGGTTTTGGATGTTTCTTACAAATTGCCGGACTCAACTAGGGCTTCTGTAGGACTTAGTTTTCTTGGAGGATCAGCCCATATTGAAGGTAGTATGCCACTAGATTCAAGTAATCGAAAATTTAGATACCTGTTGGGTGCAAGGTACAAAACAACCAAATATCTTCTTGGTTCACTTGATACAAAAGGGGAATACACACCAAGCTTTGCAGATTTTCAAGGATACTTTACATTTGATCTAACAAAAAATCTTACCCTAGATGTGATGGGAAATTATAATCTCTCTGTTTATGATTTCATTCCTAGATCCAGAAGTACTGCTTTGGGATTAGTTGATTTTGCATTAGAGTTATCGGCTGTTTTTGAAGGTGCTGAAAAAGATAAATTTACAACCGGTACTGGTGGCGTTTCTCTAACCTACATTCCCGAAAGGGAAAAAAATCCCATCTACTTAAAATTGTTAGCCTCCAACTTCAGGTCTGCAGAAGCTGAAAACTTTGACATTATCGGAGACTATCTCTTGGGAGAGATTGAGACAAGCTTGGGAGATGAAGATGCAGGTGAATTAGTTTCGGTTTTGGGTACTGGGACACAGCATCAATTTGTTAGAAATTATCTATTTATTGATACCAAGTATATAGAACACAAAGGAGGGATCGAGCTGCAAAATACAAAGGACCAGACCAATGATAAATCTCATTTTGTTCAGTGGGGATTGAGGTATCAAAATGAAATTATAATAGACGAATTAAACGAATGGGAGCGTCTTGATTCAGCGGGTTATTCCTTGCCTTTTGATGCCGAGGCAGTACAGATTCAAACCGTTTTAAAAACTAAGAATAACCTTAACTCTAATCGATTTTCTGCTTTTCTACAAGACACCTATACCTTTAAAAATGAAGAACTTAGAGAATGGTCTTTATCTTATGGGGTGAGGGCCGCATATTGGGATTTGAACAAGGAATTGATGATTTCTCCAAGGGCACAGTTCCTTTATAAACCTTTGAATAAACTCAATGAGATCTCATACAAACTGGCAGCAGGATTATACATGCAATCCCCATTTTATAGAGAACTAAGAAGACCTGACGGGAGTGTCAATGAGGAATTATTATCTCAGAAATCTGCACACATTGTCGCGGGATTAACCTACGATTTTTACCTAGGAAGAATCGAAAAACCTTTCAGGTTTATCACAGAACTTTATTACAAAAAACTTTGGGATATAGTGACCTATGATGTAGATAATGTACGGATAAGATACTCTGGAGAAAATGATGCGGAAGGATATGTGATGGGCCTTGATCTGAGAGTGAATGGAGAGTTTGTGCCAGGTGCGGAGTCATGGGTTAACCTTTCATTTTTGAGCGCTAGAGAAAACATATTAGATGTTCAACATTTAAAAAGAGATATTGGTGACTCAGAAGCTCAAGAAGTCAATAATGTACCGAGGCCTACAGATCAACTCATGACGCTTTCAGTTTTCTTTCAAGACTATTTGCCAAAAAATGAAAATATAAAAATGCACTTGAATGTCTCTGTAGGTACGGGGTTTCCATATGGACTCTTAGATAATAATCGTGTATACAGAAATACGTATAGATTTGCTGCCTACCACAGGGTGGATATTGGGTTTTCAATCCAATTATGGGATTTGGAAAGAAGTGCTAGAAAGCCAAATCACTTTTTAAAATTTAGTAGAAATACCTGGTTGAGCCTTGAAGTTTTCAATTTGATGCAAGTTTCAAATGCGGCATCCAACACATGGATAAAAACCATTACCAACCAACAATTCGCTATTCCAAATTTTCTTACCTCCAGAAGATTGAATTTGAGGCTTCGAATGGACTTTTAAAGACCTTTGATATGTTGTTTTTTATCAATTTGAAGACATAAAAAACGTGGATTAAGACCTTATTTTTTAGCGATTTCCTTATCTTTAAAGCGAAGTGTTAAAGATGCTTCTTGAAATGGTGTTTAAGTGCCAATATATTTGACATTTTGACGAAAAAATGGAATCTTGTTAAGATAGTAAAAGACCCATTTTTAACCATTCAAATTACGAATAAAAGTAATACAAAATATCAAATAGTAAATTTTACCTAGAATAGGACTTTTAATGCAGCGAATTGCATCCTTAGACCTATTGATATAAATAGGAAGTCATCTTAGATCACTTTCTGAAAAGATTTTCAAAAACAAAATTCAAAAAACGCTCAAGAATGAATAACTCATTACTCAAAATTCTTTTTGCAGTTTCTTCTGTATTTTTCTTGACTTCAGATCAAGATCCTCAGATTATTCAAAATGATAAAGAGGACTTAAAAGAAACGCTAGAATACCTAGACAAATCTGCAGCATTTCATTCACATGCTGATGGGGAGATGTGTGGCTTCGACAAGAAATTGCGCGAAAGGATGGAAAAAGATCCTGAATATGCAAGAGAAGTAGAACATTACCGGAAGGTGATCATGCCTCAGTTAATTAAACAGCAAAGAGAGAATAGAGCTAGGGGTGTACAGCCTCCAATATATACCGTGCCATTAGTGTTTCATTTGGTACACAAAGCAGTGGAGCCTGTGGGATCAGGACAAAATCTAAATGACCAAGCCATCTTCGATGCGGTACAAACTCTAAACGAAGATTTTCAAGCTCTTAATGATGGTTACGAAAATGTCGTACCAGATAGATTCAAGCCACTTAGAGGAAATGCAGAAATCCATTTTTGCTTGGCAGAATTTGACCCACAAGGGAATCCTACAAATGGTATCAATAGAATTATTCATGAAGGCCCTTATTCAGACGCCATGCATGATCAACTTAAAAGAGATAATTTTTGGGATACAAAAAAATACTACAACATTTGGGTAGTACCGATCATTTCTGGTGCCGCAGGTTATGCCTATCTTCCATCGGGTGGAATCATCGGTTCACCACTAGATGGAACTGTATGTGACAATGCTTATGTTGGCGCTGGGGTTCCAGTATTGACTCATGAGGTTGGTCACGCACTTGGACTTTACCATACTTTTCAAGGTGGTTGTGGAGGTGATGACGGAATTGCAGATACACCACTTCAAGGAGAAACTTCACGTATTAATGGTTTTATAAATTGCTCCGGAAACGGAAACCCAATGGGGCCAAATACTTGTGGCGATGAACACATGTTTGTAAATTTCATGGATTATACTTCTTTTCCTTGTATGACCACTTTCTCTGCTGATCAAGCACTGGTAATGAGAGGTGTATTATCTGGCAATATTGTCCCGCTAACCACTGGATTAGAATGGGCAAGTAGAGCAGAGTTGCAACAAAGTAGTGCAACCGTTTCTCCTAGTTGCTCACCTACTTCGCCTCCAGGCGGTAACAACCCTGATCCAGATCCAGAACCAGTATTATACGATGCTGGGATAAGATCAATAATCGAACCTTCAGAACCTGAATTTTGTTCTTCAGGAATTATAACACCAGTTATATTATTGACAAATGATTATGGAGAAGAAACATTGACATCATGCGAAATTAGATACAGGGTTTCTGGTATTCCCGGATCAACTTTATTCAACTGGTCAGGTTCTTTAGAGACAACTGAACAGGAAGAAGTAACCTTAGCTCCTTTTACTTCTCCTAATGTGAGTTATGACATTACATTCTGGACTTCTCGTCCAAATGGTGAAGATGATGATAATAAATTTAATAATGAGAAGACAACAGCACAAGAAACAATTTCTGCAGCCGAACCAAACGTGATCGAAGATTTTGAACCAAATGCTTTTGCACCTTCTGATAAAAAAATAACAAGGTTTAATCCCAATAACGATATAACATGGGAGAGAACCACAGAAGTTTCTGCTTATGGATTGGGTGACGCTTGCTCTGTAATGAGAAATTATAATGGAGGAGGAAGCGGAAGAGAAGATTGGTTGATCACACCTCTTTTTGATTTTTCTACCATAAATAATCCAAGGCTTACTTTTGACGTAGCTGCGCTGTATGTTACCAATCTTAGCTCTTTTGATACACTAGAAATACGAGTGTCTACAGATTGTGGAGAAACATTTCCCAATGTAGTTTGGAAAAAAGGAGGGCAAGATCTAGCAACACTTACTAAAGGTTTTGGACCTCTTTTCGTTCCTACTCCTGAAGAGTGGAGAAACGAAAAAGCAAGCTTGACTGCTTTTGAAGGAACAGAAAAACTTTACGTAGCCATCGTTAATAAAGGCTACAATCATAATAATATCTATATAGATAATATAAACCTCGCTGAAGGATGTGCCTCTGATGTATCATTTGATTTTACTGAGATCGATTGTGGTGGTGAATGTACAGGCTCTATTAGCTTGAATCTTACAGGATTTGAAGCCCCTGCTAACATTACCTGGTCAGCAAATGCAAGTGCTAACGGAGAACAAAGTTTGGATGAATTGTGTGCAGGCACTTACTTCGTGACAGTCGTTGATCCAGTTTATAACTGTGAGTTTGTCGAAGAAATTACTATTACGGAACCTTGGCTATTAACTTGGAATCCTGTTTCTTCAAATGAGGTTCTTTTTCCAAATGCTAATAACGGTACTATTTCTTTAGGTGTAGATGGGGGGAGTTTCAGTTATACATATGAGTGGTCAGATGGATGGACACCTCCACAAAATGGAGATGGTGGATATAGATCACCACTTGCTCCAGGGAATTATTGTGTAACAGTAACGGACACTAATGGATGCTCTTTGGAGGATTGCTTCGAAATTGCAGCTTATGGTTGTGACCTTGATCCTATCGTACAAATAACTTATCCCGATTGTGGGACTGGAGGTCCAATATCCGGGACAGTTCAATTTGATGCTATTTCTCCTTTCGGATACACAATAGTTTGGTCTGATGGACAATTTCTTTTTTCCGATACGCATCTTAATCTGACTCCTGGATTTCCTTATGAAGTTTACGTAACCGAAAATACTCCTGGACCCCCTGAAGATCGCTGTGAAGCGCAAGTTAATTTTGTAGTTTACGATCCAAGTCCACCATCGATAAATGAAAACATAATGCATGAATCGAATGCTGGCGCTATGAACGGATCGATAGATTTAAATACGCAAGGAAATTCGACATACACTTATTCGTGGGATAATGGAGAAACAACAGAATCAATAGAAGGACTTTCGGCAGGATTTTATACTGTAGTAATTACAGATATAAATACCGGATGTAGTTCAGAAGAGATCATAGAAATACTTGTCCTGGATTGTGATATTGATATCTCATATAGCTTTGTTGAACCAGATTGCTTCAATGGAGATGATGGATCGTTGAGTGTCACAGTAACCGGAGGAAACAACCCAACAACATCGTGGGACAATGCAGGAGTGAATGGATTAAATCCTTCAGGACTGTCAGCAGGAACTTACACTGTAATAGTAGAAGATTCAGATGGTTGCAGAATAGTAGAAGATCTTTTCTTACCGCAGCCAGGTCTATTAGATATTGACTTTACAGTGGGAGATGAATCAGTGCCTTCTGCTCAAGATGGGTCAATCAATGCAGCAGTAATCGGTGGTACACCTACCTATTCATATGTATGGTCAAACGGAGCGACAAGTTCATCTATTGATGGATTAGGTGGAGGAACATATACCGTGACTGTAACAGATGGAAATGGCTGTACAACGGTAAAAGGAGCAACAGTACAAGGGGTAGTGTGTCCAGAGTTTACTGTAGGCGTAATAACAGAAATGCCAAATTGTTTTGAAGCAGCGAATGGAGAAATAACAGTTACAACAGAAGGGCCATTAGGACCATTCACTTATGCGTGGTCAGATGACAATACAGCGACTTTAGATGCAAGAACAGGATTGGCTGCAGGTGACTATGAAGTAACAATAACAGATATGGATTCTGGCTGTACATCAACACAGATTTTCACAGTAGATGAGCCAGAAGAATTAACAGTTATGGTGTCGGGAACTGATGAATCCTTAATGGGAGCAGCAGATGGGACGGCAACTGCTTCAGGCTTAGGAGGTACAGGAACGTTAACTTACCAATGGAACACTGGTGAGACAACAATAAGTATCTCAGGATTAACACCAGGAGAATATTGTGTGGTTGTAACAGATGAAAATAATTGTACAACAGAAAATTGCTATACAGTAGCAGGTGGTGCAGATCCATGTGAAAACTCTTCGTTGGGTGTAATGTTAGAAGTGGATGATGAACTTAACTGTAATATAAACGAGGTAGATATTGTTGCTTTAGATGCAGGAGGTTCAGGAACATCATCTTTCGTATGGTCAGATGGTTCAACAGGTTCTGTACTAACAGTCGGACTGGCTGGTGAATACACAGTTACAGTAACGGATGAACTGGGATGCTCCACAATAGCAGTTGTAGTAGTTAATGAAAATATTACAGAGCCTGCTTTAAGTTTATCTACAACTCCGGAAACATTGCCATCTGCAGCAGATGGAATGGTATCAGTTTCTGTTTCAAATACAACAAATGCAACCTACGAATGGAAAGATGAAAATGGAGTAGTAGTAGGTACAACTGCAGAAGTGTCAGGATTAGCTCCTGGTCTGTATTGTGTAGTTGTGACCAATCAAGATAATGGATGTACATCAGAAAACTGTATAGAAGTATTAGCAGGAGCAGATCCATGTGCAACAACAAATTTGGGTGTTGAAGTAGATGCACAGGTTACTATCATAACCTGTTTGAACCCTTCCATTGATCTTGTTGCAGCAAATGTAGGCGGACAAGGAGCAACTACATATTTATGGTCAGATGGTTCGGAAGACCAAACATTGTCAGTTACAACAGCAGGCACATATACCGTAACAGTAACAGATGAACTTGGCTGTACAACAGAAGCATCCATAGAAGTAGCAATGGATATTAGCCTACCACAAATAATGCTTTCTCAAACTAATGAAAGTACACAGGGAGCAAACGACGGGACAGCGATGGTTTCTACCGATGATGATATTTCAAATTATGAGATCAATTGGTCAGATGCATCAGGAACTAGTGTAGGCATAGGACCGCAAATAACAAACCTGGCGCCAGGAGAATATTGTGCAACAGTTACAAACGTCATGACAGGCTGTTTTAACGAAGAGTGTATCACGGTCACAGGAGGATCAGATCCTTGTTCAATAGGAATTGAAGTTGTCGTTGAGTCAGCAAATAATGTGAGCACGCTAACATGTATCAATGAGTTGATAGTGCTAGAAGCTTTGATTGAAGGAGGTACTCCACCGTTTGAATACTTATGGAATACAGGAGATGAAAGTGAAAGCTTAGAAGTAACAGCGGGAGGCGAATACTCGGTGATTGTGACTGATGCAAATGGATGTACTACTTCAAATACTTTTGAAGTAGAAGAAATCACTAATACACCAGTAATTGCTTTGGCAGGATCAAGCGAATCAACAACAGGAGCAGCAGATGGTTCTATCACACTTAATACAACAGAAACAGGTGTTACTTATGAATGGACAAATGATATGGGAATGGTTATCAGCACAGATGCAAATTTGGAAGGTTTAGCGCCTGGTCAATACTGTGTTGAAGTAGCGTTCACTGAGACAGGATGTGCAACGGTAGAATGCTTCACTGTTTTAGAAGGAGGAGATCCTTGTGCAGAAAGTCCAATAGTATTAATAAATTCATTAATAGATCCAATCTTAACTTGTGAGATCGCTTCAGTGACCTTAGAAGCTTCAGGAACTGGAGGAAATGGGGCACTTTCATATTTATGGGCTCCAGTTGGCGAAGATGGTGCAATTATCGATGTTAATGAGCCTGGGGTTTATACAGTTATTGTTTCAGATGAAAACGGTTGTACTGCAGAAGCAAACATTGAAGTTACTGCTGACCAAGTAATTCCTAGTGCGGATGTTACGGCTACTCCTGAAACAACAGATGGTGCAGAAGATGGAACAGTATCAGTAGTAGTAGATGCCAATACTTCTGTCGAATGGACAGATGCGGCTGGAAATGCGATATCAACAGATGTAATAGTAATGGGTCTTGCACCGGGTGAGTATTGTGTTGAAGTGACCAATACAGACAATGGTTGTACCTATGTAGAATGCATAGAAGTATTTGAAGGAGATGATCCTTGTATTGACTTCTCAGTGTTCGCTGAAACTTCAGCGGTACTATGTTTTGGAGATTCAAATGGTTCAGCTGACGTAGAAGTGACAGGAGGAACGGGACCATTCAACGTAAGTTTAAATGGATTACCAATAACTTCCTTTACAGGAAGTACCTTTACTACTCCAGCGATCTTACCAGCTGGATCAACAGTAGTGCAAATAGAAGATGCGAACGGATGTGTGGTAAATGTAGAATTGGAAATAATCGAACCAGAGCAAATTGAAGTTGTGGTAGGTGCCACTACGGAGACTGCACCCGGAGCAGGGGATGGAACTGCATCAGCAGTTGGATCTGGAGGAACAGGATCTTACACCTACCAATGGGATAGCGGTGAAACTACAGCAGAATTAACAGGTTTATTTGCCGGCACATATTGCGTGACCGTCACAGACGAAAATGGCTGTTCTACAGAAAACTGTATTGAAGTGACACAAGGAGCAGATCCATGTGAGAACTTTGCAGTTTCATTTGGTACAACTGAAACCGTCTCTTGTTTTGGTGGAAGTGATGGATCGGCTTTTATTGAAAATATAGGTTCTTCTTCAACGCTTACCGTGACGTGGTCAAATGGAGAAAGTGGAACGGAAGTAGGTAACCTGCCAGCAGGAACTTACCAAGTAGAGGTATTCGACGAAAATGATTGCAGCGAAACATTTGAATTTGAAATATTTGAACCAGAAGCAATTCAAGTAATTGTGGTTGGAACAAATGAATCTGCGTTAGGTGCAGCAGATGGAGCAGCGGATGCATCGGTTACAGGAGGAACGGGTACTTACACTTACTCCTGGTCAGGAGGAAATAGCTTCACAGCAAGTACGCAAGATCTTGAAGCATTAGGTTCGGGCACTTACTGTCTGGTAGTAACAGATGAAAACGGATGTGAATCTGAAGCGTTCTGCGTAGAGATCGATGCGGGAGCAGATCCATGTTTAACTTTTGAAGCAAGTATTTCAACATCAGATCTACTTTGTAATGGAGATAATTCAGGAGAAGCAGTAGTAGAAATAACCAACGGAACACTGCCTTATACTTATGTCTGGAGTGAAGGCAATTCAAGTACTTCTACAAACTCAGGGTTAGCGGCAGGCACAATTTCTGTTGTTGTTTCAGATGCAAACGGATGTGAGGTCGAACTGGAAGCAAACATTGACGAGCCAACGGAGCTATTGGTTAACGTAGCAAACGTAACCGCAGAAACCGATACAGGAGCCAATGACGGAACTTTAGAAATAGAAATAGCAGGTGGTGTATTACCATACGAACTAATATGGGATAATGGAGCAACCACTGAAGCGCAAGATGGACTTGCCTGTGGAACTTATTTCGTTACAATTGTAGATGGCAATGGTTGTACTGTAGAATCTTCGGCAACGATTCCTTGCCAAGACTTAGGTTGTGAATCCTTACAGGCAGACATACAATTTGATCCAGTAAGTTGCTTTGGCGATGTAGATGGTCAAATAGAGATCTTCCCATCAGGAGGAACAGGACCTTATGAGGTAAGCCTAAATACAGGTCAGTCAGGAACGAGCATAAATAATCTACCTGCAAGTCTTTATGTTGTAATAGTAGAGGATGCAAACGGATGCATATTTACAGAAGATGTAACGATAACAAGTCCGGCAGCATTGGAAACTTCGATAATTGAAGAAAACGGATTGTGTGGCGCCATGGCGATCGCGCAAGTTATACCGTTTGGAGGTACAGCTCCTTATGAAGTAGAATGGTCAACTGGAGCGACTACAGGAGTGATCACAAACTTAGGAACAGGAACTTATACAGTGACAGTGACTGATGCAAACAATTGTATGACAACAGGCCTGGCAACAGTAGAAACTATTTTCGAACCGATTGATTTTGACGTACAGACAGGAAATGTATTATGTAATGGAGGTACGGAAGGATTTATAAATGTTGAAGTAGCAGACGGTCAGGGACCATACACTTATGAATGGTCAAATGGAGCTACGACACCAGAGATATTTGACTTGCCAGCTGGGAATTATACATTGGTCATTACCGATAACAACGGATGTGAGTATGCCCTATCAAGAAGCATAATAGAACCTAATCCACTGCAATTGGATTATGCGGTAAGTCAGGGAGGTACTAGTACAACCTTTGATGTGACTTTAAATGTATCAGGAGGAACAGCGCCATACAGTTATGATTGGTCAGATGGATCAAATAGCATTGTAAATACAGGAATGCAAGTAGGCGATTATACGGTTACAATAATTGACGATAGAGGATGCGAGCAAACGTTTGATGTTATCATCGATGGCGCTCTAACAGGAATAGAAGGATTGGATATTATAGAATCATTCACAGTATATCCGAACCCAACCAAGGATCAGATATATTTTGTAGCGGAGCTAACAGAATATGCAAAACTCGACATCTCTGTATACAATGCCTTAGGTCAGCTTATTTTCCAGGATAAAGCAGAAGGATCACGAATTAAAAAGGAAGTTAACCTTAACCGTCAGCCAGTAGGAACTTACTTCTTGCAAGTAGGAAACGAAAGGGGGCAGATCGTTGAGAAGATACTCAAAATAGACTAAGTTTATAGTTAGAAATTATTAGGGCTGTTCCACGTAGTTGGAGCAGCCCTTTTTCATTCCTGATACCGATAAATGCTTGTACATTGGATCATACAAATTCCAAACTAATAGGTAACTTTACTTAATGGTTAGAGAGCGTAAACTGAGAATTCTTACATATTCTGTGATTGCATACATGTTGATTGCTTTCGCCTGGTGGTCTATTCTTTTGTTTCAAAAAAATCAAGACGCCTTCAAAGCTAAGGTTGAATTACAACAGTTGGTTTTATTAGGAAAAGGAGAAGTAAATTCTTCTGAAGCATTTTTGAATTCAGCCGTTTACTTAGATCTTGAATCAAAGTATAAGAGACAAGAGTGGATGATCTTTGGAGAAGCGGTTGTATTTGTGATTAGTCTTGTCATAGGTGTATGGTTAATTAATAGAGGATACAATCGTGCCATTCACACAGCACAGCAAAGTCGTAATTTCTTACTATCTATCACACATGAATTAAAATCACCTATCGCTTCAATATTGCTTACTTTGGAAACATTCAAGAAGCGAAAACTAGATCCCGAAAAATTTGAAAAATTAAACAACAACGCGTTGTTGGAAACAGAAAGATTAAATCAATTGGTCTCCGATCTTCTGTTAGCTTCTAGAATGGAAACTGCCTATGAACCTCGGGTCGAATCTTTCGATCTTTCTAGCTTGATAGAATCCATCATTGACAAGATCAAAAATAAAAATCCCAAAGCTGAAATCTCTTTTAGGAATCACAGCATGGAGCAGACTCCTGTAAAAATGGATGTTTTAGGGATGACCTCTATAGCTATCAATTTGATTGAAAATGCCTTAAAATACTCTTTCGAAAATAAAAATATTGAAGTTAGCCTTAATAGACATGACACTAACATCATATTCAGCGTTGCGGATCATGGAATAGGAATTAAGATACAAGACAGGAAGAAAATCTTCGATAGATTTTATAGAGTCGGTGATGAAGACACAAGAAAAACTAAAGGTACAGGGTTAGGTCTTTACATAGTGAAGAAGATCATTGACAAAAATGATGGCACCATTCGAATTGAAAATAATAAACCTAATGGGACCATTTTTATTGTGACTTTACCCATACAATTGGTAGAAGAAAAAGCTCTAAATTATTCCTAAATTTATATTATGAGAATTTTGTTAGTTGAAGATGAAGAAAGTATCCGAGACGTTGTCAAGTTAAACCTTGAAATGGAAGACTATGAGGTTGTCACAATTTCAAATGGTAAAGAAGTAATAAAGACTTGGAAATCTGAGCACTTTGATCTTCTTATCCTTGATGTCATGTTGCCTGAAGTAGATGGTTTTCAAATCTGTGAACAGATAAGATTGACTGATATGGAGACACCTATTTTGATGCTTACCGCGAAAGATTCCTCAGCAGATAGAATAACAGGTTTGAAAAAAGGAGCCGATGATTATCTGACAAAGCCATTTAATTTAGAAGAACTATTGTTGCGGGTACAAAAACTTATTCAAAGATCAAGTAAAACTCCAACCACCTCTCTAGAGGTATATAATTTTGGATCTAATAGCATTAATTTTTTGACCTACAATGCTAAAGGTAACCAAGGTGATTTTACATTAACTAAAAAAGAAGCCATGCTTTTGAAACTGCTGATCGATCGAAAAGACGAGGTAGTTTCAAGACAACAAATTTTGCAATCCGTTTGGGGATACGATGTTTATCCGTCTACTAGAACCATTGATAACTTTATACTTTCATTTAGAAAATATTTTGAACAAGATCCTAAAACTCCAGTTTATTTCAGATCTGTAAGAGGGGTAGGGTACAAATTTTCAGAACATGATCACGCCTAATTGGTCTTACTTCTATACTAGAGTTAATATTAAAGCTAGCCCTCAAGAAATCATGGATATGTTCTTATTTCCTAAAAAATTGGAGTCATGGTTTTTATCCGAAGCTGATTTTTTCCCTTCAGAGAATCCAACCTATGCAAGAAAGAAAAGTGAAAAAGTTCAGACAGGTGACACCTACGAATGGAGATGGCATGGTTATGAAAGATCCGTTGTAGAAAAGGGATTGATTCTCGAAATCGAAGAACCCAACGTACTACGATTTATATTCAACAAGGACAACCAAGTTACCATAAAAATCATCCCCTACAAAGACCAACAAATCTTAGAATTAAAGCAAGAAAATATTCTCACTGACGAGCAATCAAAAATGAAATTCTATGTTGGATGTTCTAATGGATGGATGTACTATTTCAACAATCTAAAATCTATAATGGAGGGTGGCATCGATCTTAGGAATAAAGACGTTGATCTTCAAAGTATCTTAATTAGTTAGTAAGATTAGAATTTGCAGGATTATTAGGATGTGTTGGATTGATTCAATATTCCTATGAACAAACGGCTATTCACAAACGACTATCAATTAAATTAATTATTTGCAATTTTTATATCACCATAATCAACAGTAATAGCAACTCGGATTCCTGACAATTCAGAATCAGGTTTTATGATGGCGTTTTTTATTTGAGGTGTGTTGTTATAATCGACCAATAGATTGTCTGGTAGATTGATGGCCCCTTCTCTAGATTTTAAGTTAAAATTATATGCAGAAAGAGAAGCATCGTAGAAGAAAACATCTGTCTTTTCTGCATCAATATTAAGATCTAAAAAGGATTGATTGGCAAATACTTTAATTATCCCCATGTAAGCTTTTATATCAAATTTTCCAGAAATTTCACTTAAGGTTATGTTTGACCTTCTGGCAGAAAGACTCATGTCACCATTTATCATGACCCCTATCAAGTCACCAAAGTAAGTGTCAACTTTAATATGGCCTGCAATATTTTCAAGTTGAACATTGCAAAATTCACTGGTGACTTCTAAGCCGTGGCTAAGGTCTGTAATATTTGCTTCTCCAAAATAATTTGAGAGTTTTATCTTGCAATTTTTGGGAACAGAAATAGCGTACACTGCTTTCAAACCAGATCTAATCTCTGAGCCAGTATCGGCAATCGTATCACGCAATATGATTTCGTTTTTTTGAATGACAGTTTCAAAATACAAGTGTTGAATGTCATCTTTTGCAATAGTAATGTCAGGATGCTTTGCAATTATTTGGACCTTCACACCAATGTAATCTTTATCCCAACTGATGATGTCAACCTCAGACTTTTCACCTTCGATTTTAAGAAACTGCCCCTCTTCAAATGGAATCTCCTTTACAATGGTCTTCGTTATGACCTGTAGGGCGATCTCTTGGGCAACTGACAAATTGGGAACTGCCAAAAACGATATGAATGATATGACAAGAAATAATTTAATTTTCAACATAAAATAATTAACCTTGAGAATTTTTATTAGCAAATATTTTATCCATTAACTCTTTTCTTTCCAGTTCGATGTTATTCAATTTGTCTATTAGCCCTCGGTCAGTATCGTACTTTCCTATAACTCTCTTCAGCTTATCTGAGGCGATCTTCAATTCCTTAAGCTCTGTTAAAAGATCTTGATCCTCTCTTGGAGCTACACCATTGTATTGTAGATTGATCATTTGCATTAGGGCGATGTTTGCAGCGTTGTTGTTGTGATCATCTCTTTGAAATTTTATAATAGGATAATCTTCGATAGAATAAGTAACAACCACTTCATCGTGTGCGATCAAATTACCGCTATTAAAAAAGAAAAAGAAACCGAGCAATGCTACGCTCGCAGCTGCAAGTAGTGGTCTTAAGAAAGCTATCCTAGCTTTAGGTTTTACTTCCTCTTCCAGATTTGTTTCTATGGTATGCCAAATAGAATCAGGAGCCTCATGCATAGGCATGTTTTGAAGGTGCTCCTCCAGAATATATTCTGAGTCCAGGCATTTATCTATACCATCCCATACTTTTTCTGTTGGGATATATACCTTCAGTTTTTCAATGGCGGTAAGTAAAGTTTCTCTATTAAATTCTTTCATAAATTTCTACATCATTTTCTCAAGCTTAGCTCGAAGTTTCTTTTTAGAATGAAAAAGTTGAGACTTTGAAGTTCCTTCAGAGATGCCTAACATCTTTCCAACTTCTTTATGGCTGTATCCTTCTACTTCGATCAGAACAAAAACCGTACGATAACCACCTGGTAGAGATAAAATGGCTTTTTCTAAGTACTCCGCATCCAAATAATGTCCCCAATCTATAAAGTCATCACCAGAGGTTATTCTATCGTCTAGCTCAACAAACTTTTTAGTTTTCTTTACTTTCTTGATCGCAGTCCGTACTACAATGGTTTTGATCCATGCACCGAGGGTGGATTCTCTCCTAAAGCTTGCTAGGCTTTTGAAGATCTGAATAAATGCATCTTGCATTACATCATTAGCCATGTCATAATCATTAGTTATTCTATAACAAACCGAGTACATCGCGTTTTTATACTTTTCGTATAATTTTTTTTGAGCGAGTCGGTCATTGGCCAAACAAGCATCTATCAAGTCAGATTCAGTCATACTGATCGCAAATGGCATCAAAAGGTTTAAAATTGTGATAATTTACTTATAAACTGGCGGAATTTTGCTCAGCTATATGGTAAAGAGGGTTTTCTCTATAGATTGGTTGTATTCTACTGCAATTCTTTTTTAAATATGTGGTATTAATTCCTTATTGAATTCGCTTCAATACATCTTCTGTTACTGCGTTGGTTGCCAAAGGCGGCGCGATCAAAAAGCCTATTCCTATCATCAATAAGAACATGAACACAATTCCATTACCCATTGCTAATCCTGCATGTCTTCTGACGAACCTGCTAGACTCTTTTACCCCATAAAATCTTTCAAGCGTAACATCCATATTGCCATAACCGGCATAATAGCATTGGATTATGAAAATAGCCATGGTAGTAAAAGGGCTTAAAAAGGGTAGGGCAAATCCTAAGATCAACAAGATAAATGTAAAGAATATTTCCCTGAATAGATTTCTAAAGGTAATCCTTAGTCCTCTAATAAATCCGGTCGCTCCAGAATTTGAATTGTGAAGATTGGCTTTATCTGGATATTTATTAGCTTCAATTTTTGTTGACATAGGTCCCATAAAAGGAGCAGCCAAGATCATCACCACATACTTAGAGATCAAAAGTCCGACTACTACCATCAATATACCTCCGATCCAATTTGCTAGGGTAGCCACAAATTCAGCGCCCCAACTCCACTTATACCAAGAGGTCATTACTGTGCCTAGATCGTCGCCAAAGTTTAATGCAGAAAGCACAACGCCTCCAAAAAAGAGCAATCCCATGATGCTTGGGACAAATGCAAATTTCCACAAACCAAGTTCAGAAAAATTTGGAATCTTTCTAAAGTATGCACTAATTCCATCAAAAAAATCTCTAATCATAGAAGCTAAAAAAAGAAAAAATATCTAGACTAACAAAGATTTTAGACGAATGTATAAAAGAAGGTCCTGAGAAATAAAAAGAGGCATCCTTATCGAATGCCTCTTTTAGGTAACTTTTATCTTGTTTATCCCAAAAATGTATGGTTGAATTGTCTACACTTTTGTCGTTGAAGGTTTCTTTTTTCTTTTTGTTTTGAAGAGCTCTACAACTTGTTTTTTGTTTAAAAATCCCATTTCTATGAAAGTAGATGAAACGAATTTTTTGATGTCTTGATAATCCTTTCCTCTCTTATCAACATGCTTTTTCAATAATTTCTTGATGTAAACAAGGCTTAGATCTTTAAGGTATTGATTGAATTGTTGGTTGGAAAAAATATCCATATAGATTGGAAATGCAAATGCTGTTGTTCGAGCTTCTTCCGTTACATCTTCTGGATTTTCAACTTTTGAAGGTATCTCACCCACTAATTCCATATAAATTGGATACTCATCCTCATTTAGATTTGTGATGGTACGATTAAAGAAGTTCAATAGGGTCTTTCTAACACAAGTATTTATCTTAGATAGACCTTCGTGGTTGTTGTAGAATTGTCTAACCGCCGCTACAGCATCCTGGTGAACATAACCTTTTCCATGCACTTCATCCATTAATTTGTAGTATCCAGAAAGATCATCTTTTATAGATTTATCAATGTGAGCACTAATTCTATTTTCCGCTTTATGGTCCATATCTATGACATCCTCATGGGTCTCCAAAATAAAATCCAGATGCATGTCAACAAAATTATCATAATTAGTTCTAAGATCTGTGTAAATATCTTTGATGGCCTTAGAGTCAGCGTCATTCCAATCCATAAAACCAGCAGCAAGACCAAGTATATTTGTATGCTCAAGAGTGCCATAAAATTCTCTATTTTTTATGAACTCTAGAAGTTGCTCTCTGAAAGATTCAAATTCTTTTTCAAATCTGAATCTTGTTTCCAAAAAAGTTTTCAGTTGATAATAACCTGTACTTAAATCCTTCTTTTCTTTAGGAAAGTTGGCGGTATAAAAATATTCCGTTCTAAACTGTCTAGCAAATCTTCCTCTTGCTCTACGCCTTTCATCTAATATTCTGTAAGCAGGAATTTTTTGACTTTGTAAAAAATATTTTACTTTTTTATTTTCTACAACGGCAAGCAAGTTGGTGATCCAGATATCAGAACTTAAAGAGAAACCAGTTTGAATTGACTGTCCAATTCTTTTCTTTAACCACTCAAAATTTGCGGAACTTGAAATAGCCAACAAAATATCTTTGAAGTGATTTTGTGGTTTTCTGTATTTAAAATTATCATCAATTTCACCTCTTAAAACAGAGTAGCCAAGAATTTTTGGAAGGATCAAACCTTCGTAATCTTCATTTAAGAATGTTTTTTCTAACTCAATGATCTGTAGAGGGTTTTCATCTGAAACTTTGTTGTGCAATTGGATCATTCGAGGTTCAAAGACTTCTCTCATTGCTAAATAATCCTCTTCTTCTTCAGAATCCAAGTATTTTTGGAATTCTTCAGAAGCTTTTAGGTCATTTAGAATGCTAGCGGCTTCTGTTTTGTAGGCTTCGTTTAATGGTAACATAGTCTCTTTAATTATTTGAAAACCTAGTAAGCAAATTAAGGCTTACTAGGTTTTAGATTTGAATTTCTTCAAATATAACGATAAAAATATAGAATTCGTATTGTCTTATTTTTCTTCAGAATCACTTGCTTTGGTGTCAACTATCTTTCCTCCGTCCAATTCATCTTGAAGCACTTTAAGTTCATCCCATTTTCCAGCAGCAGCTAAACCAGCTTGTTGTGGCCAAGTTCCAGGATCATGCATTGTATATCTTGAACCTGCATCCGCAAGGATTCCTTTTAACTTATCAATTTCGGCACCAGCCAAGTCACCAAATGAAGCCAATCCAGCTCCGTGTAATAACTCTGCGATCTTTGGTCCAATACCTTCAATCTTTTTGTAATCATCTTCTGCCTCAGTTGTCGATACAGGCGCTGCCTTTACTTCCTCTGCAGGCTTTTCTTCAACTGCTTTAACTTCTTCTTTAGGAGTTTCAACAGGCTTCTCTTCCACAACAGGAGTTTCAGCAGGCTTCTCCTCCACAACAGGAGTTTCAGCAGGCTTTTCCTCCACAACAGGGGTTTCAGCAGGCTTCTCTTCTACAACTGGTTTTTCTTCGGCAGCAGGAGGAGGTGTTTCTTTAGGAGTATTTCCAGTATCAGCTGAAAATGATTCAACAGTTGTTTGTTCTACGGAATCTGCAAAGTTTTTGCTTGAATCGTCCTTACCATCACCACCAGTAGCTGGTGCAGCCTTCGTTTCTTCTTGAACGATCTGCTTTCTAGCTTTAGGTTTTCCTGAAATTTCTTTCAGTCTATCCAGTTTCTTTTGTGCTGTCTCAGCAAATCTTGCTGCGATCTTAGCATCTTTTTCAGCGATCCAATTTTGATACTTGCTATCTGCTTCTTCTTGAGAAAGAGATCCTTTAGAAACTCCTCTTTGAAGGTGTTTCTTATAGTATACGCCTTTAAATTTTAATATTGCTCTAGCAGTATCTGTAGGCTGAGCACCCACCATTACCCATTCAAAAGCTTTTTCTCGGTCTAATTCAATGGTTGCTGGAGAAGTCATAGGGTTATAAATACCTATTTTCTCAATAAACTTGCCGTCTCTAGGAGCTCTGGCATCTGCAATTACGATGTGGTAAAAAGGTCTTTGTTTACGACCGTGTCTTTGAAGGCGAATTTTCGCTGGCATAAGGTTAAAATTTAATTGGTTAATCCATACCTTTTTAACTTGATCAACAAGTTAAAGGGTTTTAACTATTTAAGAAGCGCAAAGGTAATATTAATATTTTACAAATTCCACCTAGAATACCACCTTTTTCTTTACTTTCTTGCCCTTTCTAAGGACTACAACCGTTGCGGTCTCTCCCTGATTGAATTTTGCAAGGGCTTCCATGTAGGCATAGATGTCTTTTACCTCCGTTTCGCCCAATTTTATGATCACGTCCCCGTTTTGAAGGCCTCCTTTCTTTGCAGGTCTATTATCCAAAACTGCATCTATTCGCATGCCTTTGCCAGCATAAACATAGTCTGGCATCACTCCCAAAGTCACGTTGAAGGCTGAAACCTCCCTCTTGGGTGCTTCTTTGGCCAAAGTAAATGCGATCTTCTCTCGTTTATCTAATCCTTCAATAACCGCCATGATAAAATCTGATACCTGGATGACTCCTTCCATATTCACCAAATGAGAATCGTCTGCAGGTTTATGATAATCCAAATGTTGTCCAGTGAAAAAATGCAAAACTGGTACATCTCTCAAATAAAATGAGGCATGATCTGATGGGCCTATACCAGATTCAGTCGTAACCGTTTGGATACCATGAACAGCTACATTTTTTACAATTTCTTTTAAGGCCGGAGAGGACCCCACACCATTTACCGAGAGTACTTTTTCTTCATTTAGTCTACCGATCATATCCATGTTTAACAGCGCATCGATCGACTCCAACGGAATGGTTGGATTGTTGACAAAATATTTAGAACCATACAGTCCCATTTCTTCTCCCGAAAATCCAATGAATAAATAATTATACTTTTTTAGGATTTTGTTTTTTAGCCTTTCGGCTAAAAGTAACATACTGGCAACACCACTTGCATTATCATCTGCTCCATTATGGATTGCTGCTTCACCAGTATGTCTCGAACCAGTTTCTCCCATTCCGAGATGATCGTAATGTGCTCCAATGACCACCGTATAAGGGGCGTCATTGTTTAAATATCCCAATACATTTTTCCCGTCTCCTTCTTTTAGTGGTTTTGAATTTCTCAAATGTGGATTGCTCAAAAGTTTGAAAGGAAATTCCTGGTACCAACTGCCATTTTCGCCACCAGCTTCTAGGCCGATTTCTTTAAACCTATTTACAATATATTCTCCCGCCAAAGTTTCTCCTTTTGTCCCAGTGCCTCTTCCTTCCAAATAGTCTGAGGCCAAATATACCACATCCACCTTCACTTTGTGCAGCTCAGGTCCATCTTGAGCGAAGAGTGGATTAATAAATAAATAGATCAATAAAAGGATTGAGATTCTCATAGTATAGTTTTAAACTATCTTAAATATAGAAAAGCCTTGCTTATACTTAGTAACGACTAGGTCAAAATTTAATTATTACTACTAAAATAGAAATTAATAATGATTGGAGCACCGTGAACTGCTATTGGTAGCTACTCATCGTTGAGTTACACCTTGATAGAGCTAACTGATGTAATTCTTTTCTAATTATTTATTAGAAACCTGCTTGTCTTGATTGACCAACTCATCGATCGATACAGTCCTTGTGTGCTCTGAGTGTTTGAAATTCTTATTGGGATTACCCATTTTTAAAAGGCCTCTGATCTGGTTTAAAACAAATAAAGGCATGCCCCAAAGTGCTTTCCATATTTGAGAAGGTACCTTAGAAAGATATAAAGTCAAAAGTATGTTCAGTACAAAGATTGCTAGAGCAACGATCAAGTTCAAGCTTATCAGCGGATTGATAAAGAAAGAAACCACTGTCAAGATCATAGCAAAGAAGACCAAAATGAAAAGCGGTGGTGAAGCAGTCATCAAACCAAAAAACATTTGATTGAAACTAACATTCTTAAGTCCTTTTAGAATAAAGCCAGTTGAATTTGGTAGATTTTGAAAATAAGAAAACAACCATCGAGATCTCTGTGTTTCTACTTGTTCTCCCGAAACTACTTTTTCATCATAGATGATCGCATTCCAGGCGTAGCTTATTTTTTCGTTTTTGCGAATCAAGAAATTTTGTAAAATTTTATCTTCTTGCAACATGGCCTTCCACTGATGCTGCCCTTCTTGAATCTCTTTACCGTACAAATACTCCTTATACAAGTTTGTTTCTACAGCCATGCCTGAACCAGAAATGACGGCAGAGGAGCCTATCAAATAAGGGGCGTATCTTTCTATATAGTTTTTATAAAATTCTCCTGTTGAGTCAGCGCAGGCATACACCGTATCCAAATTTTTTGCTGTTCTCTGACCTTGGATGGTTCTTAAGCCATTGTTGCAGTACTTATTGATCTCCGTCAAAAAATTAGGGTGCGCCAGATTATCTGCATCCAATATTATGGTGTACTCGTGATCTCTTTTAAAGTGCTCGACAGCGTAAATGATAGACTTCGCTTTAAGACGCAAAGGCGGGTCTGGACTAAATACCAAAAGCCGCTCATCTTCGATATCCCAATTAGAGATATCGCATTCATCGGCCATCAGATAGATCTCAAAATTCTTGTAAGGCTGCTTGAGCAAAGATTCAATCAATGGTTTAGTGATCTCGGCATTTTTGTAGGCTGTGATTATACAACCAAAATCGTAATCCTTTTTTATCTTATTGGTAGTTAATTTCTCACCACCTAAAAATGAAAATACAACAGTTAAGAAAGGCAAGATCAAGAAGAATATTACAATTCCACTTATCAGAATCAAGACGATGTTTAAAAATGCAATCATTATATATTATTGAATACTGAACTAAGCTTTTTTGTCGGTGCTTCATCCATGTCATCTAATTTATTGTTAAGGTTCCAAGCAAGTGCTTTGTAAAATGCCTTTAGATTGTCCAATCTTCCAGCCAGCAGGTATCTTACAGTATTCTTTGGTATCGTCGCAAAGGTCAAAAAAAACATAAATAGGACTATCTGCCAGCTTTTCTTGTGCCTTCTCATAAAAAGAATCCTATTTCTATTGATGTAATACGTTTTTAATGGGCTATCGGTACCTACAGTGAGAGATTCTTTGTGATAAATTTTGGCATTAGGTTCCACATAGATCTCATAGCCTGCTTTTCTTATACGCTCACTCCAATCTAACTCTTCATAATACAGGAAAAAAACTTCTGACATCATTCCTACTTTTTCGATGACTGCTCTACTTGCCATCATGGCGGCACCATGGATGTATGGAGTAGGTGTCAGGGTAGTAAATTGACCATTGTCTTCCTCAAAGGCTCCAATGGTTTTATTTCTTGCTGTGAAATTGCTTATTTCTGTGGCACCAACAAATTGAAGAATGTCTTTTTTCTGATTTTTTTCAATTGGAAAGTAACAGATCTTTGGGCTGATAATTCCCAGTTGCTTGTTCTCTTCAAAAGCTTCAAGCAATTTTTCAATACAACCGTTTGTTAATTCGGCATCATTGTTAATAAAGAATATGAAGTCTCCATTGCAATGAGGAATAGCGAGATTGTTGCCACCGGCGAAACCGAGATTTTCGTCACTTACAATAACACTTACTTCGGGATACTTTGCTTTGACTTTTTCTTCAGGATTTTCTTTAGAAGCATTATCTACTAGAAATACCTCAATATTTTGATAGGAATTTTCACGAATAGAGCGAAATAGCTCTAAAGTTACATCCGCTTGGTTGTAATTTACCGTGATAATAGAAATAAGTGGATTATTTAAGGGCATCTGCTTTGCTTCATTACTATGAACCTTATCAAATATAGCTCATATTTCTAATGTAAGTAAAACAAGAATAGAACCAATTTGATTAGACCTGCTCGTCTTGAATCATTGCAGGTAGGGTTTTAAGTAAGATTTTTAGATCCATCCTTACAGAATACCTCTTTGCGTATTTGATATCTAACTGGATTCTTTCTTCTGAAGACATTTCTTTTTTACCTCTTTTAGAAATTTGCCATAAGCCAGTTAAACCAGCTGGGGCATTAAATCTAGTGATCCAATTGTCATTTGTTAGTTGCTCCGCTTCATAAAGTGGCAAAGGTCTATTTCCAACGATGGACATATCGCCTTTCAGTACATTAAACAACTGAGGAAGCTCATCAATGCTTGTTTTTCTTATAAGCTTACCGACTTTTGTTACTCTTGGATCGTCTTGTAGTTTAACGAAAGTGACTGATTTTCCTGTAGAAGCGCCACCATATTGATTGAGGTGTGCTAATTCAACAAGTTTTGCATCAGCATCCGAACACATGGATCTGAATTTTATGAAACCAAATGTATTGTATCCAGAACCTGCTCTTTGGGAGGTATAGAAAACAGGACCATTAGAACCTAATTTTACAGCTAAAGCCACAATAATTAGTAAAGGGCTAATTAGTAGAAGGACGCATAGGGCGAAAGCTATGTCAAAAAGTCTCTTCTTTATAGGTGTTTTATATGGTTGAAAAGTTTTTTCAGCTTTTCCAGCCAAGCTCGAAATTTCAGGCTTGAATTTATTTAGGAATTCTATTCTTTTTTTAAGATTGATCCACTTTAGGTTGGTAATTAAGTAGTGATCATCGATACTATATTTAAAAGCTTCTTTTGGATCGAATTTTTCATTCAAAGAGGAAATAGTAATGAAAGGAATATTCTTCATTATTGGATCACTCTGGATCTTTCTCACCAATCTAAATTCATCTAAAGCTAAGAACTTGCTATCACAGATTATTGCTTTTGGATAATCGGCAGGTAAACATGTTTCAATTTTATCTTTTAGAGTAGTATATGCATGAAAGGACGTATTGATGCGCTTCAATGTGTAAGAACGAGATCCGTTCTTATGTTTATTCAATATGCGAAAAGTCGGATCGTCGAAACCGACAACCAGAATTTCCTTAGTATTGATTCTCCCAACTTTGAGTAATGGAGGTGATAAAATATCCATAACTTATTTAGTATTCTGTGACTTTAAACTCGTTCAACATTAGATAGTGATTTGGCAATCGTTTTTCTTAAAACTTCAGGATTAAAAGGTTTTGTGATATAACCATTAATTCCTAAGTCCTTAGATTTTAACATGAATTCCTCACCATCATTCCCAGATAAAACAAGCACAGGTATGTGTGCAAATAGCCCAGAACTTCTTAAATTATGTAAAAAAGAAATTCCATGCAACCTAGGCATGATCATGTCCAAGATTATTAAATCAGGAATAAAACCTTGTTGTAGCCAAGCAAAAGCGTCAATACCATCTTTTTTAGTAACGACATTGTAATCTTTGATCAAAATATTACCCAAAATCATTCGGATACTATCGTGATCATCAATAATTAATATGCTTTGCTTTTCTGACATTTAATAATCCTTAAATCACATTTTAAAAAACTTAATGCACTAGTTTGTTTAAATTACATCACACTTGTGACATGGTAAAAACAAACTAGCCAAAGTTTTTCCTTTTGTATCGTGTTTATAGGGACGGCTTTTTAAGTTATTGGGGGTAACCGGGGGTATTAGGGATGGATCTTGTTAGTTTTCACAGTAATCTAATTAATAGCTAGATATATGTTAAAACCATTATTTGCCCACAATATAAATAATTATAATTTACGATTGTGGTTCATATTCATACTTAGTGGATAAAGTTCCAAAATTTTTCCACCAAAGTAATAGCTTTATTCCTAAATCAAACGTACACTTGTAGAAATTCGCGGTTTAAAGCTTCGATTTATCTCCAAAAATTCAATAAAACCAGGTATTTCACTTTTTAAATACATTATTAAGACTTAAAAAATGGGATTAGTCACCTTCAAAATTTTATTTTGGTTCGCTGCTTTTATAGTGTTTTATACTTATATAGGGTATGGTTTGTTGCTGTATGGGGCAGTATTGCTAAAAAGGCTTTTTTCTGGTAAAGGAGAGTCAAATCTTTCAGTACAAGAAGATAAGGATCTGCCTCATGTTTCTTTTGTAGTAGCTGCCTATAATGAAGAATCTTGGATAGTAGATAAAATTGAAAATTGCCTTGCATTTGATTATCCTAAAGATAAGATAGAGTTAGTATTTGTTACAGATGGCTCCAATGACAATACACCAAATTATATTGAAAATTACCCTTTCCCGAAAGGGGTAAACTGGAAATTATATCATAGTGCTGCAAGAAAAGGAAAGATTGCAGCAGTAGAACGCATAATGGAGTTTATAAACAACCCTATTACAATTTATACCGATGCCAACACAGATGTCAATAAAGAAGCAATAAAAAGGATCGTCGCCCACTACAAAGATCCCAAGGTAGGAGGTGTAGCTGGAGAAAAACGTGTTTCAATGCTAGAGGAAGATTCTGCCAATTCTGCTGGAGAAGGATTTTATTGGAAATACGAATCTAGTTTAAAAAGATGGGATTCAGAATTGAATTCAGTCGTTGGAGCGGCTGGGGAATTATTTTCACTCAGAACAGAGCTCTATCAAGCCGTCCCTAGCGATACGGTTATTGAAGATTTTTACATGACCTTGAAAATAGCCATGCAAGGATATACCATTAAATATGAATCAGGTGCATACGCGGTAGAAACAGCTTCAGCCTCCGTTGGAGAAGAATTAAAAAGAAAGATAAGGATCGCAGCGGGAGGGCATCAAGCAATTTCCAGATTATTGCCATTACTCAATATTTTCAAATATAAGACACTCAGTTTTCAATATATCTCTCATCGAGTTTTAAGATGGACTTTAACGCCAGTGGCAATGATCCTCTTGTTTTTTGTAAACATCGTCCTTGCAATTTTTGGAAGCACTTTTTATAAAGTTATTTTAGTATTGCAACTAGGATTTTACCTCCTTGCCTTAATAGGCTACTTACTAGAAAAGAGAAAATTAAAATTCAAACCATTTTTTATCCCTTACTATTTTTGTGTCATGAATTACGCGGTGATCAAGGGATTTTTTAGATTCATCAAAGGCAGCCAATCGGTTGTATGGGAAAAAGCAAAACGCGTTGAAGTCTAGGGAAAAAGGCGAACATACGAATAAGGGCTCCAAAGTAAATCATTGCGTGCCTTGGACCACATCAACTCAGCTTAGGGGACTAATTATTACCTCAACCCAATGCCTAATTTTCCCAACTCAGCTTCCAATTCTTCAGGAGAAATAAAATGGATTGAAGGTATACCCGCTGTGATTGCAGCCTTAACATTTCTTAAGGAATCATCTATAAAAACCGATGCGGCAGGGTCGATTTCATATCTATATAAAAGGAGCTCATAGATTTCTTTGGAAGGCTTTTTTATTCCTTCTTCTCCCGAAACTAGAATGCCTTTAAACCATTTAAGAAATTCAAACCTTTCCTGTGCAAAAGGAAAAGTCTCTGCAGACCAATTAGTTAGTGCGTAAATTTCATATGTAGGATCTTGAGCGAAATATTGAAGAATTTCTACAGTGCCTTGTTTGGAGCCATCGAGCATTTCTATCCATCTTCCGTAATATGCTTCTATTTCTTCTTTATATGCTGGATGCTTAGCTATTAAAATTTTATTTGCTTCAGTGATCGGACGGCCAGCATCTTGTTGTTCATTCCAATCCATGGTACAAATGTTGTCTAAAAACCAATTGACTTTTTCTTCAGAATCAAAGATCTTTCGATAAAGACGCTTTGGATCCCAATTAATTAAAACACCTCCAAGGTCAAATATTATTGTGTTTATTTTGCTCATACTTCTGTCGTTTTCCAGGTACCTCTTCTGAATAAAATTATTGCTAGTAGACCCATAACCGATTTTGCTAAAACAATGACAATATAGACTCCGTTGGTAATGAATTCCAAATTATAGACCAAATAATATGCTAGTGGAATTTGAATGAACCAAAAACAAAAAAATATCATTAAGGTAGTTGTGAAGGTATCTCTGGCAATATGTTGTCGAAAAAGTTTATTAATTTAGGAAGAATACCTAGCGATGCAACTCTTTGGATGATAGGTTGTAATTTACAGGGTAGTTTTGACCAATGAGTCCACTCTAAAAACTGACGAATTGCATAAAATGGAATATTTTGGATGAGATTTTTGGTTTTCGAAATTCAGTGATGCCTGAGCATCAGTGGATTGAGAAAATGAAAAATATCGCCAAAA
>Ga0114952_1000564_pt1 | contig 37919 bp, 34 predicted proteins | sample SidtaG_2_FD_87303 | JGI IMG/M metagenome (GOLD analysis project Ga0114952, IMG submission 87303) | Marine algal microbial communities from Sidmouth, United Kingdom - Sidmouth_Asex2 metaG | ecosystem: Host-associated > Algae > Red algae > Unclassified | place: Sidmouth, United Kingdom | collected...
ACTCTCTTCGTCAGTAAAATGAACTCCAAATGAAAAAATATCCATAATAATTTACTTAATAAGTCCTAAAGATAAGCGTTCTATGTCTAATTAGGGGTGTTTACGGACATACAATAAAAAAATCAATAATCATAGGACTACTTCCTGTATCGGCATAATTTTCTTCATATTCTACGCAATAACCTTTGGTAAAACTTACAGTACGCATAGGAGAAGCTATGTCGGTATCCTAAAAAAAACGATTTTACCATCATATGCTACTTTGGCTTCATTAAACCAATGAAAGAATAATTCGTCATTACTAGCCTCAACAGTTAAATCTATTAGACCGTGAAACGGTTTTCCAGAGGGTTTGTTAAAGTTGTCTGTATTTTGACTGCCAGAATAGGAGTAATTTTTAACGGTGTATTGCTTGCTGTCTATAAAAAATAATGCTTAAATGTCATAATTAGGGTTGTTTTTAATTGTTTTGTTCTTTTCAAATTTTAAAGTAAAAGCTGGTTTATTTTTACTAAAAATAAAATGGTCTGCTACTATTGTAAACCATAGTAATTCTTTTTTTAAGAATTAAGCACTTCTCTATAAAGAGTTGTAAAGACCTCAAATAAAACTGCATCTAGATGAAAAAGCTATGGTTTTATTACTTTTTGAGCTTGCAGTAGAACAACTCAAAATATTTTTTTGTTTGCGCTCCATTATCCAAGGGGTCATATACTGTATATCTTTAGCTACAATGCAAAATGTTGTTTTTTATCTTTAAGTTTTTTTTAAAGCAGGAGTATGATTTTACTACATGGTATACTTTGCCATGTATCATAAAATTTTTATAGTCATTTTTTGTGACTGCCATTTTTCACATACAAGGGTAAATGTAAGAAAAAAGAATGTTTAATTATTCGTTTTTCGATGTAATACCATTTTTTAATAACTTAGATTCAATTGATGTTTGATGGTAAATAAACTTCATTGGACTTTAGATGTTTGTTTTTCAGAAGATAATTCTAGGAAAAGAGCAGGGAACGTTGCTCAAAATTATTCTATTTTACTTAAAATAGCATCAAACATACTCAAGAATGATTCTTCCAAAAAAATATCAATCAAAAGTAAAAGGTTGGAAGCTTGATGGAATGAAGATTACTTGCTCAAAATATTGAATTTAAAAGTATGATTCTGCCCTGATTAGAAACCAATTACAAGGCTTTTTTTAGCTTTGTTTTCGTGTACTATATATTAGGTGGCTAGCAACGTAGTTATTTATTTAGGTAATGGTTAGGAGGAGGGAGGCTTTATTTTTTATACTTAAAATTATTATTAATATGAAACATGTTCTGTAATCTCTAAGCCATAACCAACAAGACCTACACGTTTTATTTTTGTAGTATTACTCATAAGGCGGATTTTACTAATATTTAGGTCGTGAAGTATTTGAGCGCCAACACCAAAATCTTTAGCATCCATACCAATTCTTGGTGCTTTTGCAATTTCATTGGAATTTTGTAATTGTTTTAATTCATTTAAACGTCTTAGTAAATTTAAGGATTGTGATTCCTGATTTATAAAAACAAAAGCTCCTTTTCCTTCGTTATTAATAACATTAAACATTTCCTCTAGCTTCTTATCAGGGTTATTGGTAAGTGTTCCTAGAATATCATTATTAATAAGTGTAGAGTTAATTCTAGTAAGTATTTCTTCGTCTTTTTTCCAAGTACCTTTTGTAAGAGCTATATGAACTTGGTTATTGGTGGTTTGTTTGTAGGCTCTTAATCTAAAATCACCAAAACGCGTAGAAATTGTAAAATCTTCCTTTTTATCAATAAGACTATCATGTTCCATGCGGTATGCAACAAGGGACTCAATAGTAACAATTTTTAAATTAAACTTTTGTGCAACCTCATAGAGTTGGGGTAAACGGGCCATACTACCATCTTCATTCATTATTTCTACAATAACACCTGCTGGTTTTAATCCTGCTAGGCGTGCAAAATCTATAGCAGCCTCGGTGTGTCCTGTGCGTCTTAAAACACCTCCTTCTTTGGCTACTAACGGAAATATATGTCCTGGTCTAGCTAAATCGTATGGTTTTGTTTCTGGTTTTGTAAGCGCTTGCATGGTTTTGGCTCTGTCTGATGCAGAAATACCAGTGGTAACACCATTACCTCTTAAGTCTACAGATACGGTAAAAGCAGTTTCCATAGGATCTGTGTTGTTGTTTACCATCATATGTAAACCCAACTCCTTACACCTACCTTCGGTAAGTGGTGCACATATAAGTCCTTTGCCATGTGTGGCCATAAAATTGATCATTTCAGGTGTTGCTAATTCGGCAGCAGCTAAAAAATCACCTTCATTTTCTCTATTTTCATCATCTACAACAATGATTACCTTGCCATTTTTTATATCGGCAATTGCTTCTTCAATTGTATCTAACTGAATCTCTTTTTTCATATGTTGTTATGTTGAAGGATTTGTTTGTTTTTTCTTGAATATTTTTTTGAAGAAATCAACGATAATCCCACTAATATTTATTAGCCCTTTATCATTTGTAGCCCTAACTGTTAAAAATACGCCTAAGGGTAGCATAATAAGTGTAGATAGCCAAGCTCCTAGTACAGGGTGTATATTACCTTCTTTTGCATAATTTTGTGCAAATACTCCTATAAAATAGTATGCTAAAAAGAGTATTATGGCAATTACCATGGGTAATCCCAAGCCTCCTTTTCTAATAATAGCACCAAGTGGTGCACCTACAAAGAATAAAATAACACAGCCTAGTGCTAATGCATATTTTTGGTGTAAAGATAAAATGTGTAAGTTGTATATCTTGTACCTTCTATCTAAATCATCTTTTTTTCCTTTAATGGAATTAAGAATATTTGAAGTAGTGTTTTTTGCGCCATTAATTATGGCCATCTTTTTAAATTCTTTACATCTATCAAGAATACTATCTATAGGTATCAATGTAACTAAACTTTTATTTATAGAATCATTTTTGATTGTATCTTTCTTAATTGTATCCCTTTTTACAACAGCTTTTCCTTTTTCAATGAGTTCAATTTTTGTTTTTTTAGGATTATAAAAGGCACCCATTCTTGAATTTATATTTTTAGAATAAGCGTTTACTACTTTTATATTAACTTTTTTCAATGAATCTATGTCTTTTACTAGTCTAGAAACATTTTTCATTTTATTTGTACTTATATTGCTTTCTGCTTCTAAATCTACTTCATTAGTGCCAGAAAGGTCTGTATTTATGGTATAAGTTTTAAAAACTGCTTTTACAAAGGGGTGCTTTTTTTTACTTTTGGCATTTTTCGGATTAATTTTCTCGTAATAATGTCCGTCTTTTAAAACCAATTGTAAAATATCAGAATCTAAGCTACTTATTAGTTCTCCGGATTTTGCTTTAATTACGGTAGTATTAATTAGAGCACTATTTCTATTGATTTGTTTTTTCTCGTGTATTATAATTTTTTCTAGAAAGCGGTCTTTTTCTCCGTATTTTTTATCAACTTTCATATTCATTCCTGTTTCTGGAATATCGCTAAAAACACCTTCGGCAATTGCAGCAGATGGCTTTACTTTTGAAATATTTTTTCTTAAGTTGTATATTTTTTGTTCAGAAGCAGGAATAACTGTGTTTGCAAAATAAAAAGTAATGAAGGCTAAAAATAAAATAAATACGATTAAGCTACGCATAGCCTTTTGTAAGGATATGCCAGATGCTTTCATAGCTGCAAACTCATAGTTTTCTGCAAAATTACCAAATGTTAAAATAGAGGAAAGTAATACGGTTAATGGAAGTACTTTTTCTGTTAAATTTGGTGTTAGGTATAAAAGAAATTTTCCAACAATATATATGTCTAAACCTTTTCCTGCTAAATCGTCTATGAATAGCCATATAGATTGGAAAATAAAAATAAACATTAATATTATAAATGCACTAACAAAGTTAGATACAAAACTTGTTAGAATGTAGCGGTCTAGGATTTTCAATTTTCTAATTTCTTATGATATAGTACCCTTCGTTTTTGTACTTGTTTTCGTCAAAAGTAAATAAGGTTTTTGATAAAGACTGATTTGTTTTAAAAGAATTAACTAAAATTGTTGTTTTTGTATTGTCTTTACCTGTGTAAATAAGTTTATAAATGTGATTTGTCTCTATATCTATCCCTAATAAAATAGAGGTGATTTCTGAGTTTGTATCTATAGGGGTTAATTTTATAAACTGTATTTTTCTACCTTGTACGTTTTGTAAAATGTCCCATTGGTAGGTGTGTCCTTCTTTATAAAAAGTAAGCATTTCGGAAGGTGATATGCTGTCATCTTCAGTTTTAGACTCAATAGTTACTTCTTCATTATCTGGTACAATGGTATATACTTTGTTTCCGTCGTATAATTGTTGTGCACCAAAAGAGTTTAATAGGTATTTTTCGCCTGAAAGTGAAACATCACCTCTGGTATCCTGGGTAATATTTGCTTCTGTATTTTTTAAACTATATTTAAAGTTTACATATATATTATCATAGCTTTTCACTTTATTATATACCTTGTCTAACAATGCTTTTGCTTTGTTTGAGTTTTGAGAACTAGCAAAGGTTGTAGTGAGAATAAGGGCTACTAAAAATAATTTTTTTATCATTTTTTTATTTTTTTTCATTATTGAATAATTCTTCTAAGGCTACCATGTCTGCAACATATACTTGTCTTGCTTTGCTGCCTTCAAAAGGACCTACGATTCCTGCTGCTTCTAATTGGTCTATAATTCTACCAGCACGATTATATCCTAATTTAAGTTTCCTTTGTATTAAAGAGGCGGATCCTTGTTGTGCAATTACAATAACTTCTGCTGCTTCTTTAAATTTTGCGTCTCTTTCTGAAACATTATTATCAAGACTTGTGCCAGAATCATCACCACCAACGTATTCTGGTAGTAAATACGCATCTGGGTAAGCGCGTTGTGAGCCTATGTATTCTGTAATTTTTGCTACTTCTGGTGTGTCTACAAAGGCACACTGTATTCTGGTAACATCGTTCCCTTGCGTGTATAACATATCTCCACGACCAATTAATTGGTCGGCACCTTGTGCATCTAATATGGTTCTAGAGTCTATTTTAGAGGTTACTCTAAAAGCTATTCTTGCCGGGAAATTCGCTTTTATAATACCTGTTATAACATTTACAGAGGGTCTTTGTGTTGCTACTATCAAATGAATACCTATGGCTCTAGCCAATTGTGCTAGTCTGGCAATAGGTGTTTCTACTTCTTTACCTGCTGTCATAATTAAATCTGCAAATTCATCTATAACTAAAACAATATATGGTAAAAATAGATGTCCGTCATTCGGATTTAATTTACGAGACTTAAATTTTTCGTTATATTCTTTAATGTTACGAACCATAGCTTTTTTTAATAACTCGTAACGGTTATCCATTTCTATACACAAAGAGTTTAAGGTATTTATAACCTTCGTATTATCTGTAATAATGGCATCTTCAGAATCTGGAAGTTTTGCTAAAAAATGACGTTCAATCTTATTAAATAGGGTTAATTCTACCTTTTTTGGGTCAATTAGTACAAATTTTACTTCCGCAGGGTGTTTTTTGTAGAGTAGGGAAGTTAATACTGCATTTAAACCAACAGATTTACCTTGTCCTGTTGCTCCTGCCATTAATAAGTGTGGCATTTTTGCTAAATCTACAACAAAGGTTTCATTGCTAATTGTTTTACCAAAAGCTATTGGTAGTTGCATTTCTGCTTTTTGAAATTTTGTTGAAGTTATTGCAGAACGCATTGATACTATAGAGGGGTTTTTATTTGGCACTTCTATACCAATAGTTCCCTTTCCAGGTATAGGAGCTATAATTCGTATTCCTAATGCTGCAAGAGACAAAGCAATATCATCTTCTAAATTTTTAATTTTAGAAATTCGTACACCCGCTTCTGGAACAATTTCGTATAAAGTTACTGTAGGACCAATAGTAGCTTTTATTTGTGCAATACCAATTTTGTAGTTTTTTAACGTTTCTACAATTTTGTTTTTATTTTCTTCTAATTCTTCCTGATTAATTGTAATACCACCACCAGCACCGTGTTGGTCTAGTAAATCTATGGTTGGAAATTTATAGTTCCCAAGTTCTAATGTAGGATCAAATTCCCCAAAATCTTCAACTAATTTATTAGCTTTAATAGTTCCTTCTTCAGTATCATCTGCAAGAGTAGCAACTTCCATTGCAAGTTCTTCTTCATATTCTTCTTCTGGAGCAATCTCAACTTTAAAATCATTTTCTATAGATATTGGAGCTTCCTCTTTTTCTAAAGGTGGAATTTCCTCTTTGTGTGTATAGGTGTCTACTGTTACGGGTTGTTCCCTTTCTTCTTCATGGTCTAAAGAGGCATATTCTTCTACATTGTTTTCTTTTTTGTTAAATTCTGAAGCAATTTTTTTCCTTTTTTGATTAAAATAATTTACAATAGTTTCTGGCGTAAATTTAAATAGACGAACAAGGATAATAGTTAGTCCAAAAAGCAATAATAAGAAAACACCAATTTTACCAGTGTAATCTTGTAGAAAACTATTCATTTCATATCCAATAATACCTCCTAATAATGGTTTAGAAGCGGCAAAAAAACCTAAGGCTATAGATATCCATATCATAAATACCAAACCCCATATCCATTTTTTTAAATTCCTCTTTTTCTCTAAACTAAAAAACAAAGAAAAACCACTAATAAAGACAAGGAACGTAATAATTATAGATGAAATTCCAAAACCTTTGTATACAAAAAAATGACCTACTGATGCTCCAAATTTATTTAGTAAATTCTTTGCTTGTTCATTTCTATGGGTAAATTCTGATAACAGACTTTGGTCATCTTGCCAATTAAAATAAAACGAAATAAAGGAAAAGAATAAAGCTATACTAAAAAGTATTAATAAACTTCCTAATATAATTTTATTCTGTTTGGATAGTTTAAAATCGGCCTTTTCTTTGGTAGTTGTAGGCTTTGATTTTTTTTCCTTCTTTGCCATTAAATCATTAATTCTTTAGGACTAAAATACAAATTTACGAATGAAGCTGATTAGATTTTTTTAAATATGTGCAAGTGTTAAAAAACTTTAGGAACATAAATAATGAGACCCACGATAAATGCAGCAATAGCAACCAACATAACAGCACCTGCTGATACGTCTTTTATAAATCCAATTTTTGGGTCAAATTCTGGTTGAATAAAATCTGCAATTTTTTCTATGGCTGTATTTAAGCCTTCGGTAGCTAAAATTGAACCAATAGCAAGTATTTGAAATATCCATTCTATATTGGAAATTTTAAAATAAAAACCAGCTATAGTAATTAAAATGCTTATAAAAACCTGAATTTTTATACTTGCCTCTGTTTTTATTAATAGGATTGCTCCTTTTAAAGCAAAGCCTACACTTTTGATTCTATTTACTACTAATGATTCTTTAGGCATCCATTAAAGCTTCTAGTGCTGCTTTGTAGTTAGGTTCATCTACAGTTTCTGCAACTTGTTCTGTGTATATTACTTTACCATCTTCATCAATAACAACAATAGATCTAGATAGTAAGGTGTCCAGAGGACCTCCATCAAAGGCAACTTCGTATGATGTTCCAAAACTTCCCTCTTTAAAATCAGATAAAGTTTCTACTTTATCAATTCCTTCTGCGCCACAAAAACGAGCTTGTGCAAATGGTAAATCTTTAGAAACACACAATACAACTGTATTTTCTAATTCTGCAACATCTTTGTTAAATTGACGTACAGATTGTGCGCAAGTTCCCGTGTCTACACTTGGAAATATGTTTAAAACTACTTTTTTTCCTTTGTAATCTGATAAAGAAGCTGTAGATAAATCGTTCTTTGTTAAATTAAAGCTAGGAGCTTCACTTCCTATTGAAGGTAAATTTCCTATTGTATTTAAAGCATTTCCTTTTAGAGTTACAGTAGCCATTTTTGTATTGTTTTAAATTTCGTGTGAAATTAAAAAATATATAGCTCATATGTAAGGATTTTAAATAAAAAAAGCCCTCTAAATATAGAAGGCTTTAATTTTAATGTTTTATGCTTTATTATTTGTCTATAGAACCCGTAACACGTTGCATAAAATTATTCAGTGCATCTTTTCTAGAAGCCCCTTCTTTTATAGATTTATTTACTTCTATGGCACCGTACATGTTAGAAATAAGTTCACCTATAACATCTAGTTCTTCATCTTTTAAAGAAGATATATCTGTTAATGCTTCTAATGTTTCAATAGTTTCTATTACGTAATCTTCATCATTTTCCTCAATGAAGCTCGTAAGGTGTTTAATTACTGGTAACTTCACTTATAAGGTCTTTTAGGATATCATACTTATTAGTTTGAACTTGATTTTTAAATTGCCCTCCAGTGAAAGAAGCAAACGTAGGTAAATTATCTACATTGGCTAATTTTCTTGATTCAGGAAATTTTTCAGCGTCAGCAATTACAAAAGTAATATCTTCATTCGTACTAGCTTCTTTTTTAAACTTTGGCTTCATAATACGGCAGTTACCGCACCATGTTGCAGAATATTGTACTACTACATTTTTATTTGCAGCAATTATCTCTTGTAAATTGTCTTGTTCTAATTCTAAAAGCATAACATAAAATTATATGAATAAATAGTATTAATTTGAGCGTAGCAGAGAATTAACTTTTAACTACGCCCAATAAGATGTTTTTAGTTTACATGTGCAGCTAAGTACTCAGCGGTACCTTTAGCATTTGCTTGCATAGCATCTTTACCTTCTTCCCAGTTTGCAGGACAAACTTCTCCTTTTTCTTGTACGTGCGTGTAAGCATCTATTAAACGTAAAAATTCGTTTACGTTTCTACCTACTGGCATATGGTTAATTCCTTCATGGAAAACGGTACCTTCTTCGTCTATTAAATAGGTAGCTCTGTACGTTACGTTATCACCTTCAACAGTTACAATTCCTGTTTCTTCATTGTATTTTTCATCAGAAATATCTAAAATACCTAAAGTAGCAGCTAAATTTCTGTTGCTATCTGCAAGTAGTGGGTAGGTAACACCTTCTATACCACCATTATCTTTTGCTGTGTTTAACCAAGCAAAATGTACTTCAGCAGTATCGCAAGAAGCACCTATTACAATAGTGTTTCTTTTTTCAAATTCTCCTACAGCAGCTTGGAAAGCATGTAATTCTGTTGGGCAAACAAAAGTAAAATCTTTTGGGTACCAAAATAAAATTACTTTTTTGTTGTTCTTTTTTGCCTGTTCTAAAACGTTAAGTTTAAAAGTATCTCCCATTTCGTTCATTGCATTCACATCCAAACTCGGGAATTTTTTACCTACAAAAGCCATATTATATTTTTTTAGTTTAATTCTTAAAGCAAATTTAAGGTATAAAATAGTTCTTATTTCATCTTAAGAATTTAAAAAATTGATGATAGAATAGTAGTTGTAAATGTAGTTAGTGAAAGTGCTTTTTTGTTGTTGATTTGATAAAAAAGATAACTATGTTTTACTAATTTGATTTAATTAGAGCTAAAATGTGTTTTTAATTAAGTAAAATTATTTCTTAATTACTTGTTTGAATTTTTCAATTGCCTAATCTTAATGTTTAAGGCTGCAAAGAGTAGGGTAGTAAACGGGCTTAGCCAATTAAAGATTGCATATAAGAAATATTCGTTAACACCAACACCTAAAACACTGGATTGGTATGCGCCACAAGTGTTCCAAGGTATAAGTACCGATGTAACTGTTCCTGAATCTTCTAAAGTTCTACTTAAGTTTTCGGGAGCCAAGCCCTTGTCTTCATATGCTTTTTTAAACATTTTTCCAGGAATTACAAGTGCTAAGTATTGGTCGCTGGCAATAATATTTAAACCTAAACAGCTAACAACGGTTGTGGTAAACAATCCAAATATAGAGGTGGCAATAGCTAATAAGCTTGCGGTAATTTTTGCTAATGCACCAATGGCATCCATAATACCACCAAAGACCATAGCACAACAAATAAGATATATAGTCCAAAGCATACCTTTCATTCCACCAGCGCTAAATAAATCGTTCAATTTTTCATTATCGGTAATTATTTCGGTATCAACAAAAATTGCATTAAAAATTGAAGTTAGATTGGATTCTGATAGACTTGCTAAGATTTTTGTCTGAAAAAGCATAGAGAAAACTCCAGCCAAAGCAATGCCTATACCTAAGGCAATAAGAGGTCTAGTTTTTAGTAATATTAATGCAATAACAATTCCTGGAACAATAAAAAGGTAAGGAGTTATATTAAAAGTTTGGTCAATAGTTTTTAATAAGCTACTAACATCTGCACTACCAGTTGTGTTAATGTTAAAGCTTATAATTGTGAAAACAATTAACGTAATAAGTATGGTTGGTATTGTTGTAATTGCCATATATCTAATGTGCGTAAATAAATCGGTTCCAGCCATTGCAGGAGCAAGGTTCGTAGTGTCGCTAAGAGGAGACATTTTATCTCCAAAATAGGCGCCAGAAATAACGGCACCCGCAATCATCCCCGTTGGTATTCCTAATGCCGTGCCAATACCTACTAGTGCAATACCAACTGTAGCAGAGGTAGTCCACGAGCTTCCAGTGGCTATAGATATCACGGCAGCAATAATAACAGAAGCTGGCAAGAATATAGAAGGGTTTAATACTTGTAATCCATAATATACCATTGCTGGTATAATACCACTAATTAACCATGTTCCAGCAAGTGCACCAACTAAAAATAATATCATAATAGGAACAAAAACACTTTTTAGGTTTTCGAAAATCTCTTGTCCCATTATTTTAAGTGTGGTTTTGTAAAAAAAACCAACGATTGCAGCTATTGCTCCGCCTATTAATAATATAAATTGATTAGAATATTCCCCAAAAACTTCACCACCGGCAAAAAAAATATTATAAGCTAACATCAGCATTAATAAAGCTACAGGTATAAGGGATGCTACAATATTTAACTCTTTATTCTCTACAATATTTTCATTTTGTGGATTAGAGGTCATATTGTTTTTCATAGAAAAAATATAATTGGTTTGTGCGTAATATTACGATTTTGGGTGTTGTCTTGCAAATTTCAATATATGAATTATGATTATGTGTTATTTGCGAGTTACATATTACTTTTTCTATATTGAAAAGTATTCATATTTTAAGAATGATTGTTTACTAGTATTCTATAATTCTATAGAATATTAACAAAAATAATTGGTTAGCCTACGTATTTGTATACATAAGTTTTATATAAGTAGAAAAATAGCATTAATTTTACATTTATATTAAAAACATAACATTATTATTTTATGAGTTCATTTGATGTTGCCGTTATAGGCTCTGGTCCTGGTGGATATGTTGCAGCCATCCGTTGTGCACAATTAGGAATGAAAACAGCACTAATAGAAAAATATTCAACATTAGGAGGTACTTGTCTCAATGTAGGGTGTATACCCTCCAAAGCATTGTTAGATTCTTCCCACCATTATGAGGATGCGGTAAAGCATTTTGAGGAGCATGGTATTGAGATTTCTGGAGATGTAAAAGTGAACTTAGAAAAAATGATTGCCCGTAAACAAGGTGTTGTAGATATGACAACGAAGGGTATTCAGTTTTTAATGGATAAAAATAAGATTACTGTTTTTGAAGGATTGGGAAGTTTTAAAGATGCTACCAATATTAATATAGAAAAGAACAATGGAGCAACAGAAACCATAGAAGCAAAGCATACTATTATTGCTACAGGATCTAAACCATCTACCTTACCATTTATTAAATTAGATAAAAAACGTGTTATTACTTCTACAGAGGCTTTGGAGCTTAAAGAAATACCAAAGCATTTAGTTGTAATAGGTGGCGGTGTAATAGGTTTAGAATTAGGACAGGTATATAAAAGACTTGGAGCTGAAGTTACCGTGGTAGAATATGCGAATCGTATTATTTCTGGAATGGATGCTGGACTTTCTAAAGAGTTAATGAAATCGATGAAAAAGCAGAAAGTAAAGTTTAGCCTTTCTCATAAAGTAAAATCGGTAGAAGTTAAAGGAGACGAAGTTATTGTGAAAGCGGATGATAAAAAAGATGCAGAAGTGATTATAACTGGAGATTATTGTTTAGTTGCTGTTGGTAGAAAACCTTTTACAGACGGATTGAATTTAGAAGCTACAGGTGTAAAATTAGATGATAGTGGTAGGGTAGATGTAAATGAACATTTGCAAACCAATGTTTCTAACATATATGCTATTGGTGATGTTATAAAAGGTGCTATGTTAGCCCATAAAGCAGAAGAAGAAGGTACTTTGGTGGCTGAACTATTAGCTGGGCAAAAACCACATATAGATTATAATTTAATTCCAGGTGTAGTTTATACCTGGCCAGAGGTCGCTGCTGTAGGTAAAACAGAAGAACAACTAAAAGACGCAGGAATTGCATACAAATCTGGGCAGTTTCCTATGCGTGCTTTAGGGCGTTCTAGAGCTAGTGGAGATGTAGACGGGTTTGTGAAAATATTAGCAGATAAAACAACCGATGAAGTTTTAGGAGTGCATATGATTGGTGCACGCTGTGCAGATTTAATTTCTGAAGCGGTTACAGCTATGGAATTTAGAGCATCTGCAGAAGATATTGCGCGTATGAGTCATGCGCATCCAACATATTCTGAAGCAGTAAAAGAAGCAGCATTAGCAGCTACAGAAGACAGAGCTTTACACATCTAAATAGGCTCTATGTTGATGTTTTAAGTGTAATTTTTGTAAAAATATATATAAAACCAAAAACCCCACCTGAATTAACAGATGGGGTTTTTTCTTTTTCATAGCAATTTTATAGTTATTGCAAAACACTTAAAAATCGGATTGATTAGTCAAGTTTTTGTATAAAGCTTACAAAAAAAATAATTTCTAATTTTAGGACTCATATTTTTATGTGAAATTATATGTTTTCATAAATTTTTATGGGCTCCATCACAGTAAGGAGGATTCTTTGTTTGCTTACAAGTACACAAGTGTGCTGTTTTATCTTCCTCAACAGAAAATTTTAATGACGGTCCTTGGCCATGTTCCTTGTGAGAACCATTGCAAAATGGTTCGTTTTTAGTATGACCACAGGTACACCAACCATATTTTCTATCTTTTTCTAAATCTACTTTTACAGGACTATATACTTTCTTATCGCTCATGTTAATTTTTTAAGCTAATTTAAGAGAAAGAACAGAACTATAGACTGTAAAGTTCTAATTCTTAACTAATCTAAATAGCTTTAGTAAAAATAATCTAGACTTTATAAGGTACATTTTTAATAGGCTGTATGCGAAAGTAGTCCAGGGATTTAACGTTATACGAGTCCATCTGTACGAGATACTTATATGTTTAAAAATAATATTCTTGTTTTTCTCATATTTTAAAGCTAAAAACGTGGTAGTAAGCATGAATAAAATAGCTCCAAAAACTACAACATATGGGCTTAAAGAATGGTGAAAGTGACTGTACAAACCTAAACCAGTAAAACTACCGTAAAGAATCATAAAATGGATAATATAGATAGATAGTGTGCTTTGTCCAATAATTAAAAAAGTATTATTATTCATATAGCGCCTTAATAGCATAAAAAATCCAAAAGCAACTAAAACATCTCCTAGTCTAATAAAAAGGTAGTTGTTATAGAAAATTTCTATAAATAGAGAGATTCCAGTAATATAGGAAAGTGTTACAAAAAAGGGAGATGATAAAAACATAAGACCTAACCCAATAAATAAACTTAAAGTAATAGCTGTTGGGTATAAGTTTTTATGATTTTTATATTTAGTAAATAATAGAGCTATGAAACCACCAAAAGTTGCATACCCAAACCAAGGTAAAATAGTAAAAATAGAACCATTGGCTTTTGTAAAGTAATTAGCAATAAAATTAGGGAGTATAGTATAATCAAAAGAGATATAAATAGGTTCAAAAAGGAAAAGAATAATGGTTATTCCTACTAAAATAGAAGGAAATAAATAATTGCTTTTTTGTTTGCTTATTTGATATATTCCAATAATTCCAAGAATAGAAAAACCTATACAATGCAATACATCTACAATGTAAAACGAAGGATATATTTCTCCTGTTAAAACCCCTAATAGGTTCATTCGTAGTAAATAGCCAATAAGTATAAGTTGAAAGCCTCTTTTTATTCCTTTCTTTACTCTAGGGTTTGCGCTATTTGTAGCATCAGTTTTAATTAATAGATAGGTAAATATAAAACCAGATGCAGTAAAGAATATAGGGGCTGTAATACCTCTAAAATATGACCAAAGAGTGTATAAAAAGTTAGAACTGTCTCTAAATGTGTTGTCTAGTAAACCGTCTATAAAATGCCCTTGCAACATCATTAAGATTGCCCATGCACGTATAGCATCAATAAAGTAGAGTCTGTTTGTTTTACTTCCCATAAAAATAAATCCTTTATATATACTTGTATAACAGATAGTTTGGATTTTTATTTTTGCAAAATTAAGTAAAATACATGCAATTTGTTCTTATTTGGGTATTTTCGTAGTAATAAAATTACAACTTATGGAACCAATAATAGCTTTTGCAGGAAGTAATTCATCTACTTCTATAAATTACAAACTAGTAAAATATACCCAATCACTTATAAAAAATGAGGAAGTGAGGCTGTTGAATATGATTAACTTTCCATTTCCTATGTACAGTGAAGACGTAGAAAAAGAAAAAGGGTTCTCTAATTCTTTAATGGAGTTTGCAAATGATATTAAAGAATCTAAAGGACTTATAATTTCTGTTAATGAGTATAATGGTAATGTTTCTGCTTATTTTAAGAATTTATTTGATTGGTTGTCTAGATTTAATCATTTTTTTTTAGAAGGCAAGAAAGTGTTATTAATGGCAACATCACCAGGTAAAAGAGGAGCTATTGGGGCATTAACAATAACAGAAAGTGTATTGCCAAGGTTTGGGGCAACAGAAGTAATAACTTTTTCATTACCTTCTTTTTACGATAATTTTGACTCAAAAGAAGGAATAAAAGATGCCGCTTTAGCCGATGCACATAAAGAGGCATTAAGTAAATTTTTAAGTAAAATATAAGATAGCTTGCGAAAAACAGTTTCTTTTACAATTTCTGATGTAACAAATTTTAAAAAATTATTGTTGCAATGGGCACAACAGTACCATGAAGTTGTTTGGTTAGATAGTAATCAGCATAAAGATATTTACAGTTCTTTTGATGGGTTACTGGCAGTAGATGCATTAACCTCTTTAGTTACCGATAGTGAAAATGCTTTTGCAAAATTAAAAGAATATCAAAATAGTACCAAGGATTGGGTTTTTGGATATGTATCTTATGATGTTAAAAACGATGTAGAAAACCTATCTTCAGTAAATTACGATGGATTGGGGTTTCCTGATCTTAATTTTTTTCAGCCTAAAAAAATAATCCGATTAACAGGTAATAAAGTAGATTTTATTTACCTAAATATGGTTGATGATGAGTCGGAAGAAGACTATAAGGCTATAACTGGCGGCGTTGTATTAGAAAACACAAGTATTCAACCTAATCCTATAAAAATAAAGCTTCGCATATTTAAAGATGAATATTTTAGGCGTTTAGGTAAAATGTTAGCATATATTCATAAAGGAGCTATTTACGAAGCAAATTTTTGTCAGGAGTTTTATGCAGAGGACACGCAAATTAATCCATTTGATGTTTATAAAAAATTAAATGAAATATCACATCCGCCGTATGCAACTTTTTTAAGGTTAGATGATAAATATTTATTATCGGCATCACCAGAGAGGTACATAAAAAAAACAGGAACAAAAATAATTTCTCAACCTATAAAAGGCACAGCAAAGAGAGCTTTAGATAAAAAGGAAGACGCTTTGTTAATACAAAGGTTAGAAAATGATGAGAAAGAACGTGCAGAGAATATAATGATTGTAGATTTGGTGCGTAATGATTTATCTAAGAGCGCTGTAAAAGGAACAGTAGAAGTATCAGAATTGTGTAAAGTATATACCTTTGATCAGGTGCATCAAATGATTTCTACCGTTATAGCTAAAGTGCCAGTAGATAAAAATCCTGTAGAAATAATTAAAGAAACCTTTCCTATGGGAAGCATGACGGGTGCACCTAAAGTTTCTGCAATGAATATTATAGAAGAACTAGAAGCTACAAAAAGGGGATTGTACAGTGGTGCAGTAGGCTATTTCACGCCAGAGAATAATTTTGATTTTAGCGTGGTAATACGGAGTATTTTATATAATGAAACAGAAAAATATGTTTCATTCTCTGTAGGTAGTGCTATTACCGCAAAAGCATCGCCAGAAAAAGAATATGAAGAGTGTTTGCTAAAAGCAAAAGCAATGCGAGAAGTATTGGAGTGTAATTAGTTTTATATAAATTAGATTAACTAAATAATTCATGCAAACAGAAACATACCTATACATTATACTAGGAGCAATAGCGGCTATTGGTGTTGCTATGTTTCAGTATTTTTATAGAGTAAAAGTAAAAGGTAAACTATCTTTGCTACTCTCATTTTTACGTTTTTTAGCCATTTTCGGACTCTTTTTGTTAATAATTAATCCAAAATTCACCAAGAACGAGTATAGCTTAGAAAAAGCAAACTTAGTTTTTTTGCTAGATAATTCATCTTCTGTAGCTGCATCCAAAAGTAAAATGGGTTCATTTATAGAAGCGCTTGATAAAAACTCTGAAATCTCAAAGAAATTCAACTTAAAGAAATATACTTTCGGAAATAACTTAAAAGACACAGATAGTATATCTTTCTCAGAAAAAAACACCAATATCGCAAAGGCACTAGCGAGTATAAAGGAAATATATGCTAAAACTAATACAGCAGTTGTGTTGGTTACGGATGGTAACCAGACACTAGGAACCGATTATGAGTTTTATGGTAAAAACCAAGAGTTTTCCATATATCCAGTGGTGGTAGGAGACACCACTAGGTATGAAGATATACGTATAGCAAGAGTAAATGTAAATAAGTATGCCTTTCTAAAAAACAAATATCCTTTAGAAACCTATATATCGTATGATGGTGATAGGTCTGTATCTGCAACAGTTCGTATACAAATAGCGGGCAAAACAGTGGCAACGAATACTATTAGTTTGTCTAAAAAAGAGAATACTAGAATTATAAATACTTTATTAGAAGCAAAAGGGATTGGTGTAAAGAATATAAGAGTTTCGGTTTCTGTATTAGAGAATGAAAAGAATACTGTAAATAATCAGAAGAATGCAGCTGTAGAGGTTATAGATGAGAAAACTAATATTGCTATTATAAGTTCCATGCTTCATCCAGATATTGGAGCGTTAAAAAAATCTATAGAGAGTAACGAGCAACGTTCAGTTGCAATACTAAAACCAACGATAAAATTAAAAGATTTACAAGAAATAGATTTGTTTATTTTGTACCAACCTAATGCATCTTTTAAAAGCATCTACGAGTATATAAAACAGAAAAAAACAAGTGTTTTCACAGTAACAGGAACAAAAACAGATTGGAGTTTTGTAAATAAGATTCAGGCTAGTTTCAATAAAAACAGTTACAACCAATCAGAAGAAATTATTCCCGTTTTAAATGATAGTTTTAGTGTTTTTGATACAGGAGATTTTTCGGTATCAGATTTTTCTCCGTTAGAAAATAATTTGGGGTCAATTAGCATGCGAAAAACGAATGAAACATTACTAAGTCAGCAAATAAAAGGAATACCATTAAAAGACCCTTTACTAAGTATTTTGAAGGATGAAGAGACTAAAGAGGCTATTCTATTTGGGGAAAACATATGGAAATGGAGAGTACAAAGCTATAGGGAGGCACAAAATTTTACAGCTTTTGATAACTTTATAGGGAAAATAATATTATACTTAGCAACGGCAAAGTCAAAAAATAGATTGGTAGTAGAAAGTAAACCTATCTATGAAGGTAGTAGTAACGCTAAAATTATAGCAACCTATTTTGATGCATCTTTTGTTTTTAACTCCAATGCATCTCTTTATGTAACTATAAAAGACCCAGCAGGTAAAATAGTAAAAGAGATTCCTTTTTTGCTAAAAGGAACAAATTACGAAGCTAATTTAAGCGATTTAAAAGCGAATACCTATACGTTTAAAGTAAGTGTTGAGAATGAAAAGTTAACCAGAACAGGAACTTTTACAATTTTAGATTTTGATGTAGAAAAACAATTTCTTTCTAGCGATTATAAAAAGCTTGGGAGACTCGCAGATTACACAAAAGGGAAACTATATTTTTTAGATACTGCGGACACCATAATAACAAATTTAGCTATAGACAAACAATACATCCCAATTCAAAAGAGCAAGGAAAATATTGTATCTTTGATTGATTTTAAATTGCTCATGGCACTTATTGTAATAGCGTTGGCTTTAGAGTGGTTTATTAGAAAATATAACGGATTAATTTAAAAACAAATTTGAATCAAAATGGATAAATTACCTAAAATTGCAATACCAGTAGTATTCATAGTTATCGTACTTTTTATATTAATATCTAAATCCGCGGTAACTATAAATTCTGGAGAAGCGGGTGTATTATATAAAACTTTTGGAGGAGGTGTTGTAACAGATGAGCCAGCCATGGGAGAAGGTTTTCATATAGTAGCACCTTGGAATGATGTTTTTGTTTATGAAGTAAGACAACAAGAAGTATTTGAAAAAATGCAAGTGTTATCTTCTAACGGATTAGAGATTAAATTAGATGCATCTGCATGGTTTCAGCCTAAAATAGAATTTTTAGGAAAGCTACATCAAGAAAAAGGAAAGGATTATATAACAAGAGTATTACTGCCAACAATTAGATCCGCAGCAAGAAGCGTGGTAGGTCGTTATACGCCAGAACAATTATATTCTAGCAAGCGTGATGCAATACAGGCAGAGATATTTGAAGAGACGAAAAAAATTGTAGACGGACAATATATTCAATTAAATGAAATATTAGTACGTGATGTAACTTTACCTGCTACGATTAAAGAAGCAATTGAACGAAAGCTAAAGCAAGAGCAAGAATCTTTAGAATATGAGTTTAGATTAGTAACAGCAAAAAAAGAAGCAGAAAAAGTTACTATAGAAGCACAAGGTAAAGCAGATGCCAATAAAATATTAAGTGCTTCTTTAACAGATAAAATTTTACAGGACAAAGGTATAGATGCTACACTTAAATTATCAGAATCTCCAAATTCTAAAATAATAGTTGTTGGTGGAGGTGAAAGCGGACTCCCTTTAATTTTAGGAAATAACTAAAATAAATTAATAATTTTTTTTCAGTTAGAATTAAATTTTTATTTTTGTACCATAATGAGAAATAAGAATACACATCATCATTTTCATACTTGCTATCAAGCGAGGTAGAAATGTATTGTCGTATTTCAACATATATTCTAACCCGTTTGAGAAATCAAGCGGGTTTTTTAGTTCACTTCGACTTCGTCCAATGCACTAAAATATAAAAAAATTAATGAACAAGATATAGTCGCTGAGCGCAGTCGAAGCGATAAATTGACAAGAAAATAGTTATGACTAAAATTAGAATTGCCATTCAGAAATCTGGAAGATTAAACGAAGATTCAATACAAATATTAAAGAATTGCGGAATTTCTATAGATAATGGGAAAGACCAGTTAAAAGCGTCTTCAACTAATTTTCCCTTAGAAGCTTTTTATCTTAGAAACGGAGATATTCCACAATACCTAAGAGATGGTGTTGTAGATATTGCTATTATTGGAGAAAATGTTTTAATAGAAAAAGGAGAAGATATTGCGATAGCAGAAAAATTAGGCTTTTCTAAATGTAAAGTTTCTTTAGCAATTCCTAAATCTGTAGCCTATAACTCGGTTAAAGATTTTGAAGGAAAACGTATTGCTACATCATACCCTAATACAGTAAAGCATTATTTAAAAGAAAAAGGAATAACTGCAGACTTACATATTATTAACGGTTCTGTAGAAATTGCACCAAATATTGGATTGGCAGATGGTATCTGTGATATTGTTTCTAGTGGAAGTACTTTGTTTAAGAACAACTTAAAAGAAGTAGAGGTAATGCTTACAAGTGAAGCAGTACTAGCAGTATCACCAAAAATATCGGGAGAAAGAAAAGCAATTTTAGAAAAGTTATTATTTAGAATTCAGTCCGTATTAAAAGCAAGACAATCTAAATACGTATTATTAAATGCTCCTAATGATAAGTTAGAGCAAATTATGAAGCTTTTACCAGGAATGCGTAGTCCAACAGTACTACCGTTGGCAGAAGAAGGATGGAGTTCTGTACATACCGTAATAGATAAGAATAAGTTTTGGGATGTAATAGATGAACTTAAACAAGCTGGGGCAGAAGGTATATTAGTTTGTCCAATAGAGAAAATGGTATTATAGATTTATTTTTATTTCTGCGTAGGCGGAAGTCTAAGGAATCAGAAATCTAAAACTAGTTGTTCATGGAATATGAAATTAGACTTATAGAAAAAGCAGCAATGTTTTCTATTCTTCCTTTATTAGAATTAGCCTATCCTAAAATTTCTAAGGATATTTTGGGGGAGCGTTTAAAAGATATGCTAACCAAAGATTATGAATGTGTTGGTGTTTATGATGGAGAAAAATTAATTGGAATCTCTGGAATCTGGACATTAACTAAATTCTATGTTGGAAAACATTTAGAGCCAGATAATGTATTTGTACTATTAGAATACCAAGGGAAAGGAATAGGTAAGTTAATGATGGATTGGATATTTGAATATGCTAAATCTTTAGGGTATGATGCTTTAGAGTTAAATTGCTATGTACATAATGAAAACGGACATCAATTTTGGTTAAAACAAGGCTACGAGCAAATAGGACGTCATTATCAAAAACAATTATAAAAACAGTAAAGCTAATTTAAGGATGAACAAAATATATGACCCGTTACAGAAAGATTGGAAGGATGTTTTAAAACGACCGACACAAACTGTAGCAGCTATTGAAGCTACTGTAAATACTGTTTTTAAAGAAGTTGAAGAAGGTGGAGATGTTGTGTTAAAAAAATATACAGAAAAATTTGATGGTGTTGCTATTGCAAATTTTTTAGTAACAGCTGAAGAGATAGAAACTGCTAAGAAATTAGTGTCGCAAGAATTAAAAGAAGCCATACAGTTAGCAAAAACAAATATTGAAGTATTCCATAATGCACAAAAAACAACTAAAGTAGAAGTAGAAACTGCCAACGGAGTACTATGTTGGCAAGAAAAAAGAGCAATCCAAAAAGTAGGTTTGTACATACCTGGAGGAACAGCACCTTTATTTTCTACCATATTAATGTTGGCTACACCAGCAAATATTGCTGGCTGTAAAGAGATTGTTTTATGTTCACCACCAAATAAGGAAGGGAATATACACCCAGCAATTTTGTATACTGCAAACTTATGTGGTGTTACTAAAATATTTAAAGTAGGAGGTATACAGGCTATTGCAGCAATGACATTTGGTACGGAAACAATACCAGCAGTGTATAAGATTTTTGGACCAGGGAATCAGTTTGTAACAGTCGCAAAGCAAATAGCAACCAAACATGGTGTAGCAATAGATATGCCTGCTGGTCCTAGCGAACTTTTGGTAATGGCAGACGATACAGCAAATGCGGCATTTGTAGCGTCAGACTTATTAAGTCAGGCAGAACATGGGGTAGATAGTCAGGTTATTTTAGTTTCTACTTCAAAAGCAATGATAGCTGTAGTAGAAGAGGAGGTAGAACGTCAGTTACAAGACTTGCCTAGAAAAGCCATTGCAGAAAAAGCGATTGCTAACAGTAAGTTAATTTACGTTACTGATGACCACACGGCTATAGATTTGATAAACGAATACGGTCCAGAGCATTATATTTTATGCGTTGTTAACGAGGATACATATATTAATGCAATAGAGAATGCAGGTTCTGTATTTATTGGTAACTATACACCAGAGAGTGCAGGAGACTATGCATCTGGAACTAATCATACCTTACCAACAAACGGATATGCAAAACAATACAGTGGTGTAAATTTAGATAGTTTTATGAAGAGTATGACCTTCCAAAAAATATCGCAAGAAGGCATACAAGAAATAGGAAATGCCATAGAATTAATGGCAGAAGCAGAAGGTTTACAAGCACATAAAAATGCGGTAACACTTAGGTTAGATAGTTTAAAATAGAAAACCCACCCCTTTAAAGGAAGGGTGGCTAAAGGGAGGGTGTTTGTCCCTCTGTTTATCGGTACCTCCCCTTAAAAGGTGGGGGAAGTTAAAATAAAGATTTTGTCTGGTCGAGCATAGTCGAGACCTAAAATAATATAGATAGTGAAAGAAGGTTTCAATATAAACAACATCATCAGGGAAAACGTAAAAGGATTACAACCGTATTCTTCGGCGAGAGATGAGTATGTTTCAGACGGTTCTACAATGGTCTTTTTAGATGCTAACGAGAATCCGTTTGAGAATGGTGTAAATCGGTATCCAGACCCACAGCAGCGTAGCTTAAAAGCGGTGTTAGCAGAACAAAAGGGAGTTGCAATAGAAAACATCCTTTTAGGAAACGGTAGTGATGAGGTTTTAGATTTGTTATTTAGAGCTTTTTGTGAGCCTAAAGAAGATAGTATCATTTCGCTTCCTCCAACGTACGGAATGTACAAAGTACTATGTGGAATAAATGCCATAGAAAATAAAGAGGTTATATTACAGGGTAATTTTCAACCAGATGTAGAAGAAATAGTAGCAGCTGTAACCAATAATACAAAACTTATTTTTTTATGTTCTCCAAACAATCCAACGGGAAATAGTTTTTCAGAAGAAAATATCATTAAAATCCTAGAAAATTTTAATGGTTTGGTGGTTATAGACGAAGCTTATATAGATTTTTCGAAAGAAAACACATGGATTAATCAATTAGATAATTATCCAAACCTTGTAATAACACAAACGCTTTCTAAGGCATACGGAATGGCAGGTATACGTTTGGGGTTGTGTTATGCATCAGAAGAAATAATAGCGGTTTTAAATAAAATAAAACCGCCTTATAATGTAAATGAGCTTACACAACAAAGAGCGTTAAATAGAGTTTTAGATACAGTAACAGTGGCATCAGAAATTAAAGTCATTTTAGAAGAGAGAGAAAAATTATCTAAGACCTTATCTAAAATAGCATATGTAGAAAAAGTATATGAATCCGATGCTAATTTTATTTTAGCAAAAGTGGATGATGCTACCAAAAGGTACAATCAGTTATTAGCAAAAGGAATTGTAGTTCGTAATAGAACCACGCAATCCTTATGTGAAAATACATTACGTTTTACAGTAGGAACACCTATTGAAAACAACACATTGATAAAAATATTAAACGAAATAACTAATTAAGGGTTCTCTACCTTAGGGAGAGATGTCCGAAGGACAGAGAGGGATGAAAAAAGTATTATTTATAGACCGAGATGGAACTTTAGTATTAGAACCACCTGTAGATTACCAGTTAGATAGTCTAGAAAAGTTAGAGTATTACCCAAAAGTATTTCAATACATGGCAAAAATTGCTAAGGAATTGGAGTATGAATTGGTAATGATAACCAATCAAGACGGTTTAGGAACCGATTCTTTTCCAGAAGATACCTTTTGGCCAGCACAGAATAAGATAATTTCTGCTTTTGAAAAAGAAGGAGTTGTATTCACAGATATCTATATAGACAAAACTTTTCCGCATGAAAATGCAGAAACACGTAAGCCAAGAACGGGATTATTAACCAAGTATTTTGATACTGAACAGTACGATTTAAAAAACTCATTTGTATTGGGAGACCGTATTACAGATATGGAATTAGCTAAAAATTTAGGAACTAGAGGTATTTATTTATCAGAAGACCCAGAATTAGGCGCAGATGAAATAGAATCAGATAAAAAAGCGATTATAGCTCGTATAGCATTAACATCTACCGATTGGGGAACAATTTATGAGTTTTTGAAGCTAGAAGATAGAGTAGCAGAAATTACACGTAATACCAACGAGACTAAAATTTATATAAAATTAAATTTAGATGGTTCTGGTAAGAATGATATTTCTACTGGACTTGATTTTTTTGACCATATGCTAGACCAAATAGGGCGTCACGGTTCTATGGATTTAACAGTGAAAGTAGATGGTGATTTGCACGTAGATGAACACCATACAATAGAAGATACCATGATTGCTTTAGGTGAGTTATTTAATAAAGCATTAGGAAATAAATTAGGAATAGAACGTTATGGCTTCTGTTTACCAATGGATGATTGTTTGGCACAAGCAGCAGTAGATTTTGGCGGACGCCCATGGTTGGTATGGGATGCCGATTTTAAACGCGAAAAAATTGGCGATATGCCAACCGAAATGTTTTTGCATTTATTCAAATCGTTTACAGATGGTGCTAAATGTAATTTAAATATAAAAGCAGAAGGGGATAATGAGCATCATAAGATAGAAGGCATTTTTAAAGCTTTTGCAAAAGCAATGAAAATGGCCGTAAAGCGCGATGCTAATAAAATGTTTTTACCAAGTACAAAAGGTATGCTTTAGTATATCAGTACAAAGTATTAGGTAATTAGTACAAAGTTTTTATTAGAAAATTTACTTAATACTCGTTACTTAATACTTAATACTATAAATAAAAATGAAAATAGTAATTATAAATTACGGAGCAGGAAATATACAAAGTATCAAATTTGCGATTCAGCGTTTGGGATATGAAGCTGTATTAAGTGATGATGTAGCAGAAATAAAAGCAGCAGATAAGGTAATATTCCCAGGGGTAGGAGAAGCAAGTAGTGCTATGAAAAAACTTCGAGATAGCGGTTTAGATACTTTAATTCCAGAACTAAAGCAGCCTGTATTAGGAATTTGTTTGGGAATGCAATTAATGTGTAATGCATCAGAAGAAGGAAGAACAGAAGGTTTGGGTATTTTTGATACCAATGTTATTAAGTTTTCTAATACGGTAAAAGTGCCTCAGATAGGGTGGAATTATATTTCAAACCTAAAATCAGACTTATTCAAAAATATTTTAGAGAAAGAATATATATACTTGGTACATAGTTATTATGCACCTATATGTGATGAAACCATTGCAGAAACAGAGTATGGTATAAACTATAGTGCTGCATTACAGAAAGCTAATTTTTACGGAACTCAATTTCACCCAGAAAAAAGTAGTAATGTAGGTGAAGAAATTTTATCAAATTTCTTGAAGTTATAAATACAAAATTAGAAATACGAGATATTTAGAATTGAGTTTTCAGATTTTTCTCAATACCCAATTCTAATTTCTCAATACCGTAAACAAAATGAGAATAATACCAGCAATAGATATCATAGACGGACAATGTGTACGACTTTCTAAAGGAGATTATAATACTAAGAAGATATACAATGAAAATCCGTTAGAAGTAGCAAAAGAATTTGAAGCACACGGAATAACGCATTTACATTTAGTAGATTTAGACGGTGCAAAGTCTAAACATATTGTAAACCACAAAGTATTGGAGCAAATAGCTACTCAAACAGGTCTAAAAATAGATTTTGGAGGTGGTTTAAAGACAGATGATGACTTGCGTATAGCTTTTGAAAGTGGCGCCAATCAAATTACGGGAGGTAGTATTGCGGTAAAGGATAGAGATACATTTACCAATTGGTTAAACAAATTTGGTGCAGACAAAATTATCTTGGGAGCAGATGCTAAAGATGAAAAAGTAGCAGTTTCAGGTTGGTTAGAAGAATCTAAGGAAGAATTAATTCCCTTTATACAGCAATATCAAAAAGAAGGAGTAAGTTATGTTATCTGTACAGATATTAGTAAAGACGGAATGTTAGAAGGGCCTTCTTTCGATTTGTATAAAAAAATATTAGAACAATCAGATCCTGAATTAAAGCTAATTGCAAGTGGAGGAATATCTACTTTTGATGAATTACCAAAACTAGCAGAATTAGGTTGTGAAGGAACAATTATAGGAAAGGCTATTTATGAAAATAGAATAAGCTTAAAACAATTAGAAAATTATATATTATCTAAATAAGATATTATCATGAGTAATGATTTAATTAGTTGGAGTGACTTTAGTAAAGTAGATATACGCATTGGAACTATCGTAAAAGCAGCGGTTTTTAAAGAAGCTAAAGAACCTGCTTATAAATTAATTATTGATTTTGGTAATTTGGGAGAAAGAAAAACATCGGCACAAATAACCAAATTGTATCAACCAGAAGATTTACTCAATAAACAAGTAGTTGCTGTAGTTAATTTTCCGCCTAAGCAAATTGCTAATATAATGAGTGAATGCCTTATTTTAGGAGGGTTAGGAGAAGAGAAAGAAGTTATTGTTTTACAGCCAGAGCGTAAAGTGGCTAATGGTACTAAAATAGGATAAAAATGTTAACAAAGAGAATAATACCTTGCCTAGATATAAAAGACGGAAGAACTGTTAAGGGCGTTAATTTTGTGGATTTAAGAGATGCAGGAGACCCAGTAGAGTTAGCAGAGATATATGCGAATACTGGAGCTGATGAGTTGGTTTTTTTAGATATATCGGCAACAGAAGAACGCAGACGAACATTAGCAGATTTGGTATTGCGAGTTGCAGAAAAGGTAAATATCCCTTTTACTGTTGGTGGTGGTATTTCATCTGTTGAAGACGTAGATATACTATTGCAAAACGGAGCAGATAAAGTATCTATAAATTCATCAGCAGTTAAAAATCCGCAATTAATAAATAATTTAGCAGGTAAGTTTGGTTCGCAATGTGTAGTAGTTGCTATAGATGCAAAGCAGATAGATGGTGAATGGATTGTACATTTGGTAGGAGGCAAAGTACCTACAGCGCTAAATTTATTTGATTGGGCTAAAGAAGTAGAGAAAAGAGGAGCAGGAGAAATACTGTTTACTTCTATGGATAATGACGGTACAAAAGATGGTTTTGCTAATGAAGCTTTGTATAGATTATCTACAGAATTAAATATTCCTATAATAGCATCAGGAGGAGCAGGGAACGTACAGCATTTTATTGATACCTTTGTCTACGGAAAATCAGACGCCGCATTAGCAGCAAGTGTTTTTCATTTTAAAGAAATAGAAATTAAAGATTTAAAAGAAAACTTACAGGAAGAAGGAATTCCAGTAAGATTATAAAATATAGGTAAAATTAGTATAGCTAAAACTATTGACTAACAATTACCGACCAACAACTATATAATGAAAATAGATTTTAATAAAAATAACGACGGATTAGTACCCGCTATTATCCAAGACGCAACTACAAAAAGTGTTTTAATGTTAGGGTACATGAATGAGGAAGCTTTTGAGAAAACAAAGGAGACTAAAAAAGTAACATTTTTTAGTAGAACAAAAAGTCGCTTATGGACAAAAGGAGAAGAAAGTGGGAACTTTTTAAACCTTGTGGATATTAAAAATGATTGCGATAACGATTCTTTACTAATAACAGTAAATCCAGTAGGACCTACATGCCATACAGGAAGTGATACTTGTTGGAATGAGAAAAACGAATCTGATTTTGGATTTTTATCTTCTTTAGAAGACGTAATTGCACATAGAAAAGAACAAGCTGAAAATATTGCAGATATAGATGAGAAGTTAAGCTATGTATCGTCTCTTTTTCAAAAAGGAATCAATAAAGTAGCTCAAAAAGTAGGAGAGGAAGCTGTTGAGGTTGTTATTGAAGCAAAAGATGATAACGATCATTTGTTTTTGGATGAAAGTGCTGATTTACTATTTCATTACCTTATTTTACTACAAGCAAAAGGTTTTAAATTAAATGATATAGTAAACGTTTTAAAAGGCAGAGAAAAATAATATACAAGAATAAAGAGATAGTTTTTAAGCTGAATAATATCTATTTATTTTTATGATTATTATGAGAACAGCTCCTAAAACGATCATTATTTTAACTAATAAGGTAGCGCATGGTACCTTCACTTTTTAAGATGCTGTTGTCCTGTAAGGTTTAAGAGATACCTGTCGTAATAAATTAATAAAAGGGTAGTTTAATTGTAATGAGCAAAAAGCACGCTAGTAGTTATGTAAGATTCCCATGGATTATATGGTATTAGTTAATGTAAAAAAAGTGGTTGAAATAATAGGGTGTTAGATTTTTAAAATTTGGGATTAATATTTATTCTAACTCCAAATTTAGGTGTTTTTGTTCCATTTATATCATTAAAATTGCTACGCCATATAAAATCTATCCGTAGCGGTCTAATATTACCGTAGCCAATATTTTCAAAACCAAAACCATATTCGTAATATACTTTTTTTGGAGTATTGTAATTAATCGTAGATGCGTTTATAGCATAATTTTTCGCAGAAAGATCACCATAAATACCGTTAAAAAAACTTAATAATCTCAATTTTGTTTTTTTAAGAAGAGGAATTCTATTTATTATAAAACCTTCAAAATGATGTTCAAAATGACCTGCAGCATAAGTGTCTGTTACAAAATCATAATAATCTAATAAAGAAAAAGTATTAGAAACTAAAGAGTACGTTTGGTTTGCAACTACAGGTGACAAAAGAGGTAAAGGGAGCGTGCCAAAGGTTTTTCCAAGCTCTAAATTTGTTTTTAAAATACCATATTTTCCTATTTTAAAAGGTTGGTTGTGAGAAAATTGAAGCTTGTCATAATTAAAATTACTTCCTCCAATACCCTTTATACCTCTTCCATATTTTAAAATAGTCTTAGCATATAAATTCTTACCGTATTTTTGTTCTACACCATACCCAAATACGTTTCTTTTAGGACTATAAATAACAGAAATATTTGTATTAAAATCTTTTACAGAAGTTTGGATGTTGTTTAAAATATCTTTGTAGCTTATAGTGAACATGTTAGGCATTATAGTATTAATATTTTGATGCACACCCGAAACGCCAATATGTAAGTTTTTTGTTATTGCTAAATCTGTTACAAAAGAACTTCTTTTTGTATGTGATAAAGTATAATTTTCACCTCTTGCAAATAAAGAAATATTACCAAAATTATAAGGAAGTAAATCTATTTCTTGTAAAAACCTACTGCCAATCTGTTCATAATCGTTCATATAAGAAGCACCAACAATTATTCGAGGTTTATAAGTAAGTAGGTATTTTACTTCTGCTCCGTATTTTACGTTCTTATCTTTTGTACCATAAGCAATGTATGTATTTGTTCTGAACCTGTCATCAGCACTAGAAAAATTTCTAAAACCAGCTCTAAGACGGAGTCCTTCTATATCATTAATTGCAAAAGTAGTCCAAAGAGAGCCTAACTGAATTTGATCAAAAATATTTATATAACCACTAGATACAGTGTTTATGATACCAGTAATATGTTTAATTCTCTTATTGCTTTTTAAGTCTGTAATTATTCTTTTAGTACCAATTACATTTATATTTTTAGGAATGTGCTTATCCCAGTAATTTTCCTCTTTTTTAAATTGATTTGGTTTGTATTGTGTAACATCACGATTGTAAAAAGTAGTTTCTTTTTGTGCATCTAAAACATAATCAAAGAAGCTAATTTCTTTTTTTAACCCCAGTCGTTTTTCTTTATCTTTTTTAGCCACAATAGAAAATTCACATTCATAAGAATCAGAGATAGGGAGGTAGTGGCTTTTGTTAATTAGAGCATATTTTTTTTCAATATAAAGATTATGGATAAAATTTAGATTTATTTTATTATTAATCCTCATGTTAATATCGGTAATGGCATATGATTTATTAGTAACCACAAACTTTCCTTCCATAGCTAAATCGCCTTCTTTTTTTGGAAAAAAATGTATTGTATAAGATATATTATTTTTATCAACAATACTATCACTTAAAACATAATGGTATACACTATATCCATCAGAAGATATGGGACTTACAAAAGATTTATCAAAAATCGAAATTGTGTTCTTGTAAATATCAATTTCACTAAAAGCTTTGCCTATACGTTCTAAACCAAAGCCTTTATCATTAACACCAAACTCACGTTCAGCTTCTATATCTACCCGTTCTTTTTTTAATATATTACTGCCATAAACAGCGTGTAATTTTTCTTGCCAGTATATAGGGAGCTTAAAATTTTTCTGATCTTTATCCTGTTTAATTATTTTAATGACAGAGTCGTAATCTTTCTTTAATGTTTGTTTTAAGAATTCTTGGTCTAAATTACTCAAAGACAATTCTGTAGTAGTATATTTTTTATATTGATATGCGTTAGGGGCTTTAAAATTATTGATGGTTTTATTAGCCCATATTTTTTTTAGAATTTTATAAGCAGGGTTTTCTTTTTTACTAAGTGCCTTTTTGGGTTTGTTTATAACCACTATTTCACCTAATGAAACGCCTTCTTCTTCTAAAATTATTTTCAAGTTTTTAACTCCATTCAACAGTATTTTTATTTCTTTAGTTTTAAAGCCCATGTATGAAACAATAAGTGTTTCATAATTTTCATTAGATTCCAAACTAAAAGTACCATCATCACTAGTTATTGTTCCTTCTGTAGAGTTTTTAAATAATATATTGGCAAACGCCACAGGTTGCGCATATGTGTCATAAACACGACCACTAACTTTGGTTTGACCAATAGCAAAAAATGAAAAGCAGAAAAAAGAAAGGGGGAGTATTTTTTTTTTAAAGAGAATAAGAACCTTAATGTAAAAACGATTTATTAATATTACTTCCAAAGTATAATAGTTTATAAAAAAAGAATTCCAAAATTAATTGTTTGTAAAAGAAAACGACCACTTAATTATGTTAAAAAAATAAGAAAGTTATTTCCTTAATTTAACAATATATTTATTGCATATTTTTATAAGTATAAGCCTAACTTTAAGCACGAAGTAGTTTTTCGTAAGATTCAAATACTTTTTAGACTCGTTTTTTTATGTTCAAAATTATTAGCTTTAATTTTTTAATATTAGTATTACGAAGCATAACTTACAATTTGATTTGTCTTTAATAGTAGTATATAATAGCGAAAAAGAATCATATATAGTTATCGCTATGCGATTATAAAGGATTGACCATTCTGTATAGTATTTGTTTTGTAGTTTAAAAACGAACTATTTATTATAAAGCATTATTTATTGATTTCTAATTTCTAATTTCGCATTTAAACATATTATTTTTATTAAGTGTTAAAAGAATTTACAAAGCATACTAGAACCAAGTTTAGTTCTTTACAAGAAAAGCCATTTTTATTGGCTTGTAGTGGAGGAATAGACAGTGTTGTCTTGGCACATTTATGCGCTAAAAGTGGTTTTGAGTTTTCTATAGCACACTGCAATTTTAATTTACGAGGAGAAGAAAGCAATAAAGATGAAGTTTTTGTAAAAGAATTGGCAAAAGAATTAAAGAAGCCATTTTTTGTTACCCATTTTGATACGAAAGCCTATGTAGAAAAGAAGAAAACATCTACACAGATAGCAGCAAGAGAACTGCGCTATGCATGGTTTTCAAAGCTGTTAAGTATACACAAATTAGGATGTATAGTAACAGCACATCAAGCAGAAGATGCGGTAGAAACATTTTTAATTAACCTATCAAGAGGAACAGGAATAGATGGTTTAACAGGAATACCTGAACGCACAAAAATACTAGCAAGGCCTTTATTAAAATTTTCAAGAACGGAGATAGAAGCATATGCTGCATCAGAAAATATAACATGGAGAGAGGATAGTAGCAATGCCGATACTAAATACATACGTAATAAGATACGACATAAAATAGTACCTGTTTTAAAAGAATTACATCCTACCTTTCTAGATAATTTTACGAAAACCCAAGATTTTTTGAGTGAGACTGCAGTAATTTCAGAAAAAGCTATTCAAGAAACAAAAAAAGAAATTTTTAAAACAGAAGCTGAAATTGTAAAGATTAAAGTTTCTGATCTAGCCGTTTTATACCCTATAAAAGCATATATGCATGGTTTGTTTAAAACCTACGAATTTACTGCTTGGGAAGATATTACTTCTTTGCTATCAGCAACAAGTGGCAAAGAAATATATTCTAAAACACATAGATTAATAAAAGATAGAGATTTTCTTTTATTACAGGAATTAAAGCATCAAGTGTTTAAAACGTATGTAATTAATGAAGAAGATACTACAATAACGAAACCATTTATACTTAAAATAAAGACTGTTGATGCTATAGAAGAAACTTTAGAAAGTATATTGTATGTAGCTAAGGAAAGCTTAAAGTTTCCTTTAACAGTAAGGAAATGGAAAAAAGGCGACTATTTTTATCCCTTTGGAATGCAAGGAAAGAAAAGAGTAGCCAAGTTTTTTAAAGATGAAAAAATGGACACTATCACAAAAGAAAATCAATGGTTTTTGTGTTCTGGTGAAGAGATAGTATGGGTCATAGGAAAAAGAGCAGATGAGCGTTTTAAAGTAATAAAAGAAACTAAAAAGATTATAAAATTTACAATAGAATAATGAAACATTTTTTAGCGGTATTGACCTTGTTTTTTTTGAGTTTTTTAGGCTTTTCACAATCAGATGACGAGCCCGTTTTATGGTCACAAGAAATACATAAGATTTCTGAAACAGAATATGAGTTAGTTTTTAAAGCGCAAATATCTAAAGATTGGCACATATATTCTCAATATACAGCAGGAGGTGGCTCTATGCCAAGTCAGTTTACCTATAAAAAAGAGAATGAAGGTTATAAATTAGATGGAGAAGCTACAGAAAGTAAAACTATAACAGAGTATAGTGAGGTTTTTGAGGTAGACGAAACTTTTTTTAAAGACAAAGCAGTATTCAAACAGAAAATAAAAATACTTGATTCAGCAGTAAAACAAGTAGCAGTAAATATATTTTATCAAGTATGCAAAGAAGTATGCATACCTGCTGACAAGGATTTTGTCTTCTCATTGGATGGAGGAACAATTGTAAAAGAGGACAAGGTTATAGATGAACCTAGTAAGTTGCTAAGTGATGCTTTGCGTTTGGATTTAAAAAATAAAGAAAGACTTACCGAAGGTATACAAAGTAAAATCAAAAAAAATTCTAGTCTATGGATGATTTTTGGACTCGGTTTTTTAGGCGGACTTATAGCTTTATTAACACCTTGTGTTTTTCCAATGATTCCACTAACAGTATCATTTTTTACCAAGCAATCTGGTACCAAAGCTAAAGGAATTACCAATGCTTTATTATACGGTTTCTTTATCATTTTAATTTATTTTTTATTGAGTTTCCCTTTTCATTTATTTGATTCTGTTGACTCTCAAATACTAAATACGATAGCCACTAATATGTGGTTAAACCTATTTTTCTTTGCTATTTTTGTATTCTTTTCTTTCTCCTTTTTTGGGTATTATGAGTTAACATTACCAACATCTTGGGCAAATAAAATGGATACAGCTTCCTCGAGAATAGGAGGTCCTATAGGTATCTTTTTTATGGCAGTAACGCTTGCTATAGTATCTTTCTCTTGCACAGGGCCTATATTGGGCGGCTTATTAGGGAGTACAGCTTTAGCAGAAGGTGATGTAGCTACTAATCTATCTACAGGAATGCTAGGATTTGGAACAGCATTAGCTCTACCTTTTGCTTTGTTTGCACTATTTCCTACTTGGTTAAATTCGTTGCCAAAATCTGGAGGTTGGATGACAACTGTAAAAGTAGTACTAGGGTTTTTAGAATTAGCATTAGCCCTAAAATTCTTATCTAATGCAGATTTAGTAGGGCATTGGGGAATTTTAAAAAGAGAGTTATTTATTGCAATATGGATTGGTTTATTTGTGCTGTTAACCTTGTACTTATTTGGAGTATATAGATTTCCGCATGATGGTCCCAAACAAAAATTAACTGGTGCAAGAAAAGCAATAGCAATCTTAAGTGCATTGTTTGTAGTATATTTAGTTTTAGGACTTACAAAAATAACTAGTTTAAAATTTTTAAGCGGATTTCCACCACCAGAATTTCATAGTGTTTTTGAGCAGAAAAATGACTGTCCGTTAAGCTTAAATTGTTTTAAAAATTTTGATGAAGGCTTAGCACATGCCAAAGACGTAAATAAACCAATATTATTAGATTTTACAGGGTGGGCATGTGTAAATTGCAGGAAAATGGAAGAAAATGTTTGGAGTGAACCAGACATTTATAAAATACTAAACGAAGAGTATGTATTAATATCACTCTATACAGATGATAATAGAAAAGAATTAGCAGAAGACCAAAAATTTGATTTTAAGTATGCTTCAGGCAGGGTTAAGACAATAGAGACCGAAGGGCAAAAATGGGGTACTTTCCAAACTATAAATTTTAATGCAGTATCACAACCCTACTATGTGTTGTTGTCTCCTGAATTAGAAGTGCTAAATACATCTATACAATATACAGATAGAGACACTTATAAAAGTTGGCTAGAAACAGGATTAGTTAACAACAAAAAATAACATATATATAATATTTTATATTACGTAGAAGGTTAAGAAAAGAAAATTCATTCAAAAATAATCTTTTAGTTCACTTTAGAAATAATAAAAATATACCAAGGCATAAAAAAAGCACCAATTTTGGTGTTTTTTTATTAATTCAAGACCGTTGCAAAATCAAATAATTTGTATTGGTCTATTTTGATATTGGTTTTTTATCAATAAAGCACGTTTTAGTTCGGTGGATTCAATTCATAAATGCGACAACTCCATTGTTATTTATTGCGTTAACAAATAATTCATTCGGTGTTAAAGAATTTAACACCATTTTGTAATGAGAATATTTAAGTTTGGTGGAGCATTAGTAAAAGATGCCGAAGGAGTGAAAAATGTAGTGCGTGTATTACAGCACGAAGGTTTTGAAAATGTTTTGGTTGTTATTTTGGAAATGGGAAAAATGACTAATGCTTTTGAGACAGTTTCACAGGCTTATTTTAATAAGAAAGATAATTCGAAATATCATTTTTATTCTTCTTTTTTTATGTATGTCTTAAGTTAGTATTTCAATAAAAGCACCAAATTTAAGATATATTAATCATTAAGACTTAAAGAGAGGAATCAAGGTTATGATATATACAGAGACTTGGATTTTTTCAACATTGAAAATCCCTTCTCTTTTTCTATGTGAAATTCGTTCAGTTCTATGAGCCTTGGACTTTGATTTAAAGTTGTTGAATCCACAATAGATAGGCTCTTTACAATCCTTTTTTAGTTATGAATGAACCACTATGAACTTTATTCCATAGTAGTTCATTTTGATTTAGATAAGTCATTTACACAAGCCGATGTGCGCTACTTTGAAAAAGTAATAGCTTATATGCAGGCAAATTTCACGGTTAAAATAGATGTGCGTTCACATACCAATTCTAGATTTAGTAGTGTTTATAACAATACGTTATTTATGCGAAGATTAAAAAGCACTGTAAATTATATAATATCTAAAGGTATTGTATTTTCACGATTAAGAGGTAATTGTTATGGCGACTGAGAATTGGTTAACGAATGTCAAGATTTAGTTCTGGGTTCAGAAGAAGAACACTAAATGAATCGTAAATCAGAATTTACAATAATAAAAAATAGTAGAAGTATATCTTTAAAAAAATAAAAAGCAACTCCATTTGGAGTTGCTTTTTTGTTTTTATTTCCTACATTGTATGCGAAAAATATTATTTAATGCTAACGAAAATTTTTGGAAGTGCTGTTTTTGGTGTCGAAGCCACCACAATTACAGTAGAAGTAAATATAGATAAAGGAATAGGGTATCATTTGGTAGGACTACCTGACAATGCTATAAAAGAAAGTAATTATCGTATTGCTGCTGCTTTACAAAATAATGGGTATAAAATTCCAGGAAAAAAAATAACCATTAATATGGCGCCTGCCGATATGCGTAAAGAAGGGTCTGCTTATGATTTAACGTTAGCGTTAGGGATTTTATCAGCATCTAACCAAATAGCATCTGAAAATATAGAGAAATACCTTATTATGGGGGAGCTTTCTCTAGATGGAAGTTTACAACCTATAAAAGGAGCGCTACCTATTGCTATAAAAGCAAAAGAAGAAGGTTTTAAAGGTTTTATTTTACCAAAACAAAATGCGAAAGAAGCAGCTATTGTTAGTGGATTGGAAGTCTATGGAATAGAAAATATTATAGAAGTTATTAATTTTTTTGATAAGCAAGTATCATTAGAACAAACCATTATAGATACAAGAGCTGAGTTTTATAAAACCCTAGATTTTCCTGAATTTGATTTTTCGGATGTAAAAGGACAAGAAAGTATAAAACGTTGTATGGAAATTGCAGCAGCTGGCGGACATAATATTATTTTAATAGGTCCTCCTGGTTCTGGGAAAACAATGCTAGCAAAAAGATTGCCTTCTATTTTACCACCTATGACTTTGCATGAAGCGTTAGAAACCACCAAAATACATAGTGTAGTTGGGAAAGTAAAAAATATGGGACTTATGAACCAGCGTCCTTTTCGTAGTCCGCATCACACAATTTCTGATGTAGCCTTAGTGGGAGGAGGAGCATATCCACAACCAGGAGAAATATCTTTATCTCACAATGGGGTATTGTTTTTAGACGAATTACCAGAATTTAAACGGGGTGTTTTAGAAGTAATGCGCCAACCGCTAGAAGATAGAGAAGTTACCATTTCTAGAGCACGATTTACAGTTACCTATCCAAGTAGTTTTATGTTAGTTGCAAGCATGAATCCTAGTCCAGGCGGTTATTTTAACGACCCGGATGCCCCTGTAACTTCTTCACCTGCCGAAATGCAACGGTATATGGGAAAAATATCAGGACCTTTATTAGACAGAATAGATATTCATATAGAAGTTACACCCGTGCCTTTTGATAAATTATCTGAAGATAGAAAGGGAGAAAGTAGTGTAGCAATTAGAAAAAGAGTAACTAAAGCCAGGGAATTACAAACTCAACGATTTACAGAATTGGAAAATGTACATTACAATGCGCAGATGAATACCAAACAAATTCGTGAGTACTGTAAGTTGGATGACGCCTCTAAAGAATTACTTAAAAATGCAATGGAACGTTTAAATTTATCTGCACGTGCCTATGACCGCATTTTAAAAGTAGCACGTACTATTGCAGATTTAGAAAACACTACTAAACTCAACGGCACTCACATTGCCGAAGCTATTCAATACCGTAGTTTGGATAGAGAAGGTTGGTTAGGGTAGAAGAAGAACTAAATTAGAAATACAAAATACAACCTTTTAATTGATTTTCTCAAGTTTTTCAGGAGGTATGAATATTTATAGCTTTTTGAATTCCTAATAGTGGTTCTGGGTTTTCTGTAAATAGTCTGCACACCCATAAGTTTATATAATCGTCTAACTCTTTTTACATTTACACGGTACCTAAGATCAAGGCTCAGGCAATCGGTCATACGTTCTACACCATAGTATGGGTGTTCCAAGAAATAAATATCTGTCTCTTTCTTAAAGCTTTAGATTCAGCAAACTCTAGCTCCTAGGCTTATAATAAAGACTAGAACGATGAATCATAAGTAGTTCACATTATCTTAAAAGACTTAGCCTTGGATGAAATCTTACAACCTTTTGTCTTCTTTCGGTAGTACTCATTTTTTCAAGGCTTTCTTTAAAAAATCATTCCCTACCTGTAACTGACCAATCTCGCTATAAAGAAGGCTAAATCTGCATGCTCCAAAAATTCTCATTTCCAACTTGATATCTGGTTGGGGTGTAGCTCGAATTTAACAGCAAGTTCTTAAAGGCTTTTCTGATTCTTTATCGCTTCAATAGCAACCTTGGCTTTGAACGATGCACTAAATTTTCTTCTTGATTTTTTCATATTTGACAGGGTTAAATTACAACTTAACTTACTGTCCTAAATTTGGGGAGTATTATAAT
>Ga0114952_1000567_pt1 | contig 37870 bp, 26 predicted proteins | sample SidtaG_2_FD_87303 | JGI IMG/M metagenome (GOLD analysis project Ga0114952, IMG submission 87303) | Marine algal microbial communities from Sidmouth, United Kingdom - Sidmouth_Asex2 metaG | ecosystem: Host-associated > Algae > Red algae > Unclassified | place: Sidmouth, United Kingdom | collected...
ACGTTTACTTTACACACCTTGTGTAAAGTAAAAAAAAAGAATAGAGAGCTATATTGCATATAAAATCGGGTGTCAAAGAGGATTTACCGTATAAAAAATTACCAAAAAACCATCTTGAAACAATAAATTCTTTACAAAATGTTAAAATATCTCCGTTAAAATTGACTTGTTATTTTAATTCTTGGTGATTAAAATGTAACTTTGAGAGATTCTCAAGAAATAGAAAGCGCTGTATATTGTAGTTTTTTAATACATTTTATAGAAGTATTAAAGTTTTACTCTTACTTGTTGGAAGCTATTCTTAAGGTTAAAAAAATAATAACGATCACCCCAACAAGAACAACGTCCTATCGAGGATTACTATTATACGTAATACATATATTATTTTTTAACTTCTAAATCATATAGTTTTGGATAGCAAAAATTTTCCTCCAAGTTTAGCCCAACGATGTTGGCGCTATTCGCGTATCCTCTTGCTAGCTTTAGGCTTTTTTGTCTTTGGCAGTCAAGATGCGAACGCTACTCACTTTGCTGGTGGTGACCTCACTTACGAGTGTATCGGTAACAACCAGTATGTGATTACCTTAACACTTTACAGAGATTGTGATGGTGCAGGTATGAGTACACAAGAGTTTATTAACTTAATTTCTGATAGTTGTAACTTAAATCCTGCTGGGATAGCTCTACCTAGAGATACTTTTTATGAGGTATCTCAATTGTGTGATGCACAATTGTCACAATCTTCTTGTAACGGTGGTACTTTACCAGGTATTGAGGTACATATTTACCGAGATACCATTACACTTCCTGCATCTTGTGTAGATTGGGTAGTTAGTTGGTCCAGCTGTTGTCGAAATGCAGCAGTTACGAATTTAGCAATAAATCAAGGCTCTTTTTATATAGAAGCAGGGATTAATAGTACAATTTGTAATAGTTCTCCAACATTTACTTCTAATCCCACACCCTATTTCTGTGCGGGACAATGTTACAACTACAATCATGGAGCCTTTGATCCAGATAATGATTCGCTGCGGTATGCGATGACTTGTCCATTACAAGGTGCCAACAACTGTATTCCACATGCATTTCCACAGACAGCTGGTCAACCTTTGATTACTAGCCCAGCGAACAGTTTTGTTTTGGATTCATTAACAGGACAAATGACATTCTGTTTGGCACCGAATCAACAACAAATTGCGGTAGCTGCAGTAACTATTTTTCAAATTGTGAATGGTGATACAGTAGGTTATGTACAACGTGATATTCAAATGGTTGTTTTGAATTCAGTTAACTGTACATCTCCTGTAGGTTCTAATACACCTTCTGTATTAAATGGTGGTTCTTTTGACTCAACAGCAAATACATTTATTGTTTGTGCTGGTGAGACTTTGATTTTTGAATTAATTTTGACGGATCCAGATGGAGATACCATCCAGATCAACCCTGCAAATACAAACATAAATCAAGTATTTGGCGGAAACGCATCACTTATTTTGCAAAATACAGCTCCTTTTAGACCAGATAGTGCAAAACTATTTATACAGGTAACTGCCGTTCCTTCAAATCTGGGGGTAAATCAATTTACCATTGGTATTACAGATGGAGCTTGTCCAATACCTGGAGATCAAATTTTAGGTTATAATTTGATTATACCAGGGGTAGAAGTGACCGCCTCAGACACTACTATATGTCCTGGTATAGCACAACAGATACAAATGAATGCCACTAGTTTCTCCTCCGTTGGAGCATTGGCAGCAGGAACTTTCTCTTGGACACAACTGTCAGGACCTACAATAACATTTGATAATGATACCATACCTAATCCTATAGTAGATGTTCCTGCTACAACCTTAGATGGACAAGTTATTAAATTAGCAGTAACATTTACAACAGATACTATAACTGGATCAGGAAATCCCTGTGTAACAACGGATTCAGTTTCTATTTTCTTGAGTGCTTTACCATTAAGTCTAAACATTTTTGCGACGGATACTTCTTTGTGTCCAAACAATCAATTGGATACGATTTCCTTTAGTACTGCAATCTCTGGACCTGGTATTGACTTGGTGAATGGGGTCTATACTTGGACAGCAAATCCATCAAGTTACTTGGGTGATTTGACAAGTACAAGTATCAACAATCCTGACGCTATTGTTAGTGGAGGACCTGGTGATGCCGTAACTTATGCACTTAACTATACCTATGGTTTGTGTATAGGTTCAGATAGCATTGAGTTGAAATAGAGAAATACGGTTCCTGTAATTAGTGCTTCAATGGATACAATTTGTCCTGGAGATACACTGCAATTATCCGTTAATCAATCAGATACTATTATCAATCTTCAGCCTCTTAGTGGAACACCTGTTTTATTGGGGGATGATGCTGTATCAGGAGCCCTACCTATTGGGTTTGCTTTTGAGTTTTACTGTAATACTTATAATCAATTTTATATTAGCTCAAATGGATTTCTTTCATTTGATCCAGCAGTAGGTAATGGTTGTTGTACAGGTGGTGCAATTCCAGGAGCTGGTATTAATGACATCATTGCTTTGGCATGGGAAGATCTTGATCCGTTAGGAGTAGGTAGTATAGATTACCTTACAATAGGTACAGCACCTAACCGAATTTTGATTGTTAATTTTACTAATATACCCCATTTTCCTGGTCCTGGTCCTAACAGTGATATTACTATTCAAGCATTATTGTATGAAGGAACTAATGTAGTGGAAATACATACTACATCACAACCAGATCCTGTAGGTTTACATACACAAGGTTTAGAAAATTCAACAGGAACAATTGGACATCCTGCACCTGGGCGTTCAGCTGCGGCTTGGACAGCAACTAATGATGCTTTCCGTTGGGTTCCAACAGTTCCTTGTAATTCTAGTTATACTGTGACACCAATTCCATTTGCTCCATTAAGTGGTTTCCTTACTTTATTTGGACCACTTACCTACAACTGGACACCTGGTTTCTCATTATCAGATGCAACAGCACCAAATACGGATGCATATCCACCATCTACAACTACTTATGTAGTAGAAATTAATGAGAAAGGATGTGTGTTAACAGATTCAATTGAAATTTTCGTAAATAGTCAAATTCCAATTCCGACGATTGCTTGTGGAACACCAGCAAACCAAGCGACAACAGTATTGTTTGAGTGGGGTGGTTCTCCAGGTGCAACGGCATGGGAATATAGTTTAGATTCAGGTTTGACTTGGATTCCTAGACCATTGGCAGATAGTTCTTATTTACTAACTGGTTTGACAAATGGCGATTGTGCCAATATCTTAGTTCGTGCAGTTGGTGGTGCTGGACCATGTCCAACCAATGCTGCTGCTTATTTAGAGTGTTGCACAACTCCTTGTCCAATGCCAAATACATCAACTATTACGAATTTATCTTGTAATGGTTCGAATGATGGAACAATGACAATTGACATTGATGGTGGTGTATTAGGAGATCATCCTAGTTACAGTGCTACTTTGTTTGATACTTCTGGAGCTCAAATAGGTACACCATTTGTAACTCCTGTTGGAACTTCTCCAGGAATAGCAACCTTTACAGGTTTGCCTGCGGGCGTTTATTATGCTTATTTAACAGATACATTTGGTTGTTTCACTAACTCTGATACGCTAGTGATTACAGAACCAGATTCATTGATTATCTCTTTAGATAATACTACATTAACAACTTGTTTTGCAGACGCAGATGGAACAGGAACTGTTTTGGCAACAGGAGGTACTCCTGCTTACAGCTATCAATGGGATGCTAATGCTGCTAATCAAACTACTGCTACTGCAACAGGTTTGGCTCGTGGTAACTACGATGTAACTTTAACAGATATAAATAACTGTGAAGATGTATTGACGGTAACAATTAATTCTCCATTCCCAGGTCCACCTTCGATTACTTTAAATTCTACACCAAGTACAAGTTGTGCTGGAGATGGTACAGCTACTGTCTTTACTACCTTTAATATGGTAGGTAATGCGAATGATTATACTTATACATGGTCTAATAGTACTTCTACTGGTCCAACAGCTACGAATTTACCTTCTGGTATGACTACTGTTACTGTAAGAGATACCAATGGTTGTGAAGCTATTGATAGTATTCTAATTACTGGTAGCCCAACTCTAATTATTACAGCAATGCCTGTTATCAATACAGGATGTGGTACTTCTGTAGGTCAAATTACAGTAGCTGTTACAGGTGATCCTGCTGGATACACTTATCAGTGGTCTCCAAATGCAAATGGTCAAACAACAGCTTTGATTACTGGTTTAGGATTAGGAACATACGATGTAACTGTAACTGGTATCTCTAATGGATGTACCGCTACAGGAACAGCAATTGTACAAGAGGCTAGCCCTCTAAATGTTGTTGGATTCAATATTACTAACCCAACTTGTGGAGGTAGTGATGGTGATGCTACTGTATTAACAATTGGTGCTGTTGGTACCTTAAGTTATAACTGGTCAGATGCACAAACAACAAACCCTGCAACGGGTTTAGCTGCGGGCACTTACTTTGTAACGGTAACAGATGCTAGTACAGGTTGTTCTTCAATTGGAGATACAATATTAGTACAGCCAACGTTGACTGCTAGTATTACAGCACAAAACAATCCATCTTGTAACATCGCCAATGGTAGTGCTACCGTAACACCTGTTGTTACAGACGGTCCTGCTGGTCCATTCACTTACGCATGGAGCAATGGTCAAACAACAGCTACTGCAACTGGTTTGAGTGCAGGTGTCGCTTACACTTGTGATGTAACTTACCAAGGGTGTACTGTAACAGTTAACCTTGCTGCAATGAATAGCAGTACACTACAAATTGCAATTACAGATAAAGATGACATCATTTGTAATGGAGATTTATCTTCTTATGCAAATGTTACTTTAGTAACTGGAGATGCTGCTTCAACTACTTATTTATGGTCTAACGGAGCAACTACTCAGAATATTTCTGGTATGGCTGCTGGAACTTATACCGTAACAGCAACTTCTGGTTCTTGTACTGTAACACAATCTATTACAGTAGTAGATATTAGCTTAGGCGTAAATGCTTGGGTAGTAGCTCCTGGTCAACAGACAGCAACAATTCAAGTGAATGATATCGTTGCAATCAGTGGTGGTGCTACAACTAATCATGCTAACCCTGTTTATACTTGGACGGAAAGTAATCCTTCTTTAGTAGATATTTCAGATTCTACAGTAATTGCAACAGATGCAACTGGTAATCCAGGAAATGGAACGACTTGGTTGACCTTTACAGCAACTGCTGGTCCTTGTACGGCTGTAGATTCAGTAATGATAACGGTTGAGTCTTATATGGGAATGCCTACTGCATTTACACCAAATGGTGATGGAATTAATGATTTATTCCAACCTGCTGGTTTGCAAATGTCAGACAAAGTAATTCAGTTTAAGATTTACAACCGTTGGGGTCAATTGGTCTACGACGATAATGTTAACCATTTCTGGGATGGAACCTACCAAGGTGTTCCTCAACCACAAGATATTTATGTCTATGTATTTGAGTACAGTCCTTCTGTAGGAAATCCAATTCTAATTAGAGGTGAGTTTACGTTGATACGATAAGAATACATTAGTATCGAAATATAATAAAGCGGCTGTCCATCTGGGCAGCCGCTTTTTTTTATGCAATATTGGATGTAAAAATACTCTAAGATTGAATCATTCTAAACGTTAAATTAATTCTTGGTGTTTTAACCTTCTTTGTTTTTGCAATTTGATGTTGCCAGTTTTCTTGTGTATTGCCTTGCATTAATAATAAACTACCTGATTCTAATAGAATGGATGCTTTAGTTTTAGTATTCTCTTTTTTGCGGAATTGTAGCGTTCTAGGAGTACCTAAACTAATAGAGGCTATAATGGGTTGCGTTCCTAATTCTTTTTCATTATCGCTGTGCCAGCCCATACTGTCTTGACCGTCTCGATACAGGTTGGCTAGTACAGAATTGAAATTTAATTGAAAATGTTTTATTAATGCTTCTTGAACCTGCTTTAAGTTATTGTTCCAGCCTTCAGCTACTAGAGTTGTTTGTGAATAAGTGTACTCAGTCCCTTGGTTTCCATACCAAGCAATTAGGCGAGGTTGTAACATTGTTTTTCCAAACATCCGAATAGGATATTGTTGCCAATTCAAGTCGAGGAGTAATTTTTGGTATAAATGATCGGCTTTTTCTTTTAACAAAAAATTATTATAATAAAGAACATTACGATTATCACCAAATATAGAAATGGCTTTATTTTTGGAGCTTCCCATCTAAAAAAAGGCTTTTAGTTGATATATTGAAAGTGAATAATTATCTTGTATGATTCCCCTTTTACATTTATTGGTTTCTATTCAAATTTACGATCTATTCAGTTAATAAACTTATTTGTTTATTATACATGAAGAGGTAGAAGATAGATTAAAGATAAAACTTTAAATGATTTTTTTTGTGTTATTATAATAGGAGCAACAATTACATAAAAGCGTATAAAAAATACGATAATATATCTATACAAACAGATTACATTATGGCTGGTAAAATTAGAAAATTTTTAAAATGGCCTCTTAGGCTTATAGGATTAGTGTTAGTTGTATTTATTGCTGCACTTATTATTATACCTATTTTTTACAAAAATGATATTTTAGATGCTGCAAAAGGTTTTGCCAATGAACAAATTAATGCAGACTTAGATTTTGACAACGATCAAGTTAGTTTATCCTTATTGTGGACATTTCCTGATTTTAGTTTTAGTATCGGTGATTTGTCGGTTACTGGAAAAGAGGAGTTTGAAGGAAAAAAATTAGCAGAAATTGGTAATTTTTATTTTACGATTAACCTCATGGATGCTTGGAATGGTGACTACAAGATTAATGGGATAACCTTGAGTGATGCTAACTTATATGTAAAGGTTTTGAAGAATGGAAAGGCAAATTATGATATAATGAAGCCTAGCGATGAACCTGTAGAAGAGCCAACTAACGTGGAAGAACCAAGCACTGGTAGTGATGACATGAAGTTGAAGATTAAATATTGGGAAATAGAAAATACCAATCTAATTTATGATGACAGAACAGCTGAAATGTATGTGGAAGTTAAAAATTTAAATCATAGTGGTAGTGGTGATTTCAGTACTACTATATTTGATCTGGAAACAGAGACAACGATTGACAGATTGACTGTTGCTATGGGAAAAATTTCTTATTTAAGAAAGGCGAAAATAGCAATTGATTTTAATGCAAATATTGATCTAAACAAAAAAGTGTATCAAATTAAGGAGAACTCTTTTCGTTTTAATGATCTAGTTCTGAAATTAGATGGAGAAGTAGCGCAACCTACAGCAGATGATTTAAAGTTAGATCTGAAGTTTAATGCTCCCAATACTGCTTTTTCAGAAGTATTGTCTATGATTCCAGCAGCTTATACCAAAGATTTTGGTTCTGTCAGAACAAAAGGAGACTTTAAATTTAATGGAAATGTAAAAGGAATTTATAATTCTAAAAAAGAAATACTACCTGCTTTTGCTTTAGATTTGGCAGTGAAAGATGGTGAATTTCAATATCCCGATTTGCCTTTGCCTGTAAAAGATATTAATACAAAAATTTCGATTAAGAGTCCATCTTCAGATTTTGATAAATTGACAATAGATGTTAGTCAATTTCATGTTAATATTAGTGCAAACCCTTTTGATGCAATGCTAAAATTGAGCACACCAATTAGTGATCCTGATATTGAAGCAAAAGTAGATGGGACTATTAACTTGACAGAACTAAGTAAAGCGTTTCCAATGAAAGGGGTTTCTAAGCTTTCTGGAATTGTCAAAGCAAATTTAGAGACTAAAACGAAAATGTCTTATGTAAATAAGAAACAATACGACAAAGTAGATATGAAAGGTCTATTGATTATTTCTAATATGAATTATGTCTCGACTACTTTGCCGCCAGTTAAAATCAATACAATGGCTATGAACTTTACGCCAAATAATGTTGATTTACAAAACTTTGATTTAAAAATTGGAAAAAGTGATATTAAAGCTAGTGGTAAATTAGATAATATCTTAACTTATTTTTCAAGAGATAAAATTATGAGAGGAGACCTCAAGGTAATCTCTAATCTATTAGATTTAAACGAAATTTTAGAGGCAGCAGGAGGGAATAGTTCTTTTGAAGAGGAAAAAGAGATTGATCCTCAAGACGAAAGTGTTGCAACGGGAATGCAAGATACGACCACAGCTGAAGAACTTCCTATTTTTGATGGTTTTGAATTTGGGATGGATGTAGATATGAAGAGCATAAAATACGATGTTTACGATGTTAAAGACTTTACAGCAAAAGGTAGTTTCTCGCCAGCTAAAGCAGTACTCAAAGACATGAATTTGGTGATGGGGAAAGTTGATTTGAGAGCTAAGGGAACCGTAGAGAATATTTATGGGTATCTATTTTCAAATGAAATTATCAACGGCGACTTGACCTTGTATTCTAACTACATGAATCTAAATCAGTTTATGTCTGAAGATGGTGCTGCGGTAGAAAAGGAAGCGGAAATAAAAGAAGTGCCAGATGACTTAAGTCAAGTAGAAAGCGATTTGGAGCCAATGCAAATACCAGGTAACATCAACTTTACTTTGTATGCAACTTTCAAAACCTTAATCTACGATACTTATAATCTAAAAAATGTTCAAGCAGAAGCGCATATGTACGATCATATTTTGGATATCAATGCTTTGAGGGCAGATGCTTTTGGAGGTGCGATGGCAATGAATGGTAAATACGATACACAAGATCCTGAAAACCCTAAGTTTAAATTTGGTTATGATGCCTCTAGATTAGACATTCAAACAATTGCTAAGGAGGTTGGTTTGTCTAAGCGTTTTTTACCTATTTTGGAATCGGTATACGGTCAATTCAATTCTGAATTTGAAATTAATGGGGTTCTAGATGAAAACCTATATCCTGATTTGGCTTCTTTGACGGCTAAAGGAATTTTGAAAACATTTAATACGACTATTAAAAATAATAAAGGCTTAAATCAGCTGAGTAATAAGCTAAAAATGAATGACCTAAGTACTTTAGCTTTGGGGAATACGACTAACTTTTTTACTATAGAGGATGGTCGTCTAAAAATTGATCCTGCAAGTTATATTGTGAAAGGAATGGATGTTATTTTAGGAGGTTCACACGGTTTAGATAATAGTATGGATTATGATATGAAATTGCGTGTTCCTCGTTCTTTGTTGGCTGGTAATGCAGTAGGGGCAGCAGCTAATAATGCACTTAGTGCTGGGTTGGGAGCTTTGAGCCCACAAGCTGATAAGCTTGGAATTAAATTGGAGGACAGTGAATTTGTGAACCTTAATGTTGGAATTGGTGGAACGGTTACAAAACCTAAATTTAACATAAAGTTGCTAGGTGCTAGTGGAAAAGACGGTAAAGGTCTTGCTGGACAAGCGGTAGATGCTGTGAAACAGGAAGCTCAAAAAGTGAAAGATGAAATAGAAGCCAAAGCCAAAGCAGAAGCTGCACGTATTCGTGCAGAGGCAGAAGCTAAGCTAAAAGCAGAGCAAGAGCGTTTGAAAAAAGAAGCGGAAGCGAAAGCAAAACAATTGGCACAACAGGCGATCAAAGACCCTAATTCGGTTGTTGACAGCTTAAAGAATATTGACCCAAGTAAAATTATCAAAGATCCAGGAAGTATTATTAAAAATCCCAATGGTTTGGGTGGTCTTTTGGGTGGAGATAAGAAAAAAGATGATGGAAAAAAGGATGATGGTAAAAAAACAAATCCTTTTGGTAAGTTCAAAAACCCTTTTGGTCCTAAATAGGGGCATAAAAACCTAAGGTTATAAATACCCAGCTTTAACATAAAATGGTTAAGGCTGGGTATTTTGTTATAAGGTAGTACCTCCATCGATTACAATTTTAGCATTTCGTAAAGGTAAAGAGGCATTAGTGAATAGAAAATCTACAATAGGAGCAATGTCAGAAGGTTCAAGAATTCTACCAATAGGAGAGCTGTGGGAAAAATGTTCTAATAGATTTTGAATAGCTTCTTCACTCATTCCAGATTTTTGTTGAATAGGACTACGGGTTACTCCTGGACTAACGATATTAACGCGTATTCCTTTGTCTGCTAATTCAACATTGAGTACTTTGGCAAGGCTTTCAAGTGCTGCTTTGCTTGCTGTGTAGATGCTGGTATCCGCAAAAGCCTTAAACACAACAATAGAGGTATTTAGAATGATGCTTGAGGGGTTTTTTAATAAAGGAATAAATTGCTGTATGGTAAAAAAAGCTCCTTTGAAATTAATGCCCATGGTTTGATCAAATAAGGCTTCGGTGGTATTTTCAACACTAGCTGCTTTAAAGATGCCTGCATTTATAAACAAACCATCTAATGCCTCGAATTGCGCTTTTATTTTTTTTGCGAGTGCCATAATCTGAGGAATAGATGCTGTGTCAGAAACAAAGCCAGTTGCTTGGTGATTCAACTGCTCTAGAGCGTTATTTAGATTTGTTGAGCTTTTTCCTGTGATAATAACTTGATAATTCTTTTCTACTAAATACGCTGCACAGGCTAAACCAATACCAGAGGTTCCACCAGTTATTAAAATTGTTTTCTTTGTCATTTTTAGAATTGTGTTTTTATTAAGAGGATGAATTTTTATACAAATCTATAGGATTTAAAATGCTTTGACAAGTACTTACTTTGAAGTAACTTACTTACTTTTAACACGGAAATAGTCAGTCTCAATCACTTCTGAATGAAAAAAAAATGGAAAAAAATTATACCGATGCCAATGAGTGCCCAATTACGATCTTTATGACTCAAATTGGAGGGAAATGGAAACCTGTGATTATCTGGTTGCTATTGTTAAATGAAAAAATGCGCTTTAATGAATTGAATAGAGCGATAAAGGGAGTTAGTCAAAAAATGTTATCTCAACAATTGAAAGATTTAGAACAATTGGGACTCCTCTTGAGAACAGCTTATCCTGAAGTTCCTCCTAGAGTAGAATATAGTTTGACGGCGAAGGGATGTTCTTTGAAAGGAATATTGACAGAGATGATGCAGTGGACGAAATCTAATCTTATAGAAGCACCTTCTAATTAAAGGACTTTGAGAATGATTTGACATCGTCTATGTAGGATGGAATTTTTTATTGATAAAATGGTTTATATAATTATCTTTGTGGAACTTGAAAAAAGTGGCGTAAAATATCCTCAAAAAAAGTTATAGTATATAGTTTGTTGAGAGATTATTTAGGATGAATTTTTATTCGTTTCAAGTAAGATGTTTTTTGATTGTTAGCATGAAAACAAAAAAATCAGTAAACTATTAATAAGAGTATTATGAATATAGAAATTACGATAAAAGAAAATGTTTGTAAAGCAATTGAAATGCTTTATGGTAAAAAAATAGAGCTGAATCAAGTTCAAATTAAGCAAATTCCAAAACACTTGGAGGGGGATTATAGTGTAATTACATTTCCGTTTGCCAAACTAATTGGTAAGAAACCCAATGAGATTGCAGCAGAATTAGCCATCCAATTGATGGAGCAAAGCAAGGTGATTGCGAATGCGATGTCAGCAGGTCCTGGATTTTGTAATTTGAGTATTGGAGATGCCTATTGGACGGACTTTGTGAAAGAAGTTTTGGCGGTAGAATCTTATGGACAACATCCTAAAAAGGACGAAACAGTTGTGGTGGAATATTCTTCACCAAATACGAATAAGCCTTTGCATTTAGGACATATCAGAAATAACTTATTGGGTTATGCAACGGCTGAGATCTTGAAGGCAGCAGGTTATGATGTTAAGAAGGTGCAAATTATCAATGATAGAGGCGTACATATTTGTAAGTCGATGTTGGCTTGGGAGAAGTGGGGAAATGGCGAAACGCCTGAATCTACTGGGAAGAAAGGCGATCATTTGGTCGGGCATTATTATGTGGAGTTTGAGAAGCATTTTCAAGCTGAATATAAGGAATGGCAAGGAACGGAAGCTGGGAAGAAATACTTGGAAGAGTGGTTAGGAAACGAGAAAAACGTTAAAAAGGCAGAAAAAGCAATTGAGAAGCAAAAGCAAAAAACTATCAAAGTTGCTGAAAAAAATGAAACCCCTGTACCTACAGAGGAAGAATTAAGCCTTAAGTATAATTTGAGAAACTTTTTTTATAAAGAGGTTTATAAGAATAAGTATTTTAATAAGTATAGTGTACTTGGAATTGTGGCAAAAAATATGCTCCAAAAATGGGAAGCGAACGATGCTGAAGTAAAAGCCTTGTGGAACAAAATGAACGGTTGGGTTTACGAAGGGTTTAAGAAAACTTACGAAACTTTGGGCGTTGATTTTGATAAGTTGTATTACGAATCACAAACCTATTTATCTGGAAAGCAATTGGTTTTGGATGAATTAGAGTCAGATGAGAGTATTTTCTTTAAGAAAGACGATGGTTCTACTTGGATTGATTTGACGGATGCGAAACTGGATGAGAAGGTAGTTTTGAGAAGTGATGGAACGTCGATGTACATTACGCAAGACTTGGGAACGGCTGCTTTGAGATTCCAAGATTTTAAGATGAACAAGATGGTTTATGTGGTTGGAAACGAACAAGACTATCACTTTAAAGTATTGTTTGAAACCTTAAAGCGTTTGGGGCATAGTTTTGCAGAAAATTGTCATCATTTGTCTTATGGAATGGTGAACTTGACAACGGGTAGAATGAAGTCAAGAGAGGGAACGGTAGTAGATGCCGATCATTTGATGGCGGATGTGGTTGCGAATGTAAAAGCGGAATCGGAGAGTAGAGAGAAATTAGGTGAGTTGGAAACGGATGAAAAAGTAAAAATCTGGGAAGCAGTTGCTTTGGGAGCTTTGAAGTTCTATATTTTGAAAGTAGAGCCTAGAAAATCAATGATCTTTGATCCTAAGCAGTCAATTGATTTGCAAGGACAAACAGGACCTTATATTCAAAATGCACACGTAAGAACGCAGTCTGTTCAAAGAATGGTCGTGGAAAAAGAAATTGAGCTGGTTGCTTATGAAGATTATGAATTGAGTGAGGTGGAGCGGGATATATTGGTCTTAGTGCACGAATTGCCAAGTACCATTGAGAAGGCTGCTCAGAATTATAATCCTGCGGATATTGCTAATTATTTATATGATTTAGCGAAGGAATTTCATAAATTCTGGGGAAATACAACCATTTTAGATGCAGAGAATAAAGCGGCGACTTCTTTCCGTTTGGACATGAGTAAGGCGGTTGCTGTGGCGCTCAAAGCAGCAGGTAAATTGATTGGTATGCATATGCCAGATAGAATGTAATAGACAACAATGTTCAACATTGTTTTAAAGATAAAAAGGGCAACTTGGAGTTTTTTAAACGCTGAGTTGCTTTTTTTTGTTAAAAAAACACTAAAAAGACCTTTTGCTAAATACTAAAATTAGAAAAGTGCTGTTTAGATAAATAGGGGTCCTAGAATTATAAAACGACTTATGATAAAGAGCTTACTCAAATACTCTTTATTTTAAAAAACAAAACAGAACATATAAGACAAAATATACATTGAATTAGCAGTTTACAAGGCTTTAACCTAATGGAGCTGCTATAGATTACAAAACAAGTTTAATAAGGTCTCGAATTTATCAGAGACAATTAGGGATTAATCATTCAATGTATGCAATTACTTAAGATTGTTTTTGTTGCCTTCTTGGCAATTACTACTCAACATTTGGTCGCACAGGAAAGGGGCTTATTGGCTTGCGAAACAGCAGATACCCCCGATTTATTGTCGCCTCCAATCTCCAATATTGAAACTTATTATAAGGAGCTGATTGCTGAAGATGGGCGCAATGAGCGTTATCGTGCTAGTGATTTGGCTTTGCAAAAGTATGGCTGTGAAAAAGAAGAGTATAGTGCAAAACTGTATAATTTATTAGCAGAAGAAGCTTTCTTGATGCAAAATTACGAAGAAGCAAAACTATACTATGATAAGGTATTGGCAACGGAATTTGTATCCGATTACTTTGCACAAGGATTGATTGCCGATAAAGCCAAATTAACGGCTTTGGTTGGTCTTCGAAACATTGCACTAGAAGAAAGAGACTTTGAAACAGCTTTAGTTTTTCATCAGAGTTATGTAGATTCTTTGCAGAAAGACTGGAGATCGATTGCAGACCAAAATAAATTGGAGCATGATAAAATTTTTGCTAGATGCTATCAATCTTTGGGCAAATCAGAACAAGCCATTAAATATTTGATGCCTTATGCTTTTGGTGCCGTTGCAGGTACTTATGGAACGATTGATAAGGACGCAATAGACCATTTGACAGCCTTATTACGAACAAAGTATCCCAAAAAGGTATACAAGCAGTTCTTAAATAATATAGCTACTCAAATTTATGCACAAGAGCAAGATGGAAGCGTCTTATTTTTTCTTCAAGTATTAGATAATAAGATTTATTTTCAAAATGATTCAGCGAACTATAAATATCGGGTAGCAAAAAATCCTTCTTTGGTGGGACAAGGAGTCGCACATTATCAAAGAAAGTTACTCAATTCCTATTTTTATCAAAGTTTGTGTCGTTAGTTGATAGTCGTTGATTGCCAGTTTGTCATACGTTAGTTGCTGTTTTTGGACTTTTTGTCATGTTATTTTGTTTTTTTTTGTAATTTTTGTCACTTTTTATCCTGTTTTTTCAGTTGGTATTGGATTTGACTAATAGAAAGCAACAACACAACAAAAAATATTTTAACAATACAACCATTAATCTTCTATCCTAAAAGATGAAATTTAAGAAGAGGATTAGCATTAAAACAACACAACAATTATGAGATTAGTAACAAGAAATTTCAACAGACCAACTACCAGTTCTTTCCCAGCATTATGGAATGATTTATTTGCAGATGATTTTTTTACAAAACAGGCAACAAGCAATAAAAAAGTTGGTAAAACAAGACCTCAAAATTGGCACAGCAACAATGCACCAGCTGTAAATATCAAAGATAGAACGGGGCATTATTTTATTGAAGTAGCTGCTCCTGGATTTAAGAAATCAGATTTTTTGGTAGAATTGGAAGATAATACATTAACGATTTCTGCAAAAAAAGTAGCCACAAAAACATCTGAGGAAGAAGGAGTAAAAGAAGAAAAAGAAACGTACACCCATAGAGAATTTGTAAATAGTGCTTTCAAGAGAGCCTTTACGATCCCAGAGAAGGCAGTTGATGTAGATAGGATTGAGGCAAGTTATGAAGCAGGTGTGTTAGTGATTTCAATTCCTAAAAAGGAAGTAGAAGCGTCAAAGTTGAATATTGACGTCCTATAAGGCTTTACTTAGGTAGTTTTGCAACAAGCCTTGTTTATTGAGGAGTAAAGTAAGGCTTGTTTTTTTTATCACCCTAAAAACAATAAAAATGAGTAGTAATAGTAATAATGATAGATTTCAAGTCGTTTCGGATTCGTTCCGAAACGACTCATTTTCCACCACAGAAGATATTGGTGGAGTCGGAAAAGTTCGTCCTAATTTAGAAGCAGTAGATTTTATACCTACAACATTCAATCGAAGTGCAGAAAAAAGTTAAACAAAACTCTATTTTTTTTTAAAAAGGTTAAACAAAAAAAAAGTTTGAATGTTATAAAGATATAAATAACATAGTTGCAATCGTAGCAAATTACAGAATGAAAGCTACTGCTAAACATAGGAAAGAACTTTACGATAGATGCGAAGATTAGTACCCCAAGGCACTATAGGTCACGTCAAGACAATCCAAAGAAAAAAAATCATGCTATCTTGATCTATTCGAGGTAGCTTTTTTTTGTGTCCTCATGTCAAGACAAAATAACATTCACTTAATTCAAGTTGTGACTTATACTCTTTGCAAGTAATACTTACTTTTGCACTTATGGCTCCATTTCTTATAAAAAAGACATAAATTCCATCGTTTATAAGATAGCTAAATATTATGATGATTTATTGTCTAACTTTGTCCTGTACATAGGACTAAAAAAGGAATAGAAAGATGAAAATAATTAATAGATAGTGGTACGTTAAGCGCATCAGCGAAAAAAGATAGTCCACCACGAACTATAAAGTGAAACGCTCAGCTCTCTCAATGAACATAGAGATGACCAACGAGAATAAGTATCTCTGATGCCCAATGAAACTTGGGTAGCAGCGTATCTAAGATACCCAACTTGTTGCAAATCCCCAACAAAGCTTGTTTTGAACCTTCAATTTACTTGAAGGGAGGGAGAGCAGCGTAGCTAATTTTTTAACTACTAATTTTATCTTTATACTAATTTTGCTTTTCTACTCACCTATTTTTTACTCAAATTTATCTTACTGTGAAACATTTTCTTTTAATTATATTTTTCATTTTATCTATTTGCAACTTATTTGGACAAAAGGACAGTGTCTTTCATAAATTAAAAAAAGAAGCTGCAATTTTATTTACGGCAAAGGAATACATCCAAGCAGGACAAAAATACAGTCAAGCACTAGACAAAATTGACTTAACAATACCTGCCGAAACAACAAGATATAAAGCTGGGCTTGCTTGGGCTTTGGCAGGAGACAAAGAACAGGCATTTAAATACCTTAATCAATTAATCGAACATGATTATTATACTGATTTTAAACAATTGAGTTTAGAGGTTAGTTTTAAGTCACTGCACAAAGATGAACGATGGGAAAAAATAAAGAAACTAACCAAAGAGAATATTAATAAAATAGAAACCTTACTTCCGTTTTATACAGGAATGAGAAGAGAGTATTTTGATTTGGACGGATTGGAAAAAACACACGAACCTCTTGATGGAGAAACAGCTTGTATGATCCCTTATAGACTAAGTGAACGCTATGGATTTGTACTTAAGGATAAACCCGATGATTGGTTGATAAAACCTATTTATACACAAGTTTTGGGCGTTACGAGAGAAGGAGCAATCGTATTAGATTCTATGGGGCAATATAGTGTCATTAGACCTGACGGAACTGTTTTTATTTCTGGCGATTGGCAAAGGATTTCTAAGGAGGGCGATCTTTACCATACTATTCAGATGGGCGATTGTAATTTTAGCCCTAGCGGTATTCCAATTAAAAGATTTAAAGAGGATCCTACTTATATTTATTGTGTAAAAAATGATTATTATGACCTAAAAGGAAATTTATTGTTTACAGAAGAGGCACATGATTATCAAAGCTTTATTGGAGACGATCAACTGGCTTGGTTTCGGTATGGAAAACGTTACCGCATTCGAAATAAATTAGGTGAACTTGTCAAGGAGTTTGAGTATGATAATCATCAAAATACGTTTATTGGAATTTCAGATGATTTGCTAATTTACTCCATAACAAATGAGCAAGATTCGACGACACATTATGTGGCGAAAGATTTAAATGGAAATGTGCAATTTAAATTGCTTGCAGAATATGATAATCCTAAATCCTTTTCGAAGATTTATAAGGATAGAGGTGTGAGAGGAGTTTACCAATTGAGCGAGGATCTTTATGGAATTCGACGTAATGCAGAGTATAGTATACCCTATATTTTTTGTGATGCCTTAGGGAATAAGTCTAAGATGAAAGGATATGAAGGTACTTTAGGTAGGTTAGTAATAGATGAGGACTATTTTTCTCAAGAACAGTTTATTGTCTATAGATCTGAACCTTGGGAGCGAGTAGAGCAGGTTATGATGGTTCTTAATCGACAAGGGGATACGATTATTCCCAAACCAATATCTATGGGTGATACGACAATTTTGCTTCAATTTAAAACCATTACTAGAATGAATAATGGAGATTATTTTTGTCTAATGAGTAGAGGAATAGGGTATCAGTTTAATAAAAATGGAGAATTATTAGAGGAAAAACCAATAATAAGACTTGAATCCAAAATTATACCTTGGTCACAAGCAAAAATGGATGAATTAGAAGAAGAGGATAATCAGAGAAATTATGGTTATGATCCTGTAGAGTCCTTTTATAGGATATTTGATCTTTATGAGCTAACTGTGCCTAAAGATCTGAAGAGAGATTTAACTCCGTTCGCAAGGAATCTTATAATGCCTACAGATACGGCTGAAAATGATAGGGTTAGTTATACTTCTGTAGGTACTTGTATTTCTTATTTTAATCAAGCAGGAGAAGTAGTTTTAGAATTACCTTCGGACATTGTCTTTGCAGGCTACTTCTCAGAAGGCTTAGCACCTGTTATGAATAAGGAAAACGGGCTTGGTTTTATCAATCTAAAAGGTGAGTGGGCTATTCCTCCAAAATATGAAATTGCATGGGTAGGAGATTATCCTATCTCATTGCCTGATTTTCCAAACTTCAAAGGAGGCTATGCTTATCTAAAAGGCTTTAAGGGCTATATAGATAAAAATGGTAAAGAGTTTTTTGCTGGAAAACGAATGCAAGATCATTATAATTATAGCCATTAGCAATACTTGCTTTATGGATTGTAGAATCCTACTTCAAACCTAATTTATTCAATTCAATTTTCTTCTAATGAAATTATTCAGTGCTCTTTTTTTTTTCCTACCTATATTACTAATTGGGCAACAAAATAACAGTTATAGCTCTTTACAAAGAGCTTTAGAAAATCCTGAAGATGTTTATAAACTTTATCTTTCAGAGCAAGAGATAGAGACCTTTCCAGTAGAGATTTTGCAGTTCAAGAATTTAAAATATTTAGATTTGTCTAAAAATGAACTGATAGCATTGCCAGCCGAAATTAGCCAGTTAAGACAATTGAGTGAGTTGAATGTCTCTGATAATCAACTTGTAATGCTGCCTGGTGAAATTGGTTCGTTAATAAATCTAAAAGTATTAGATGTAAGTTGGAATAACTTAAGGGGGATTCCAAGAGAATTAGGAAAGGCAATTAAGCTAGAAGAGCTATCTATCTCTTATAACTATATTCGTAGCTTGCCAAAGAGTTTTAGTCAATTAGTAAATTTAAAAGGAATCGATGGAAGGTGGACACATTTATCAGAAGTAGATACAAAAGAATGGCGAAAGATTCTGCCTAAATGTTGGCTAAGGGCTAGGCGTGTAGAAATATCTAGCTATGATGAACATAAGTTTACAACTAAGCTTGAGTTGGTTTATAGTATCAAGATTTCCAAGGATGATAAATATAATGGAAGTGGTAAGTGGATGCGAAAATTTCCAAAAAAATTCCTGCAATGTATCAACTTAGAAAGTTTAAGTATAGAAGGATGTGACCTTCAAGCTTTGCCTCCAGAATTTGCAGAATTCAAGCAACTGAAAAAAATTAACCTAAAAGGAAATCAATTGGGTATTATTCCAGAGTGTTTAACTCAACTGCCTTTGTTGGAGGAGTTAATTTTGAGTGATAATGGCATTAACCATATTCCCGATGAAATTGGAAATTTATCGAAGCTAAAGAAGCTAGATTTATCGGATAATTTAATTTCTAGAGTATCTGAAAATATAGGGAAATTGACAGCTTTGAAAATTTTATACCTTGGCGGCAACCAATTGGAATATTTACCTAAGGAAATAGAATCCTTTAAAAATCTAGAGGAATTAAGTGTTGGTGGTAATATAGCCAATTTGTCGCAACAAATTGGGGCATTAGAACAGCTTGATACATTGACATTGAGAGGGACAGGGAAATTATCTGAACGTATTGGGGCATTAAGTAATTTACAATATTTATCACTTACAGGAGTTTCTGAATTGCCTAAAAATATAGGAGATTTAATTAGTTTGTCTTATCTGTCCGCCAATGGAAGCCTGCAAGATTTGCCACAGTCTTTTGAAGAATTAGGAGGGTTGACTTATTTGAAGTTGAACAACAATCAGTTTGAAAGCTTACCAACCGTTGTCTGTGAATTGAGGTATTTAGAAGAATTAGATTTATCTGATAATCCTCTTTTAAGTCTACCAGAAGAATTAGGAAACCTAACTGGGCTCAAAAAATTAACCATAACAGAAACACCTTTACAGCACTTTCCTAAGACAATTTCAAATTTAGTAGATTTAGAACGGCTGGATCTTTATACATCTATGTTCAAAGAAAGAGAAATTAATCTATTAAGAATAGATTTGGTTGATTGTTACATAAAATATAAAAAAAGTACCATTACTACCTTTGAAGAGGCGTTAAAATATGCTGCTATACTGGAAGAGTTGACCTTGAGCTATGCGGAAGGAAAAAAGTTGTCCAATCGTATTGTAGAATTAAAGCAATTAAAAAAACTAACCCTTCATGGGGATATATCTTTGCCTACTAATATTGGCTTATTGGCAAACTTGGAAGAACTAAGGCTAATTAAAAATAAGATTCCAAAAGAATACAGAGCCTTAATCAAACAAAGATTAGGGTATTTGCCAAAAAATGAACCCTTTGATGATTGGGACATCCTTCAAAATATGCAACAATTAAGATTGTTGGTGTTAGAAAACTATGACTTAAGTACCCTGCCAGAAGGGCTTGAAAAATTAGATCAACTAGAGTCACTTTCTTTGAAGGGGAATGAATTGGCTGTGTTTCCTCCAGTTATTACTAAGCTAAAAGCTTTGAAAACGTTAGATTTAAGTGAGACTGAATTAACTTCTTTACCTAAAGAAATCAATCAATTAGCGCAACTAGAGAAATTAATATTGGAAGGGAACCAATTGACAGAACTACCTAGTACTGCTTATCAAATAAAAACACTTCAAGACCTTTCTTTGTCTAAAAATAACTTCTCAGAATTGCCTAATGATATTGGGCTACTTTCGAACTTAAAATCGTTGGATTTGTCAGATAATTCCTTAGTAAAGTTACCCTCTAGCATCGCATCCTTGCATCAATTGGAGCGTATAGGTTTAGATAATTTGTCTCTGAATGATTTTCCTACTACTTTTAATCAAGATAGTTTACCCTACTTAACAACAAAGGGTTTTTCTGTTTCTGCCCAGTATTATGAAGCGTTAAGACCCTTGTTTCCTAAATGTTACGAATATGCTAGTGTAGAGGTGGCTTCAAAATACCCCCCAGAATGGATTTATCAACTAACAATAAATGTACAATCAGAAGAAGACATTCGTTGGATAGATAGCCTTGGTCGATTTGAGAATTTAGAACACTTAAGAATTCATCGAGCTAATTTAAAAACATTGCCCTCAGCAATAACAAATTTAACAAAGCTTAAAAAATTAGAACTTGAACATAATAATTTAAGTGAAATTCCTAGTAGCATTGAAAATCTAATACATTTGGAGGAATTAAATTTGGAATACAATCAACTAGAAGTTTTACCAGAGAGTATTTGTAATTTAAAGCATTTAAAAACCTTAAACGTCAATCGAAATCAATTGAAATCTTTGCCAGAGAATTTAGATAAATTAAAAAATTTAGAGCAGTTACTCCTAGAAATTAATCGTTTAGAAGAATTACCTCTTGGGTTATATCAATTAGCTGAGCTAAAATCATTGTCTCTTAAGCATAACAATAATTTATCTTTGTCTAAAGAAGAACTAAAAAAAATATACCAAGTGTTTCCTAAAGTTAATCTAGAGTATTCTTTTCCTCGTTAAGGAACATTCCTAAAACACAGATAGGAGAATAATTTTTGCCTTATCAATAGAGAATTCACGCAATTCGAAAATAAAAAATAAATAATTTGTTTAATTAAACAGTTAGTTAAAGTTTGACATGATTTTTGCTATTCAAAAGGTATAAAAAATCAATCCATTAATAAAAAAAATAGAACTTAGAGAAAGTGTAAAAACTCGAGTATATTTTGTCCAAACTGAATTAGCATATATGTATAAAATTGGCGTTAGCAAGGTCGAAATGACCTATTTTAAAGAAGGAGCAGGAATGTTGGGCTATGGCATGCATTTTCATCAAATACAAGGAGTTGAAACACCCCAGTATGCCCGTGCTTTTGTCATCGAAAGTGACGATAAAAAAATAGTTTTTGTGAATGCAGATTTCTGCTTTTCAACAAATTATTTAAAGACTAGAGTGGTAACACGTTTAGTATTGGAAAAACCAGAACTGGGGTATTCTGATGCTAATGTAATGATTACTGCACAGCATACGCATAGTGCAGCAGGTGGTTATACCCAACATCTAGCCTACAACTTTACCACGCCTGGTTTTAAAGAAGACGTTTGTATGCGCTATGCTAATGCTATTTTTGATGCTATTGTTGAAGCAGATCAGAATAAAAAACCAGGAGACATCAGTCATCACAAAGCAATGTTTGACAAAGATGCTGAAATTTGCTTTAACCGTTCTGTTCGAGCATACAATCAAAATCCAGAAGTAGGGGTTCGGGTTCCTATGAAAAAGCGTCATTTGGCTGCGGATAGAACTATGAAACTATTGCGTTTTGATGATGCAGGAGGGAAGCCTATCGGGAGTCTAAATTGGTTTGGTGTGCATACTACTAGCGTTTCTAATCGCCATCGAAAAGTTTGTTATGATAACAAGGGATATGCAGCCGATTTATTTGAAACGAGTTTGAAAGAAAAATACAAAGATGAAAATATTGTAACAGGTTTTGCACAAGATGCAGCAGGAGATATTAGCCCTAATTTTATATGGGATCGTAGAAATAGCGAATATAGAGGGAAGCATCTAGATGATTATGAGAGTGCTGCTTATAATGGTAAATTACAAAGTGATAAAGCACAAGAGATTTTTGACTCTGCTTCTAAGATTGGTAAGAAAATCAAAGGAGATATAGATTATTTATTGATGTATGCGGATATGTCTGCGGTTGGAATTGATGAATCTTATACGGGAGGTCTAAAGCATGAAACGACTAGCGATCCTACTTGGGGGATGTCCTTTTTGGAAGGAACAACAGATGGTCAAGGAGCTGCTAAGATTGTTGGACAAGCTGTTCGTGTTTTCTTGGGGTCTATCCGTCAAGTGGAGGTAATGGCTGCTCGAATGAGTAAAAATGAAGAGCGTCAAAAAAAGGTAATTGGTTATTATAATGCGCATCATCCAAAGGCAATAGTTATCAATCATGCAACTGGTGTGACAGCAGGTGCTTTGCATCCTGAAAAGTTAGTCGTACCTAATTTTGTTGATCCAGCAATCAAGTTTATAAAGCTTGCGAATAAGGTAGGTTATGGCAAAAAAACGCCTTGGATTCCTCAAGTATTGCCCTTGCAAATTTTTATTATAGGGAATTTGGCAATTGTTGGAATTCCATCCGAAATAACAACGATAGCTGGCGCTCGATTGCGCAAAACAATAGCAGAAGTTTTAGAAGAAAGAGGCGTTTCGGAGGTTTTGTTATCTCCTTATGCGAATTCCTATGCAGGCTATATTACAACTTACGAGGAATATCGTTTACAATTGTATGAAGGAGGGCATACGTTGTTTGGAAAATGGACTTTGGCAGCTTATCAAATGAAATTTAAACAAATGGCAGAAGAGTTATTAAAAGCACCAGAGGATAGAAACAAGGTCTCTTTGAAGCCTGAAATATTTGATATGAAAGATATTTGGACAGGGGAGGATGATTTAGGTGTTTTAGCCGCTTTAGATGCTGCGGATGAATTGCTGTTGAATGGATCAGAAGAAGATCCAAATGAATTGGAGAATGATGAAGAGGGAATGTAAACATTTGTCGTACTATTACATGAGTATAATAAACTACACTTTGAAATTGCTTACTCTACACGATGGTTTTTAACGTTTGACAGAAACGTAGTTCAGCAAAGCTAATGGGCTTTTTTTAATTGGACGTTAGATGCTAGAACCCAAATAAATTGGAGACAGGATCGCTTCGTTTTTAGATATTAGACTCTAATTAAGCTGCAATTGGAGTCTAATATCTAGCATCTAAAAGCGAAGCGATCTAAAAATAGTCGAAAGCTAGCCCCAATTTTAATTTTTACAAAAAATGTTGTGTAGAGCACAAATTGCCTAACATCCTAATAAATTTTTAATGAAAAAAAGAACGTATCCGTATTATAAAACTGCATTTGAAGGGCAAGAAAAACCTTTTGCTTATGTTGACTTAGATTATTTTGATCAGAATATGAATGATATTTTGGAGCGTGCGAATCAAAAGAAAATTCGCATTGCATCCAAGTCGATTCGTTGTGTTGCTTTGTTGCGTCGAATATTAAATTATAATGACCAATATCAAGGAATTATGTGTTTTACGGCAAAAGAAGCAGTTTGGTTGAGCAAACAGGGCTTTGATGATCTGTTAGTGGCTTATCCTACTTTTCAAGCCAAGCATATTGAGGCAGTAGCACAGGAGGTAGAAAAGGGAAAGAAGATATATTTGATGACCGATAGAGTAGAGCATTTACAACAAATTAATGCAGTAGGAGCAGATTTGAAGGTGAAAATCCCTGTTTGCATGGATTTAGATGTTTCTAGTGACTTTCCAGGGCTGCACTTTGGGGTGTACAGATCTAGTTTGAATACCTTAGAAGCTGTAGAAGGGTATTTAAAGGAATTGACAAACTATCCTTTTGTCAATCTACGAGCAATTATGGGCTACGAGGCTCAAATTGCTGGTGTTGGAAATCAAGCTCCAAATCAAGGGGTCAAAAATCGATTGATAAGAATTTTGCAAAATAGATCGATCAAGGAAATTCGTGTACGTCGAGGGGAAGCGATTAAATTAGTAGAAGCTGCTGTAGGTACTTTAGATTTTGTGAATGGAGGAGGAACGGGAAGTGTTGAGGTAACGAGTGCCGAAGATGGAATTACTGAAGTGGCTGTAGGTTCAGGATTTTATACCCCTACTTTGTTTGATAATTATGAACATTTTCAGCACTTACCTGCTGCGGGGTATGCGATAGAAGTTGTGCGTCAACCCAACAAGGGGATTTATACTTGCCTAGGAGGAGGCTATGTAGCTTCAGGTCCTTTGGGAATTGACAAGTTGCCCAAACCTTATTTGCCTAAAGGTTGTGAATTGTACCCCAACGAAATGGCAGGGGAGGTGCAGACACCAATTTATTATAAAGGAACAGACGCTCTAGAAATTGGAGACCCTGTATTTTTTAGGCACAGTAAAGCTGGAGAGCTTTGCGAGCGTTTTAATGAATTGTTGTTGCTAAAAGGTGGCAAAGTAGTTGAACATACGCCAACTTATCGTGGAGCTGGAAAGTGCTTTTTGTAATAGGATTTGATTATCTACTTAAAACTTTAAGAAAATAGTTAATATTAAAAGATCTTTTGTAAATTTATGAATTATTGACAGAAAAAAATTTAGAACAAACTAATTTGTTAAAATGATTGAAAGCTTGATCAAAAGTGTTGGCAACAGAGGAACTAAATGGTCTAATTGGGCGGGAAATGTAGAATGTGTCGCAGAGCATATTTTTTATCCTAGAACAGAAACCGAAATTGTTGAAGTTATCCAACTAGCAACCAAAGAAAAAAAACGCATCCGTGTTGTTGGTGAAGGACACTCTTTTTCAAAGCTAATTGCGACAGATCATTTTATTGTTTCTCTGAAATACATGGCTGGAATTATTCATGTAGACAAGGAAAAATTAGTAGCAACGGCTTGGGCAGGTACTTCTATTAATAAGGCAAACACAGAATTGTTCAAATCTGGTGTTGCTATGATTAATTTAGGGGACATAGATGTTCAAAGTTTGGGTGGTGCGACCGCAACAGGAACACATGGAACGGGCACAGCCTTTGGAAATGTTAGTACAGAGATTGTTGCTTTTACGATTATAACAGCCAGCGGTGAAATTTTGAACTGCTCAAAAGACGAAAATATAGATTTGTTTATGGCTGGTCGGGTGTCCTTGGGAGCATTTGGCATTATTACCAAAATGACCTTTAATGTTGCAGAAGCATACAAGTTGGAGTATACTTCTTCTTCTAATGACTTTTACAAAACATTAGATATCTTAGAAGATTCTAATAGCAAGAATCGAAATTTTGAATTTTATTACTTTCCCTATTCTGATAAGTTACAAATCAAGGAATCCAATATTACAGATAAGCCTGTTAAGAACAACAAAATTCTAGCATATATTAATGATGTGTTTTTAGAAAACACAGTCATGAAATTGATTAGTTGGATTGGAATTACCTTTCCTAGTACGGCAAAAAAATTAAGTCGCTGGATGGCAAAAGCTGTTCCTAAAGGATCTAAAGTAGATTATAGCCACAAGATTTATGCTACTGTACGAAATGTCTACTTCAAAGAAATGGAATACAACATTCCTATAGAACATTTTAAAACGTGTATCCAAGAGTTCAAAGATTTGTTAGAAAAGAACGAATACTTTGTCTTTTTTCCTGTGGAATGTCGCTTTGTAAAAGGCGATGATATTTGGCTAAGTCCTGCTCATGGGAGAGATTCTGCCTATATTGCAATCCATGTATTTACTAAAATGGAACATGATCCTTATTTTAAGGATATGGAGGCTTTGTTTATGCGTTATGATGGACGGCCACATTGGGGGAAAATGCACACAAGAACTGCCGAAACGCTATCTACTACCTATAAAAAATGGGATGATTTTTTAGCCTTGAGAGCTAAATTAGATCCTGATAAATTGTTTTTGAATCCTTATTTGGAAGCGGTTTTTGGGGTGTAGAATGGTTGTTGTTATCCAGAAGATTATCTTCAAACAAGAGAGAGGTAATAACCACGTTTTTTATACTATACTAATTGCAATCTTTTTCCCAGACGACCTGCAATAATTTTCATGAAAGTTGGTCATTCAATTCCAGACCAAACTAAATTCACGAGAAGGGCGTTTGCACAATTTGGTTCAAAATTGGATGTTTTTTACAAATAAATGCTTTGATTTCAAAATCAATCCTCCAAAATTGAATAAACCTATTTAACAAAATTTGGTTTTACTTTCATTCAATAGAATGAATTCTGATACAAAAAAGAGTAAAAACGCTGAAACCTAGTTCTCGTGAATTTAACCTGATTCCAGACTTGTTATTTTCGATTCTTGATATATAATCTTTAATAGTACTACCTTTCGCAGCGAGTTGCTCTTTAGTTAGCCCTAATCTTTGCGTGTTTGTTTTATTATAAGATCAATATCATACGGAATTGATTAATTTATGTCGTAATAAAAGTGTTTAATCCGTCATTTCTTAAAAATTTCTTTCCTGTGATGTAGTCCCCAATCAATAACTTCAACTATCAACTTATTTAAAGTTTTTCCATGTTCTGTTATAGCATATTCAACAGTAATTGGTTTAGTGTCTTTTACCGTACGAGTAATGAGTTTATTTATTTCAAGTTCTTGTAAATCAGTTGATAATTTTTTAGGAGCAATACCATCTAATATTCTTTTTAACTGCATAAATCGAAGCGTTCCACCTCGTATTAATGCACCTATTATTTGTATTTTCCATTTACCTGAAAGTAATTCCATTGTATCCTTAATTGCTCTTAAATCTCGAATACATTCCTTAGACAAATCTTCGTGTTGTTTAATTTTCATTTCAAAATTATTTGGTTAGTAGTATCTTTTAGGAAACTACTAGATTTATTGAACTTAGTATTAAAAGTAAACTATTTAATCTAAGTTTGCATTATAAATTAATAAAAATAAAATAGAGATGAGTAATAAAACATTTTTGACGATTCACGGAGTAGTTTATGCAATTTTTGGATTAGGTTTATTTTTTATTCCAAATTTACTGTGGCCTAATTATGGGCTTCAACTTAACGATAAGTATAGTATTTTTCTATCACAGCATACTACTATTTTTTTAGGAGGTATAGCAATTATTTCTTTTTTGTTTAGAGACGTAGAAGAAAAAAGCGTCTATGCAAAAAAGATTTTGACAGGCTTATTGTGGACAAATATTTTAGGAGTCATCATAACTCTTTATGCCATATATAAAGGTATTTTTTATGGTTTTGGATGGTCGGACCCTGCATTCTTTACTTTGTTTTCTATTCTATGTTTTATAAGCCTAAGACGGAATCAATAATAAAAAATTAATACAATGAGCAAACAAAAAATTTGGGACTTGCATTTAAAATATGATGGTCTAGTAACGAAAGAGTTTATGGAAGGCAATAAGCAATTGGCTGAAAGTATAGCAAAAGAAGAAGGCGTTATTTGGAAAATATGGACTTATGAAAAAGGAACAAATCATTTTGGTTCTACTTATTTGTTCAAAAACCTGGAATATTTAAATAAATACAGGGAAATGCATATTAAAAGGCTTAATGCAATTGGTATAACTGATATTACGGATTATACGTTTGATATTTTTGAAGATTTAAGTAAAATTGATAATGCACCAATAGAATGAATACACCAGTAATTAAAAAAAACGATAAAACTCCTTGGATCCCTTTGGCACCTGGTATTGAAATGCAAATATTTTATGCCAACCCCAAGACTGATGTTTGGACGGTCAAAATATTAATGCATAGTGGGAGTACCTTGCCTCCTCATCGGCATATAGGAGCTTCCGAATTTTACATACTTAAAGGGGAAGGAGTTCACAAAGAGGCAGGTGCTTTTGAAGTAGGGACTTACGCATTTGAGCCAGAAGGAGCATTACATAGCCCTGTGTATGCAGAAGATGACATTCTTCTTTATATGACAAGTTACGGTGCTGGAGTATTCTTGAAATCTTCGGGTAACGAACTTTACACTGGAGATGCGGCATATATGAAATCTCAAATGGAATTAAGTCCTTTCGCAATCAAGATGAAAAAATTCTTTTTGATTTCTGTGTGGAAATTTTTATTTGGTAAAAAGAAAAGGAATGGCTAAAAAAGAAAATAGGAAGAATGCAGAAGACTATGTAAATTTCATGGTGTCAACGACTGATAGACCTTATCTTTCAATTAAAGCTATACGGGGTATAGGTTTCAAGCCTATGAACATATTGGATAAACCCAAAGTATGGTCTTCTACAGTAAAGATATCTAAAGGATATACATTGCCAACAAGGAAGAATTCTGCTTTGTGTGAGATGTTAGTTATTCATGGAAATGGCGAATATGCTACAGGGGAAATCTTTGAGACAGGAGATTACATAAGAGAAACTAAGGGAGAATATGATTTAATTCAAGCAAAATCAGATGTGGAACTATTTATTACTAATCATGGTGCAACTACTTTTTATGGGGAAGATGGAGAACAATTATGGAAGATAGATCCTGATACGATTTCCATGCTTATGAATAGAGAAGTAACAGAGTAAAGGTTACTTTAATTAATCAATTAATAAGTATGAATTTAAGAAGCTCTGGAATGATATCTTGCCTTATTACAGTCAACGAAGTGAAGACTCTACTTCCCCCAAAACTACCGCCCAACAGTAGTATCCTTAAACACCATCCAATGAAATTTTGGATGATTCTGATCCTTATGTTTTAATTCATCCTTCATCGCTTCGTGTAATTGTGGCAACGCATGAAAAGGAACCGCAGGATAAGAATGGTGTTCTGCATGATAAGGCATATTCCACATCAAGAACTTGACAAAAGAAGGCGCTGCAATGCTTCTAGTTTTGTCCAAAATAGAGCCCTCATGTGGCAAGCCATTGTGTTCTGCGGCGGTATAACTGGCTAACATACAATGGCCAATTAATAAACCAATAAATAAGCCCCAAAATCCACTGTATACAAAAATAGCCAAGCTCAGAATACTTAAATGTAAGCCCAAAACTAACCAACATTCTACCATTAATCTTAACCGAACTTCTGAACGTATAAATGGATATACATTTTTACGCATAAATTCAGGCATTCCTAAAGCCCCAACTGTTGTCATTCCAATTTTGAACATAAATAGAGGAAGACCTGATAGCCAAGTCAAATAAAAAGGAAGACTACTAACGACTGAAGGAATCACTTTGCCACCCAAGGATATTTCTGGATCTAGACCAGGTTCATGAGTATGACGATGATGTGTGAAGTGAAGTTCTCTAAAAATAGTAGAAGGATAGATATAGCTAAGTCCTGTTATAAAGGCTGCTATTTGGTTCAATTGCCTTGTTTTGAAAGCTGTATTGTGTATACATTCATGCTGGCAGGCAAATAAACTACAAACCAGCATTCCAAAAATTAACAAAAAACCAATCCACAAAATGATTGATTGGTTCCAACTCCAGACAAGACCAAGTCCGATGCTGATAAATAGGCTGTACATAAGTGCAAAACGAGTGAGAGCTGTTTGATTATTTTTTTTGATAAGCCCTTGCATAATTGGGGGACTTATTTTAGGACTGGTATAAAAACTTTCTTCCATGATTGTAGTAGTTCCTTAAGCTAAAAATGAGGTTCTGTTTGACTTACAAAATACTATTTTATGACCTTAATCTTAGTTTGGAGAGCTTTTATTTCTTAAAAAACTTGAAAAAGGAAGAAGTATTAATTCCTATCACTATTTTTTTATCAAAAAATTAATATCTTGTTGTTTCGTGCTTGATTTTAAATGCTGTAATTTATGGCAAGATTATAGTAGGCGATAAAGCATTTAAGCACATAGATAGACAAGATATTATATAATGAAAATAGTTCTTTTATGACCTTAAAGGTTATGTAAGAATGATAAAAAGTAACGTATTATGCAAGAGGAGCAGAAAGGAGTAGATGAAACAGCATCTACAAAAAGAACAAAACATTGGAATAGCGAACATGAAATGAAAGCGTCTAATTCTTGGACGGTCTTTAAAGTAATTGCGGAGTTTGTAGATGGATACGAACGTTTGAATAAAATAGATCCTTGTGTTTCTATTTTTGGTTCAGCACGTACCAAGCCAGATAATCCACATTATAAATTAGCAGAACGTGTTGCTGGTTCATTGGTAGAAGAAGGTTATGGAATTATTACAGGAGGAGGACCTGGTATCATGGAAGCTGCCAATAAAGGAGCTAAGGAAAGTGGTGGAATCTCTGTTGGTCTTAACATTGACTTACCATTTGAGCAAGGATACAACCCTTATATTGATATTGATAAAGTATTTAATTTTAACTACTTTTTTATTCGTAAGGTAATGTTTGTGAAATATGCACAGGCTTTTGTAGTGTTGCCAGGTGGCTTTGGAACAATGGATGAGTTGTTTGAGGTATTAACATTGGTACAAACCAAAAAGATTGCAAAAATTCCAATCGTATTGATGGGAACTGATTTTTGGGAAGGTATGATTAAATGGGTGAAAGAATCTTTGTTAGAGAAATATGCTACCATTAGTGCCAAAGATTTGGACTTGATTCCAATTACAGATGATCCAAAAGATGTTGTGAAAATTATTAATGACTTTTATGAAGCGGAAGAATTGAAGCCGAATTTACCTTATTAGTCAGTCGATTTTTTAAAGAGATATTTAGTCCTTTCAGTTCTTAATTGAAGGGACTTTTTTTTATTTTTATTAAAAATAATTTTATGACAATAATACTTTGTGGTTTTTATTAAAAAAAATACATAAAGTATCAAATGATAAATAATAGCATTAGAATGACAAAAGAAGAATACGAAAATAGGTTTACAGAGGAAGAAGCAGTGGGTTGGTTTTTCTTGGATCAAAAACTAGAAACGGTTTATGGAAAAACGGAACCTCGCCATTATGCTGCTGAAGTACCCTATGTAATTGGGGGAGAAGATCCTTTGGATGGTGTTAGTATTTTTGATTCAGAAGCAGCGTCAACACATTATCATCTGGTCACTTACGGTATGTCAGAATTGTATTATGACGAAGAATTAGTTGGTGGCGATTTTAGCAAGTGGGGATTTGAATTTACCTTTCGCCTAAAGCCTTTTTCTGAAGACGAAGGCGATCCATTTTGGGCGATAGAGGTATTGAATAATTTAGCGCGTTATGTGTTTGAAAGTGGCAATTGGTTTGAAGAAAATCACTTTGTACCAATTAATGAACCCATCCGATTGGATACGGATACAGATATTGTTGGGTTAATTTTTGTACAAGATCCAGAGTTAGGTAAAATAGAGACTCCTCATGGAGATGTAACCTTTTTACAGATGGTAGGCATTACTACAAAAGAATTGGAAGTTTTGATGGGAAATCCAACTATAGAAGCCGTAGAAGCCTTGGCTAACACGTTAAGAAAAGAAAATCCATTGTTGATTACGGATTTGAATCGTAAATAAAGGAAAAGAGAATCACCCAAGAAGGATTAATTACAGAAAAAAAAAGACACAGATGGATTTAATGACGCCCAATAAGATAGAAGAAGATAACCTAAGTTACCAAAAGCCTCCCAAAGAAATTTTAGATTTAGTAGACGTGCCTCGTGCCCCTTTTGTGCAGATGGATCGAAAAGGCAAGTATATGCTTTTTATTTATAGAGATAGTTATCAAACGATTGCTGCGCTTTCTGAAGAAGAATTGCGTTTGGGTGGTTTGCGGGTAAATCCAGTTACGAATATTGGGAGTCGTACGATTTATTATAATAACCTACAAGTCAAATTATTAAAAGCAGAAGCTTTAACGCAGGTAATTGGTTTGCCAGAAGCGCCTAAATTAGCGAATTTCATTTGGTCGCCTTGTCAAACTAAATTAGCATTTACACACACCACTTTAGTTGGTGTCGAAATTTGGGTTTTGGATATGGCAACGGCTAAAGCAAATGCCTTAACACCAGCAACAGCAAATGCAAATTTAGGAAATCCAATCACTTGGTTTGAAGATAGCCAATCTTTGTTGGTGAAGTTGTTACCTAGTGAGAAAGTAGACTTGGTCAATACAGCAACAGCAATTCCTACTGGACCAACAATATCTGTTAGTGATGGCTCTAAGGCGCAAAATAGAACTTATCAAGATTTATTAAAAAATAGAAATGATGAGCATAATTTTGAAGCTTTGGCTACTTCTGAATTGTATAAAGTAGATTTAGATGGGCAGTTTGAGAAGTGGTTGGAGGATTCAGGAATGTATCGTTCTTGTTTGGTTGCTCCCAATGGAGAATATGTACAAGTAATGACCATACATCCACCTTTTTCTTATCTGGTTCCTTATTCAAGATTTCCACATATTAGTACCTTATACACTAAGGAAGGAAATTTTGTGAAGGTGATTAATGAAGTGCCTTTGACAGAAGATATCCCCCAAGGTTTTATGTCGGTACGTAAAGGGCGAAGAATGCTACAATGGCGCAACGATCAAGTTGCTAGTTTGATCTGGGCAGAAGCCTTGGACGAAGGAGATGGGGGAATTGAGGTTCCATATAGAGATGCTATTTATGAATGGGCGGCTCCTTTTGACACACAACCTAAGTTAATTCTAAAAACAATTAACCGTTTTGATTCTATCGAATGGGGGACCAATACGTTTGCAATAGCACACGATTACTGGTGGAATACTAGAAATACCAAAGTATATCAATTTAACCCTTCTGATATTTCGGAAGCACCTGTGCTTATTTTTGATCGGAATTATCAAGATAAATACAGTGATCCTGGTGCTTTTTTGACACGTAAAAATCACTTGAATCGCTCTGTACTTCGAGTTGAAGAAAAGGCGTTGTTTTTGATTGGAGAAGGGCATTCTAAAGCAGGGCAATTTCCTTTTGTGGATCAGTTTAATTTGGAAACAAAAGCTACTAAACGATTGTATCAATCTAGCTATACAGATAAGTTGGAAGCTATTTATTTTCCAATTGATTTAGAGAAAGGCGACTTTATTGTTCGCATAGAATCGCCAACGGAGTATCCTAATTATTTTATTCGAAATATTTTTGAAAAAGAAGCTTTAACGCAGGTTACTACTTTTGAAAATCCATTTAAGAGTATTCAAAATGTGCACAAGGAGGTGATTAAATACCCAAGAGAAGATGGGGTGGAACTTTCAGGAACACTCTATTTGCCAATTGGTTATGATAAAGAGAAACCAGAGAAAAAGCCAATGATTTTGTGGGCTTACCCTAGAGAATTTAAAGACAACAATAGTGCAGGACAAGTAACGACGAACTCTAATGAATTTATATATCCTTATTATGGCTCAATGGTCTACTGGGTGACACGAGGTTATGTAGTTCTGGATGATGCTTCTTTTCCTATTGTTGGAACAGGAAAGGAGGAGCCTAATGATACATTTAGAACTCAACTAGTTGCGAATGCTAAAGCTGCTATTGATGCTGTAGATGCCTTAGGTTATGTGGATCGAAGCCGCGTGGCGGTAGGAGGACATTCTTATGGGGCTTTTATGACGGCTAACTTGTTGTCGCATTGTGATTTGTTTGCAGCTGGAATTGCTCGAAGTGGTGCCTATAACCGTACGTTAACCCCTTTTGGTTTTCAGAGTGAAGAACGAAATTACTGGGAAGCACCTAAAGTTTACAATGCGATGTCTCCTTTTATGCACGCTCATACTATGAAAACGCCTATGTTGTTGATTCACGGAGAGGCGGATAATAATTCAGGAACGTATCCTTTACAGTCAGAACGCTATTTTAATGCCTTAAAAGGTTTAGGAGCAACGGCTAGATTGGTGATGTTGCCAAAGGAGAGTCATGGTTATAGCGCCAAAGAATCTATTTTGCATTTGTTGTGGGAGCAAGATGCTTGGTTGGAAAAATATTTAAAGTAAGCTACAGTATTATATTTGATACATGGCTTGGAGGATTTGCTTTAGTAGAAAACCGTAAGTGTTATTAAATAATCACTTACGGTTTTCTACTTATAACCATGCCGCTAGTTTTATAAAAAAGACAAAACCATAAACCTTGGCAAAAGATACCAGAGTACCCTTATTTATCGTAATTGTATAGTTTATAACGTTCAATCAATTCAATTAAAATAGATGGGTATTTAGGGTTGGTAGCATAACCAGCCTTTCGTAGCCCTTTAGCCCAACCTTTGTAATCGTTGCGTTTTAACTTAAACAAGTCTTTGTAACGGCTACTTTTTACTAAAAAATAAGAATGCTCTTTGTAAGCATCGTTTCCGTTTTTGAATACCCGATAACAGCTCCCTTTGTATTGTATTTTTTTACCACTCCAACCACTACCACATTTGATACCAAAGTGATTGTTAGACTTCTTAGCCAAAGGGCTGCCACCATAGCCTGATTCTAAAATTCCTTGTGCTAATTTTATACTTGCAGGTATCCCCGTTCGAAGGCTTTCTGCCACGGCGATTCGTTTGTATTGTTCTACATAAGCAACGGCATTAGACGGTCCTGAAATTTTATATTTTGCTGCTTCAGAACTACCAGCAGCCGTTGCTGGTTTAGAGCTAGTAGTTGTCCTAGAAACTGTACAGGCACTAGTTAAGCTTGCCAAAAGACAAACAACAAATAGATATTTTAATGTCATAGTAGGTTGTGTTTTTCTGAATGATTAGAATCGTTGTATAGTAACAAGCTTTGATTCAAAATTAGTATGTATTGATAATTGTTCCTTGTTGGAAGAGCGCAAAATTAGTATTTATATTGGTTTCATGAAAATTAGAGATGAAGATTATATGGATTAACCTCCTTTATCAGATAGAGTATATTCTAACATTGTACCAAATGCAGTTCACATTAGAAATTAAAGAAGAAGAAGCCCTTTGCAAATAATATTTGAAAAGAACTTCTTGTAGGAAGAGTCTTAGGTATTTGATATTTTGAAGGTTATAAGGCAGGAAAGCGGCTACTGTTGTCATTTTTTATTTTCAAATGCGCTACAATCATAGCACTTGCGCCACTATATTTTTGAAAATAGAAGTGTGCACTTTCTTGGACTTTAGAAGAAGCTTTTGGAGTTTTGAGGGCTTGAAGGTATTTAATGGCATCTTGTGCTTGAAGGACTTCAAATCCAACCCCTTCTATAATTAAATCACTTGCTTCTTGAAACTTATGATGATTAGGACCAAAAAGCACCGGAATCTCAAAAACAGCGGCTTCTAAGATATTGTGCAATCCAGCTCCAAAGCCACCACCAATATAGGCGACATTAGCATAAGCATAAATAGAACTGAGCATCCCAATATTATCAACTAATAAAACTGAAATGTCTGTCAAGGATGTGATATGAGTAACGTTGGAATATCGAATGCTGTTTGTAAAAGCAAATAATTTTTCGATTTCTTGTAGATGTTTTTCATCAATTTGATGGGGGGCAATAACTAACTTGTTCTTAGGAAATGCTTTTAAAACATCAACTAAAATAGTTTCATCAGGAGACCAAGTACTTCCTGCTACTATAGTATACGTATGGTTACAGAATGTTTCTACAATTGGAAATGGCTGTGCTTGTTTCTTTATTGCTAAGACTCTATCTAGTCGGGTGTCTCCAGCCAAATAAACGGCTGAATAATGGAGTTGTTGGACTAAGTTTAAGGATTTTTTGTTTTGCACAAAAATAGCATCAAAACAAAATAGCATTTCACGGAAAAGTCCACCATACCATTTAAAGAATACTTGATTAGAACGAAAAACTGCTGAGATGAGATAAGTAGGAATTTTTTGCGCTTGTAAAGTAGTTAGGTAATAATACCAAAATTCATATTTGACAAAAAGTACTTGCTGAGGTTTTACAATTGAAATAAATTGAGCTGCATTTTTTTTAGAATCGGCAGGAAGATAAAAAACCCAATCTGCATGAGCATAGTACCGTCGAATCTCATAACCAGAAGGAGAGAAGAACGTTAGCAATACTTTTAGGTTATTGTTGTTGGATTTTAATGCTTCTATTACAGGACGTCCCTGTTCAAACTCCCCCAAAGAAGCACAATGTACCCAAAGGACAGGGGCTGAATTATCAGCAAAAGCCTCTCTTAGTTTTTTGAAAATACCTTGACGACCATTCTTCCATTTTTTTGCTTTTTGATTGCCCATTAGAGCCGCTAAATAAATGAATAGGGTATAACAAAAGATAGTAGTAGTATATAGAAATTTAAACATTGGCGTAACAAGCGTATAAGACAGGAAGGTTATAAACAAAAAAAAAGGTAATGTCAAGCCCAATGACATTACCTTAAATGTATTTATTTAGAGCTTATTTACCTAGCTCTTTTGCTTGTTTCTTGAAATCTTTTCTTTCATAAGCAGAAGCAAATCCTCTAATAGTTTCTCCCAATTGAGCAACCTGTTTTTTAGTTAGATTTGCTAATTGTTCAAAAGAGTTAATTCCTGCAGTACTAAGACTTTCAACCATTTTAGTACCTAAGCCATTGACCTTTGTTAAATCGTCAGGCGTATTTGTTGGTGTAGAAGCCTTTTCTGCTGCTTCTGCATTGACATCGTGTAAAGCAACTTCTGTAATGTTGTTTTCTACGATTTCTTCAATTTTAGGTTTTTTATCTTTTACGGCTGGAGTTTCTTTTGGCTTTGCTGCTGATTTAGCTTTTCCTTTCGGTTTAGCCTTTGCCTTTGCTTTCGGTTTTGGTTTAGCCTTGGCTTTGGATTTCGATTTAGTTTCAGCCTTCTTTTTCCGCTTAGGTTTTTTAGCTGTTTCAGCTAAATCATCTAAGAGTCGAGCGATAAGAAACCGGTTCTTATGGAAGAACTCTGCTCTATCCTCAAAAGAAGCTCTTTCGATTAGAATTGACATAATTTGTTTCAATTTAATTGTTTTAAAATATTTTCTAACAAAGAAACAGTCGACCACTTTTAAAATGGAGAACGTTGTCAAAGAAAAAATTTATGATTTGACATCAATGCAAATAGCCCATTTGCTCATCAAATATAAACGATCCGAGACAAGTCTATAAAAAGGCAGAACTGTGAAAAATGTTAAAAAACTATATAATGGAGTATTTAGTATTGCCTATTTCGTGAAGAAAATTTATGAGGTTGATTATCAGGTAGATATGCTTTAGTAATTAAAATATTCATCATTTGATAATCAGCCTAATAAAAGATGTGTTTTTATGTTTTTTATTAAAAAACATAAAACTCCACGAATAATTGTATTGTAAGTATACAAAAAAAAAAGCT
>Ga0114952_1000573_pt1 | contig 37766 bp, 47 predicted proteins | sample SidtaG_2_FD_87303 | JGI IMG/M metagenome (GOLD analysis project Ga0114952, IMG submission 87303) | Marine algal microbial communities from Sidmouth, United Kingdom - Sidmouth_Asex2 metaG | ecosystem: Host-associated > Algae > Red algae > Unclassified | place: Sidmouth, United Kingdom | collected...
ATTGGTGTTGCTATAGAAATATTGGCGGTCTTGTTATTGCTAGAAGTAACGTTGTTTCTGGTGGTGCCGGCGTGGCGGCGGTTCTGTCGAGCAAGTGGATTGCTTTATGTGTTTGCCGGGACAATTCCAATGTTTTTCGCAGTGCTTCTGCCCGCGTACTTAGACGTTAGAGATCCGATATCTCATGTTTATTTTCTGGCCGGGGTTTGCGTATCAGCAGCCGGCGTTCGGATTCTGTACGGGTCTCGGAATAATGAGTGAAGCCACATCAGTGGTGTCGAAAGCCGGAGCGATTGCCGGCGGTATAACCGCTGCCACTTCCAAGGTAAGAACTGTTGTTGCACCAGAGCTTTGGGAATTGCCTTGGGAGTCTTTGCTTTTCGCGTCTGGCATTGCGGCGTTCTTCGGCGTGGTCAGCAGGTTGCGCAAAATCGAAGAAGGCTCTCTGGATTGGAGAAGCTTCTGGACGGCCGCAATCTCAGGCGGTTGCTCAGGTCTGATCGTCTCTGCTTTGATGCTGGGAAACAAAGCCGATCCGCTCTATGTGTTCGCCGCAATGGTTGTGTTCGGACTTTTAGGCGGTAAGGGTCTTGACTTGATTCTGAATCGCGGCGCTAAACAAGTAGAGGGCAAGTGATGACACTCTTTCTATCTCTCGGCTTCGTCCTGATGTGCAGCCAGCCGATGCCAGGGGCTAAGCATGGTTTGTTGATGATCGACCACCCGATGCTGTTGCGCTATATCCCGTTGAAGGTCAAATGCAAAGGTGACGTTTGATCGTTCGACTACAACGCCTGATCAGCGGTTCACATGGGACGTTTGGCGTGTTGCGCGCCCCAGGCTGGACGGCGCTCAGCATTGAATGTCCGTGGATAAATAATATTCGCAATGTGTCGTGCATTCCTGATGGGCAATATCGAGTGGTGATGTCTTACTCGCCCAAATTCCGGCGGCGCATGTATGAGATTCTTGACGTACCGGGGCGGTCGGGTATTCGCTTGCACGGCGGCAACTTAGCCGGAGACCGGACCAAAGGGCTTATTACTCACTTCTCAGGTTGCATAGGGCTTGGCATCCGACAAGGTGTGTTGAGCAACCAGCGGGCAGTACTCATATCTCAAGCGACCGTCTCGACGTTTGAGAGTCTCATGCAGCACAAAGACTTTGACCTAATCATTGAGGGCGACCATGCTTGAATCTCTCGCGGGAATTGCTACGGGTGGCTGGGGGCCGATTGTTGGGTCACTGGTTGGATTCGCTGGCGGCATCGTTAATAAGTTCATGGCTTACAAAGTTCGCAAGCTTGAGATTGCCGACAATGCCAATGCTCGCGCCCACGCCAAAGATATGGCCGTCATCAATTTCAATCGAGAGAAAGAGCTGACGACGCTTGAGATTGAAGGCCGCGCAAGACAGGCATCAATTGATGGTGAGATTGACATCGAGAAGATGGACTTGGGCAATCTGGGGATCTCGATTGGCGCAGACCGAGCCGCCTACCTGTCTGAAGACGCCCAGGCAAAGAGCAAAGTGGTGATGTACGCAATGGCGGTGGTCGATTGGGTGCGCGGCATGACGCGGCCCGTGCTGACTATCTCGCTGATCTATGGCGCATGGCACATAAACATGCTGTTGATCGGATTTCTGGAGACGCTCAACAACGGCGGATTGCCGGTCAATGTCGTGATTCAACTCACGGTTATTTCAGTTGTCACTATTCTGACGCTGGCAACGACTGCTGTGGGTTACTGGTTCGGCTCTCGTCCGACTGTGCTCAAGAAGCTGTCCGAGGTGATTAAGTGACAGACAAGCAGACCGAGTACCCGTGCGGTCCGTCCTGGCTATGGTGGCGCATCCGCAAATGGATATCACCTAAATGGGCGTGCCCATGCTGCCGAGCGCATGACAAAGGCTACACAGGCCAAGGGGATCGCAAGCTAGTCGATGCTGAATTCCGCAAATGCCTGATGATTTCTGCATGGCAGACGGGCGGCAGTGAGGGCCACGCCAATCGAGAGTTGCGGGCGTTCTTAGCGGGCATGTCGGTGACGGCGTTTGGCTGGCTGTTCAAGCGCCCGCGTTGGTGGAACGATCTGGGCCGCTGACCATTTTCGCAAGATCTTGAACCGCAGGGCGGGTTAAATGGCGGCATCCAACATCCACCGCGAGATTATCAATGCCGATTAATGGGCAACCGTTTAAGGTCATCATGGCCACGGTATTTGACGACCCAAATCAGGCGGGCATTCAGCCCTATCGACCCCCGTTGCCAAAGTACATGCTGGCGCTTGCGCATAATGATTTACCCAGCATCCCGGCTGCATACACCGCAGGGACTTATCCAATCCAGTTTGTAAACGGGCGCTGGGAAACAGAAAATCAGTTAGACATTACGACCCAAGACGCAATTAATGCCAAGGCCAGCTACGATGCCAAGCTGCCGCTGTGGTCGGTGCAGGGTGCGGTTACTGAGCTAATTGCCATTGATATTGAATGCTGGATGTTTCCGCCGTTCACTTTTGGCGCGGATCTGCAATACACCATTGACAACATTGTGGACGCAGCACAAAAGCTGCAAGCCACATTGCAACAACCTCTAACCTTCTACAACCTGGGCCCCGCGTCCGGCTTAGTTGCGACCAAGCAATACACTGCGCAAAACGACACGCTTGCGCCATTGCGGGGAGCCAATGACTTACTAATCCCGCAAATCAATCCGCACATTGCTGCATGGACGCCTAAGGCATACGCCGTTTACGACAGCGCAGATCAGACCACTAGCGACGCTGAATGGCAATGGTGGAAAGATTGGATTTCGTTTCAGGTTTCAGAAGCGCGTCGCTTGTCACCCAATACGCCGATTTATCCTTATCTTTGGTGGGAATACGACCCGGTCGGAGATCAAGGGACAGGCACCGCAATTCCAATTAATCGGTGGCGAGAAATGCTCGACCACTGCTTATCTGTTGCTGACGGCGTAACAATCTGGGGCGGCGGTGCGGCAGAGTGGAGCGACTCAATGCCGTGGTGGGTCGAGCTACAGAGCTTTATGTCTGATAACGGTATAGACCAACCCAAGGAATCAAAAGTGCCATCATTTACTGCCGACACCGCCACCCTCAATGCCGTCATATCGGCGGCAGACAATCCGGCCAAACGAGCGGCGGTCAATGCGGGGCTAGGCGAGGGCACACTGACCTTTGAGCTGGTCGCCCTGAACAGCATCATCACCGGCACATTCTCCGGCTCAGTTTGGGGTGATGCGGTGCTGGCTGTAGATAATGTGCAGCTTGCCAGCGTCGGCGGGCCAGGTGGGGCTGTAGCAGACGCCACGCGACTGACCGTTACCAATGCAAGCGGGCGATTTGTTCGCTTCCCCCCTGGGGCGTATTCGTTTGTTGGCGCTGGCGGCTCGGACAACGTACAACCCGGCAATGAGATCCGGGTGACATTCCGATACGAACCTGATCCCGTAACGCCACCAGCAGACGATCTATACATCCCGGTTGCCGAGCTAATCGCTGGCATGGAAGAAGCCAGCACGTTACAGCCCGCATTCGGTCAACACACCAACAATGAGGCGGTGATGCGGTCGCCAACCTATGATGCTGTTGTCGGCTACCTCGGGGCGGCCCCAGCAGGCCAAGATGACTTTGATGACTTCGTTGAGGAAATTTACCCGTGGCCGTGGGCGTATCCGGCAACAGGGCATAACGTGGGCATCGGTTTACGGCTCGAGATGCGGCGGCTGAAAGTGTCGGCTTGTCGAAAGAGCACGGGGCAATGGCAAGACTTGCCCGAGTCAGGCTTAGGCCCAAACCTAGGCTGGAATGGCAACACGCAGACCGGCCCAAGCACCAAACTACGCAACGAAGCAGGCACCGGCAATTTATCTTTTGGGCCAACTACCATCAATGAAGGCGTGGAAGTCTGGCCGCCCGTTGAAACCTACAAAGACAAAGCGTTATTCCGCGATACCAAAGCCTGGGGCATTGTGTTTCAGGCGCGGGTGATTGACGACAATGGCGACCCGTACAACGGCGCGGATGGTCGCTTTGCTGTGCAGCTTGGATTTGACCAGTACGGGGGCAGAGAACGCGGCGGTGACGACAAGTATGCAGCGCCAGCCCGTTATCCTCGGACTCGCGCAGACGGCGGAAACAAGCGCTGGGATCTAGTAACAGGCGGCGACTGGACGACCATCGGCCTAATCACAATGGAATCGTTCAAGTTCAACGAGAATCCACATGCTGGCTACGTCCCGCCCTGGCCTTATGACCGCTCGCCTTATGTCCTCACCCGCCAGCAAGTGCTGGACAATCCGCCATCGTGGGCAACAGGGGGCGGCACATCAACCACTTCATCTATGTTCGGCGGTGTAGTCGATGCCGATCCAAACTATGTAGTCAGGCCACGGCCCGCCAATGCGGTGCGCGATCTGATGGTGGCAACGGACCCGGCATGGCTTTGCGGAGAATTCGCGACGGGTTGGCACCAATGGCTTGGCGTTAAACAAGGCGGTGTGACTTCTACGCATATGCGCCTTGTCGATTGGCGCGACAACGGCAACCCGGATGACGGTGGCATGTTCGTCGGCTCAGTCGTTAAGAGTCGGCACAACTACGAAACGGCGAGGATTGCCAGATGTGCAGCGCAGAGTAATGGGTGCCCCAAGATTCTGCCAATCTGGATGTTTCCCAAGTGGATGATTTCAGCGGCCAACATTGCAGAAGTTCAAGCGCGAGGCGGACAGGAAAATCAATTTGGGCAGATATTTAATATCACCCGATACCCGTCATTCCCTTATGGTGCACACCCGCCCGAAACGTGGGAGTACATCAAGGAGTACGTGAGGGCGATCTATCGTCCCGTGTCTGAGTTGGGCCCAAATGGTGAGCCAGGACTAGGCTACACAAAAGACAATTGGCCAGTGCTTGAGCTGGGCAACGAACAGAAGTTTGCCAGTCGCACTATCGGTGCGAGTCGTGCGTGGTTTGCGTCAAGCTCTGCTGTCAATACGCGCTGCTTTAATCTCATGACTATGCGTGAGATGAACGAAGGATTGAGAGCGCTGAAAGAAGTTGCACCGGCTGGTGTGTTGGTTGCTGCTGGCGGCTATGAAGGGGATTTCAACGGCAGTGTAGGCAAGACACTGGCCAATCCAAACGCTGAATACTCGTATTTCCAAGCGCAGATGCTGACCGATGACAATCACGGCGGACTTGGCATTGATCATGTCGACATTGTTTTTGCTCATCCGTATATGTACGCCTACAACCCAGAGCGCTCGCAAGTCGAGATTGACAATTGCAGAGCGCAAATCGAGTGGCTTGCCGCGCATTTGGGAAGGCCTGAAATTGCAGCGATACCATTGCATTGCAACGAAACCGGGCACGAGTCGCCAAGCGGAGTTGATAACACTTACGGCACCATCACGTATTTGATCAATCAGCAAGGCGCAGCGTCCGCTTATGCCACCACTGCTCGCAACATGAAGCGGTCAGTTTTAATTTGGGTAGCCAATGGCTCAAAACAGAATTGCTTAGGCGGTAATCACTTTGTCGACCGTCCCTACGGAAACCCGCGTGATTCATATGGCGAGCGCCAGACTTACGGTGCCCCATCAGAAGTGCCCGAGCTGATCGCTGCAAACCAGTACGGCAATCAGGTGGTCAATAAAGTGGTGCGGCAAGCATACCAATTATCAGACGGGCAAATTGTTTGCTACTTTGAAGATGGCACAACCTTACAGGCATAACAATGGCTCAAGTAGCACTACAAGATTCGAGAGCGTCGACCTGGGATGGGGCGGCATTCAATACGACAATCACAACAGCGCCAGGGCTAGCGGGCGAACATCAGCTGATTGTCATGACACATTTTTCTGGCACTGTCGCTGCGCCTGAGTTAAGCGGCTGGCAAAAAGGTGGCACGGTCACTTTGGGCAGCAACAGCTTCACCGCTTACAAAAGAGTGTTGACGGCTGATGTCACCTCGGGCGGTGTGCAGGCGAGCTTTGCTCAGGCAGTCGAAGGTGAGGCATGGTGCGGCTCGTTCAATGGTGCTATTGGAACTATTACGCCATTCAACGTGCTTGAGTACACCGCCACCGCCAGACCCATTGGCGCAGTGACCGCACAAGCGGCGAACGCTTTGCAGTTGTTTGCGGGTGCGACAGATGCTTACCCGAGGCAAGCCGACCCATCGACTGGCTGGACAGAATCAAGCGACCGAGCGCAATACGCGGGCGCGGGCGGATTGGCCTTGCATGTCATGCACCGGCCTATTGGCGCAGGCGCTTCGGGTGCGTCGTCTTACGACATTCGATTGACAGATATAGACGGCGGCACTGGCGGCACTGGCGCAGGAACGCGCACGATGGCGCTCAACATTGCCATTGAAGAAATTGAGCAGACTAACGTTGCTACGTTTGATGTGCTGGCGGAATTCCCGTCTATTGCGGTGACCGTCACCCCGGATCGCAACACGGTCACCGACAACGAAACCGCATCAATCAATGCAAACGTGGTTGGCTCAGACCAGGGCGTGACATACAGCATCGTCCAGGGCGTTGGAACAGTCACCGCGCAAGGTGTCGTCACACCAACAGAGCCAGGAACGATTACAGTGCGGGCGGCTAGTGTCGAAGCGCCCTCGGTGTTTGCTGACGCTGTGATTGATGTGCTGCCGGTCGTTCCGACAATCAATCCGGTGGCCGCGTCGGTGAGCCCAGCAGCGCTGAGCGGCACTGCCGAGCCTAACGCCACGGTTCAACTGCAGATCTACGGCAACACGATCACGACAAGCGCCAACGGTTCGGGTCAGTGGGCCACCAATGTGGCATTGCCCCCTGGCGACTACGAGCTGTTAGCCACGCAAACCAAAAATGGCAAAACCAGTGGATCGGCCGGACCTGTCGCGGTGCAAGTGCTCGATGATGATGTGGGCGTAACCCTTGACCCGCCCGTCATGTATGCCATTGCAAGCGGTGAGGGCGACATCACGATTGCCGGCACCGGGGCAGTTGGTGCGACCGTGCGTCTCAGGTTAAACGGTGCTTTGCTGCCTAGCATGGCCACTGTGGATAGCAATGGCAATTGGAGCGTGCTGCTTTCGCTGCCCGTGGGTGGTTACAGTGTTGTCGCGTATCAGGTCAAAGACTTGACGACCAGCAACGTCACCGAGCCCAAGCTGTTCAATGTTTACATTCCTGTTGCCCCGCCTGCCCCAACAGAATGGGGAGCCCGTCACAATGAAATGACCACGGACAAGCGCGGCGATCTACCAAAACCCCCTGTTACTGCCGATGAGTCGCTGGGGGTCGGCTCAGTCAAGACACCCTTTCGCACCCCGAAAGCATGGCCAAAAAAAGGGATTCATAACAAGGAATAGGCGATGGACGGCGAAGTAAACAGCGATGATGAAGCAGCCATTCCTACCGGGCTATCCGACGAAGCCCAGCGCATGGCGCAGCTCTATCATCAGATTTTCGAGATAGACCAGCGCGGGGCGGCGGTGCTTGAAGATCTGATGAACCGCTTTAAAAGCCAGACGCCAGCGGTCGAGGGCGGCATTGATGCGGTGCTGACCACGTACCGGAATGCAGGCCGGACAGAGGTCATAGACTTCGTGATTCGGCGTATCAACCAAGGGCGTGAACGCTAATTTCGCAAGATCTTGCACAGGACACGCCCTATTATCTGGCCCATATTGATAACCGGATAAGCCCATGTTCATGCAAAACCTTCGCGCATACCTGTTCCAAGATGAAGCTGGCGACGGCACTGGCGCGGGCGAAGGTGGTGGCGGTGGTGATTCTGGGGATAGCGGCGAAAGCGCTGCACTCGACAAAGGGTCGGCGGGCAGTGAAGGCGAAGGGGGTACGCCCGCCGACCAGGCAGCATCAAAGACAGAAACCGCGCTAAGCAAGAACGCATCGACCGAAGATCCCTTTCACGGCACCCCGGAGAAGTACCGGGTGATGCGTGAGGATGGCTCCCTGGACGAGCAGGCGACGCTGGCAAAGACCGCGACCGCTTACAACGATCTATCGAAAAAGATGGGTCAGGCCGATGGGGTTGCCCCAGCTGCACCAGGTGACTATGAGATCAACATGCCCGGCGAAATGGGCAAAGAGTTTGACCAAGAAGATCCCGGCTTCAAAGAATTTCTGACCAATGCGCACGCAGCTGGATTCACTCAGAAGCAGCTCGATACCACGATGGAAGCGTTCGGTAAGACCATCGGCAAGCTCACGGGTGACATTGCGATCCTCAATGAACAAGAGTGCAACGCACAGCTTGAGGAAGTCTGGAAAACGCCAGACGAGCGGGCTGCAAATTATCAGGCAGCATTCCGAGCGTTTGAGTCATTCTCGGGTGAGCGCTTCGACCAGATGCACGCTAAGTATGGCAACGATCCAGACATGATTTGGATGATGGCCGAAGTGGGTAAGCAGATGAAAGAGGGCTCGCCGCCACCGAATGGAGATGATCCGGTCAATACCGGGGGCGTCTCGATGACCGAGCTGGTCCGCGATCTGGGCAGCAAAGACAAGGCAGTACGTGAAAAGGCGCAGGCCGCATGGTCAAACCTATACGGACAGCCAGAAAAGCAGTAGCAATACACACTGGCCCGCGTGGCGGCGGACACCCAGTCAAAGCCCGACAGGCGCTGTCAGCAGTCGCAACAGCGTCGGAGTTTCCAGGCCCGGTATCGGACACCCTGTAAGCGGCTCCGTTAATACTTTGGAGTTACCACAATGGCAGCATCACACGATTCAATCGACCAAGCATTCGTTACCGCCTGGGACAATGCAATCCGAGAAACCGCGCAACAGTCCGAGTCGCGCCTATTGGCGTGCGTGCTCAATGAAGGCACGGTCGAGGGCGAAGCCTTCACCCATAACTTCATGGGCTCAACCGAGATGGACGAAGTAAACGACCGTCTTGGAGACACCATCTGGGGCGCAGTCGAGCACAAGACTCCCATCGCACCGATGCAGGACTTCTACAAAGCTCTGCCACTGGATCGCAAAGACATCCCGCGCATGAAGGTCAACCCGGTAGCGGGTGGCAATTACATGGGCACCCTGATCAAAGCTAAGAACCGCAAAGTAGACGACATCATCTACAAGGCAGCGATTGGCACGCAGGGCTTGAAGGATGGCTCCACCATCGTATTGCCTAACACGCAAAAGATTCTGGCCGGTGGCACTGGTCTTACCAAGGGCAAACTGATCACGGTTCGCAAGATCTTCCGAGTCAATGAGAACGACCAGCACGCGGGCGAGGAATTGGTCATGCTCTATGACGATGCCATGCTTGAAGATGTGTTGGCCGACACCACGTTGACCAGCGCTGACTTTATGGCGGTCAAGATGTTGCAGGCTGGCGATGTGTCAGGCAAGTGGATGGGCTTCGAGTGGATTCCCTACAACAAGTTCAATCTAAACGGCACGGTGCGCACTGGTTTGGCCATGACTAAAACGGCGGTTAAGTTTGGCATGGGTTACGAGCGCGGCAATGTCTCAGAGCGCAACGACAAGCAGGACGCTTACCAAGTGTCTTATGCCTTCTCTGGTGCGGCACTACGCACTGAGGAAAAAGGTGTTGTCGCGGTCGAGATCGAGCAGTAATCACAGCACTTTAGCGGCCCGGTTCAGTCCTGGTCACTGACGCCAAACCTTTTGGAGTTAAGACAATGGCAGAAGTAAACAGCAAACAGGCAGCTAACAAAGCAGCCAACAAGCGCAACAGATCGGCAGATTACAACCCGGTTCGTTGTTTGGTCATTACCACGCCTGACGCATGGACTGCCGCCGATGGCGACACGATGGCAACAGGTCAAAAATTGCCGCCAGAAGCGCGACCGATTGGAGTTAAAGTAGGCTGTGCGGCAGGCGCAGCAAGCTCTACCGTATCAGTCGGCCATCGTAAGCTGTCTGACGGTTCGGGCGCGGTTGCTGCATCGTTGGGCTCTCAAGCCATCAATGCGGCTGGTACGTTCGATGTGGACAACGGCACGCTGATGGCTAACGGCGCGGATGCGGTCACGCCTGATTATGAGGTCGAGGTATTTCTGACCTTTGGCGGTGCCAATCCAACCGCTAACCAAGATCTGCGCATCGAAGTGTTGTTCGTCGCGCCGTAAGATATTTTGAGTCCTCCCTCCCGCTAATGCGGAGTTATGCCCGGCTTCGCGCTGGGCATTTTTATATCAGGTGAGAGCATGACACCGGAACAAATATGTAGCGCTGCCCTGATCGATCTAGGTGGGCAACCCATTACAACGTTTACTCAATCAACGATTGCCATCACCGCCGGGACGCTTTACCCGTTGGAACGCGCCAAGGTGATGCGGGCGAAACCGTGGACGTTTCTGCGGTTGGTTGCCAAGAGCAACAAAACCGGAACAGAGACGGAAGGGTTCACGCTGCCCAACAGATTCTTTTTCCCAGCCAACTTTATTCGGTTGTGGGAAGTTACAGACATGAGCAATTGCCGCATTGAGTATGAATTAGGAAGCGCCGGGATTTTATATGCCCGACCGGAAAGCATCATGCTGACCTACTCCCACGACCTGGCCGAAGAATTTTGGCCGGACTGGTTTAATGAATTGATGGTCGCTGCCATGAAAGGTCGGCTTGCCTACGCCCAGACCAATAGCCGCACAATGACCGCGCAGTGCAAAGAGGAATACGAATACGCGCTGAGGACTTACGCGGGCATTGAAGCTACCGAGCATGAAGCCGAAGAATTTGGGCGTTCGTCTGACTGGCTGGGAGTTCGCTAATAATGGCGCAATCACGCTATCAGCCTATCGTCTCTTTTGTCTCGGGTGAGCTAACGCCACTACTGCGCGGTCGGTTTGATATGGCTCAGTATCGCCAGGGCTGCGAAGTGCTGCGCAACATGATGCCGTTGCCATTTGGCGGGGCAAAGCGCCGTGCAGGCACAGAGTTTTTGAATCGCGCCGACTCTGACGCAACCGGCAGTCGCTCTCGCCTGATCCCGTTTCATGTGTCAGTGACCGAATCGTATGTGATTGCAATTGGTCCAATCAACATAGTGGTTTACAACGGTACCGATGGCACTGTGGCGGCCACCATCCCGACGCCTTTTGGCAACGCTTACGAATCTTTGGACTATGAGCAGGCTGGTTTAACGCTGATTTTCACCGGGCCAAACACTAAGCCGACACGACTGGTCAAAACATCAAGCGGCTGGGGTATTGGGGCCATTCGGTTCTCTCCTGAGCCAACGGCGGTGCTTCCCGATAGCTACCCCGCGTCATCGTTTTCGCCCGCTAGCAGCAATCAAAACGGGTCGACAGTTGTTTTTACTGGCACGCCTCCTAGTGGCTCACTTAATCGGACAATCACACAAGGCAACAGCCTGGGGGTTGTTCAGTTTGTTTTTGCCGGTAGTTTCAACGTCATTGTTGAGACTGGTTTTGATCCGGCATCAACCTTGCCGTTTGAATTTTCCGGGCCATTGCAATGGTCAATCACGCCAACAGGGTCAAACAGAGTCGGCGGCATTATGAACGTGTCGACAAACGGCGAATGGGATGCGTCTCGGATTGGCTCGGTGATCAACATCAACGGCGGCAAGATCCTAATTACCGGACTGGTCGACGCCTCGAACGTTACAGGCGAAGTATTGCAAGAGCTGGTGGATACCACTGGCGCGACAGGTGCATCATGGTCGCTTGAGTCGAAGATCTGGGGCGGTGGCACGAAAGGTTATCCGAGGGCGGTTGCATTCCATGAGCAGCGCCTACTGTTTGCTGGCTGGAACGGCAACCCTACCGGCATCGTCGCCAGCGCTATCGGAATCCCGTTTGATTTTCGCGTAACCGAGTTGGCAGAGGATGGCTATGCGTACGCGCTGCAAACCAGCAAGCAAACGAGCATTCAATATCTCGTCAGCGATCAAGAGCTAATTGTTCACACCGATGAAGGCGAGTACGCGCTACTGCCCAGCAACAACGAAGCGCTATCGAGCGTCAATATCCCGAGAGCAAGACCGCAGTCGAAGCATGGTTGCCGAAGAATCAAACCGATCTCGGTCAATGAAGAACCTGTTTTTGTTCGCTTTGACGGTCGCAGAACTATTTCAATGGGCTATGACGGCGGCGCATCTGCTTACGTGCCCGCAGATATTGCCATTCTGGCAGAGCATTTGTTCAAGACACCCATTATTGATATGACCTTTGCCAGGACGCCAGTCCCAACGATTTATTGTGTATTGGCCGATGGCACGATGGCTTGCTGCACTTATGATCGCAGTCAGAGCGTTGTCGCGTGGTGGCCGTGGGACACCAATGGAAAAATCGAATCTGTCACTGCGGTCTCGAGCGGTGAGCGCGATGAGGTCTATATGTGCTGCACTCGCATTGGTGATACGCATCGAGTCATTGAACGGGTGCGGGATGATTGGTATCCCCGCAATGATGAAGCAGCAGCGGGTGACATAAACAAACGCATTGGCGTGATGCTTGACTGCGCAACGCTTGAGATTAGCCCGGCGTTTTTAGTCGAAGTTGATATGAACCCAATCTTTCGCAGCGTGGTCATGACCGCTGTTGCTGATGGGTACGACGCTGGAGAGCGAGCAGTGCCGCTAGACAACACCTATCAAATATCAAACTTCGCGGATCGGATTGCAGTGGGGTTCAACTACACCAGCGAGCTTGCCCCCATGCCCAACGAAGCGGCCACACAATCAGGGACAGGCCAGGGGCGACCAGTACGCACCGGCCCTGCCATGCTGAAAGTACACAACAGCATCGGCGGCACAGTGAACGATCTAAACCAGATTGGCCCGTCACCAGTACACTCGGACGATTCACGCGCGACGCCAATTGAATTACTAACCGGCGAATCAGATATGACGCTGCAAGGGTGGAAGCGCGACGAGCCCAGCATGAGGATTAAGCAGGTCAGGCCGTACCCGCTTCACGTCCTATTCATTTCGGAACGGCTGAGTAACGCGCCATGATCAGAACCGCCAACCACGCAGACGCCACGATGATTGCCGCGATGGCTTACGACATGCACAAGCAAAGCCGGTTTGCCACTGACTATCCTTTCGATCATGACAAGTTTGCGCAGATGCTTGCCGTGGCGATTGACTCGGACACTTATTGCGTTCGTGTGTCGATTGAGCAGGACGGCACGATTAACGGCGGGCTGATTGGTTTTGTGTCGCCGCAATTCTTTAGCGCTGCGATGGTCGCTCAGGATGTCGGCATGTTTGTTGTGCCATCGGCGCGGCAGGCTGGCATCGGCAAAGATCTGGCCACCGCGTTTTATGAGTGGGCGTGCGATGTGGGCGCGGTCGATTGTGAGATGGGCTGCAATACCGGCGTGGCTCGATCTGGGTTTGGTCAGTTGATGGATCACATGGGGTTTGAGAATGTTGGCGATCTGTTTTCTAAGAGGTGTCGATAATGTGTGTGTCGCTATTAGTCTTTTCGACGGTCGTTGCTGCGGGCTCAGCCATTCAGCAGGGCAAGAATGCCGAAGCGTATGGTGAGTACCAAGCGAAGCAAGCGAACGAGCAAGCCAAAGCCAAAGAAGGTGAGGGGCGCATCCTGGCAGAGAAGTCGCGCCGCGCTGGTCGTATTGCTCGCTCAGAGATTGCCACGCAAGCCGGGGCTTCGGGGCTGGACATCAACAGCCAGGTATTCCAAAACGCTGAAATGCAAACCAGTGAAGCCTATGAGGCTGACGCACTGGCGGCGATCTATTCCGGGCAGAACGCGGGGCGCTCGATCCGGGCGGGCGGTGCTTATGCTGAAAGCCAGGGCAATGATGCAAGGCGCTCGGCAATGATGAGCGGGGCAGCAGCGGCATTGAATGGTTGGTCTGGCTACCGGGCAAACTCAGCAGCATCTAGTCAGGCATCGCAACGTCGCGAGCTGGCAATCAATGAGTCAAGAGGCTAAGCATGGCGCGACTACAGATCCCACGGCCTACTGGCGCGGTTGTTCGTTCAGGTGGTGCGCCACGAGTTGGCCCGCCCGTAGACACGACGCAGGGAATGCGGGACTTAGGGCGCACGCTCGGCGCAGCGGGGCAGCGTGAATTCCGCGCAGCCGAGGGGCAAAAGAACATTGACGCCGCCGAGGAAATTGCCAGCAATCGAGACACCAAACGGCGCGTGGATGAATACGAGCGCGAAGCCATCGCCACCGAGAAGGCAGAGTTAAAGCGGCAGCAGGAAGCGGACAAACTGGCGGCGAATAAACAAGAAGCCGACGACAAACTGTCCGCTGGTAATGCCCTGATCCAGTATCAACTTGATTCTGATGCAGTGCTTCGCGAGTTTGACGGGGCGCTCAAGTCTGGCGAGTTGTCGCCGCAGGAATATCAAGACAAGATCGCGGGTCGGTTCAAAGCGTTGGGCCAGGATGTGGCGGGCCAGCTATCAGAAACCGCTAAGCCGATGTTCAATGCTGGCGTGCAAAAGTCGGCTATGAAAAACGTGCTCGCTGTTCGTGATCGGGTCAGCGCTCATCAAGACGAGCAGTTGATGGGCAAACTGACGAAAAGCACCGAACAATTGGAGAGGCTTGCGACCGGAGATTTGAATCAAGCGCTGTCAGCAGGCAAAGGTTTGTTCAGTGAGTGGGGGCCATATGCTCAGGTGCATGGGGCAGACAAAGCGGCAGAGGCCGGGGCGAAGTTCAAAGAACGCGCCACGCAATCGCACTACCGCGCCAAGCTGGCCGATGCGTCACAGTCCCCCGTCGATCTGAAAGAGCTTCGACAGTCGGTGGCGGGCAATGGCGACATGGACCCCATGCAGCAATCGGCCATGCTGAGCAGCATCGACAGTCGCATGAGTGTGCTGGACAACCGGCGACAGGCTGCAATTGCTAAGCGCGATCGACAAGCAGCGAGTGCGGTCAAAAGCCTGCAATCGTTGGCTGACGGTGGCTTTCCCATATCCGATGCTTACGCCAGCCAGGTCGCCGCGCAGGCCAAGGGCACCTCAATGGCGGGCACGGTCAAGGAGATCATGAAAGGGGCGGCAGAGTCGGCGGGGTTTGGCTCGATGTCGGTTGACCAACAAACGGCGGCCGTGCAGAAGATGACCAGTGAGGCTGCGGCTAAGGGTGTGACCCCGGCAACGTCGAAGCGCTTGCAAAAGTTGATGAAGATCCGCGACGCTACTGCGCGAGACTATGTCGCCGATCCGTGGCAAGCCGCCGCTGACCGAGGCCAGATTGACGGGATACCCCCCATTGATCACACCAGCGTCGAAGGATTGGCCGCGTCGATGCAATCGCGCATGGAGCAGATCGACACCATCGAGCAGGCAGCAGGACGACCCGTGTCGCCGCTGCAACCCAAAGAAGCTGAGGCCGTCGCGCGGATGCTTGATTCAATGGCGGCCAATGAGAAGGCGGCAATGCTCGGGGAATTGTCTGAGTCTGTTGGCCCGGACCGCATGATGGCCCTGGCTGGTCAGTTGAGCGGTGGCGATGAGACGCTGGGTGTGGTTGCCGCGGCTCAGGCGCAGGGACTTAAAACCCCGGACGGCCAAAACCTGGCCAGCCTGATCATCAAGGGCGACGAAGCCATCAAAGGCACGCGCGTGCAGGTAGACGACGCGGCAGGCGATGGCATTCAGGCAGAGATGCGCGAATACCTCGGAGATGCGATTGCCTCACCCGTGGCCCGCGATGCGGCGGTCAATGCAGCGATCAAGGTCTGGGCGGCCAAAGAAGCAGAAGGCAACTCGATTGACTATGACGAAGCCCTGGAAGCGGTATCGGGCGCGGTGGTCGATCACGGTGGCCGCAAAACCCTGGCCCCTATCGGTTGGACGGCAGACGATTTTGAGCGGTCGCTGTCAGATCTGAGTGCTGAGGCCATCACCGCCAAGACGGGCGGCGCGTCAATGTACGTTGACGGTGCTCAGATCCAGCCTGATCAACTGGCTGAACAATTGGAGTCGATGCAGTTGCAGCAGGGCCGGGGCAACAAGTACATGATGCTCTCGGGTGGGGTGCCGGTGACGGACGAGCAGCGCCGACCGATCTACATCGAGCTAGACAAGCCCGCACCTCAGCCGGGGATGTGGGAAAGGATCTTCGGGAAATAGCATGTTCAATTCGCTTTATGGCGAGCAGACAGACCAGGCGCTAAACGCCAAAGCGCAATATGGCATCAAGCCTGACGAGCCAGATCCCGGCATTCTGGCGGGCGTAGGGTCGGCTTTGATTCAGGGCCCTGTCTCGGGCGCACTGGAAACCGGGCGGGCAGCGGCTTACCTCGGGTCTATCTCGACGCCTGGGCTGGTCTACAAAGGATTGTCGTCGGGTGACTGGTCGCTGGATAACCTGCTTAAAGAGACTGAGGCGGGCAAGGCGCTGGGCGAGAAGTCCAAAAGCTTCGAGCCGGACGCCGACACCGCATCGCAGGCGGCGCATATCGTTCACGGGCTGACCAAGTTTGGCACTAAGGCGCTGGGCTATGCCATGACGATGGGGCCAATGGGAGCGGTGGCGTTTGGTACTGACGAAGCGGTTAGTGAGGGGCTGAGGCTGACAGATCAAGGGGTGGACGGGGCAACGGCGGCTCAGGCTGGTCTGGTGCACGGGATTATGTCGGGTGTAGGGGTCGCCCTACCTGCCGCTGGGCAAACGCTGAAAGGCACGGCGGCGCTGGTTGGTGTGGGTGGCCCTGGATTCTTTGCCGGTGAGCAGCATGTGATGGGCCAGATCCTTGACGAAGCAGGCTATGCCGACATCGCCAAGCAGTACGATCCATTCGATATGACCGGACTGATCGTGTCGGCGGCTGCGCCTGGGGTGTTTGGGGCTGCGGCTCATGCCATGCGAGCCAAGGCGAAAGGCAAAGCAGCGGCGCAAGCACAGACGGACCCAGATGTCAGTAACCCAGCGGCAGCCCGGACTGAGGCAAAGCCCGAAGCCGAGCCCGATCTATTGGCCCAAGCCAGCGAGGTCGATCTACCCCCGCGTGAGATTGTCGATGCCGTTCGCGTGCACAACCTCAAGTCTCACGAGTCATTCCACCCGCCCGAGCCCGGTAACGCTAAGGCTGCGGCGGACTTTGCAGCCCGTGTAAAGGCGGCCAGTGACCAGATGAGCGCGGGTGAAAAGCCGGTGAAGCTGGATCCGCCACGGGTCAAACCCTTGCCAAAGGTCATCAAGTCCGATGATTCGCCCAAGGCGGTCGACTTGCCCGGGCGGGATTCGGCTGGCGTACCCGTGGCCCAGACCGAGCAGGCCGCGCGCGAGCTTTACAAATGGCTGGGCGAATCGACATTCAAGACTGAGGACGGTGCCCCGCAAGTGCTGTATCAGGTGGCGCAGGCGGATGGCACGCCCGTATTTCGCACAGAAGCACCCGCCCGCAGGCCAGATCAGGCCACACAAAGCGATCAGGCGGCGACCGACCCAACACACCCACCGGCCACAAAAGCCGCTGAGGGAGCCGATTCTGGCGTCCTGGCTGCTGGTGATGCGATGGAGCAGCCGGTTTACATCCGCGCAAACAGGGTTAATGGCACGCCCAGAACGCCGACGCCAGACACGCCGGCAGTCAGAAAGTCTCTTGCTGATCGACAAATCGACGCGGCTTGGGTGCGTGGGCCAGACGGTCCTGAGCTTCGGGTAGCCAGATCCGACCAAGTTCGCGCAGCCGGGAACGATGCCGAGGGGCCGGACCTGGCCAGCCGCGCCAATGAGCCAGCGCCGCGAGCAGGCCCACAAGAGCGGCCCGATGCCAATGCCGAAGTGCAGCAGAGTGCAGCACCCCGACAAGCCCCAGACACCCCAGATCAGGCGGACGAGTTTGCCGCGCAGACTGAGCTCATGGCAAACGATCTGATCGCGAGCTCACCCGAGCTCATGGTGGAGCTCGACGACGGCACCCGAATCACCGCAGCCCAAGCTCTGGCCGACGCAGGCGAAGCCATTGCCACGGCCAAAACCGAAAGCAAAGCCTTTGATGCTGCGGTGCAGTGTCTACTGAGGACGTAATGAAAGCCCAATGCATTGATGAAGTCCAAAAGGCCATTGGCCGCAGCCTGAACCAAGCGGAGCGCACCGGGATCGAAGATCGAATCTCCGGCCACATGAGACGCAATGCCTACAAGAATCGACAGCAATGGCAGCAGATGAGCCGCGACCAGCGATTGCATCAAGCCGCTAGTGATGCCGCTGCCGAGATCGAAGCAGAGGCAGCTAAGAAAAAGCAGAGGATAGCGTTACAGATTGTGGCTACAGGTCGGATTGTGACCGGGCTTCAAACTGCCAAAGCCACTGGTAAGCGGCAGGCCCTGGAATTGTTTGAGCATGTTGAGCGAATAGATTTAGATCGCAAAGGTATTGCACATCAATATTTTGGTGATTTGATTGAGGCGATGGAAGCTATTAATAGCCGATTGTTGGGCTTGATTGAAGATCCGCGCACAGCCCGCGCTGTTATCCAAGAAATATTTGGTGTAGACAGTGGCAGTTCGATAGCCAAACAAGCAGCCAAAAGCTGGCTTGATACAGTTGAAGCGATGCGGCAAAGATTTAACCAAGCGGGCGGTGAAATTGGAAAGCTAGGTTATGGGTATATTCCGCAGCCTCACAATGCCGTGACAATCATGAAAGCGGGCAAACAACAATGGTCTGACGAAACGCTGCCGTTATTAAATCGAAATCGTTACGTCCACGCCAATGGGAAAAAACTAAACGATGATGAGATTAAAGAATTTTTGGGGGCGGCGTGGGAAACGCTGGCAACCGATGGTGCTAATCAAATCCAGCCTGGACAAATTGGTAGATCAATGCTGGCCAAAGCCGACAGCGAACACCGCGAAATTCATTTCAACGGCCCGGATGAGTATCTTGCTTATATGCGTGCATATGGTCGATCAGGCGTACTAGGAACAATGCAAGCTCACGTAGGCGGGCTGGCCAAAAACATTAGCGCGGTAGAAAACTTTGGCCCCAATCCAGAAGCGGCATTTCGGGTGGCCTATGACACGATCAGAAAGCAAGCGCTGTCTACTCGGGTGGGGTTGAATGCAGTCGATGTGAAATCATCGTTTAACACTGTCATGAGCGCTTACGATCACCCGGCAAACGCCACCATCGCCAATGCAGTGCAAGGCGCACGTAACCTGCAAGTCGCCAGCAAACTCGGTGCCGCCGTCCTGTCATCAGTGACGGACATCGGGACGATTGCGGTCACAGCCCGCTTTCACAAACTGCCCACGCTGCAACTGGTCAGCAATACCATCCGAGCCTTTGGTAAGGGCGATGCCGAGTTCGCCAACCGAGCGGGCTTGATTGCCGATAGCCTGATCAGTGATATGAATCGCTGGGCAGAAGGCAACATCGGGCCAGGGTGGACCAGCAAAGCAGCACAGGCCACGATGAGACTGTCTCTGATGAACGCCTGGACGGACAGTCTGCGGCGCGGCTTTGGTATGACGATGATGGGCGCAATGGGCAAGATCACCCGCGAGGGATGGGATACCTTGGACGCTCAAACGCTCAAACGCATGAAGCGGGCCGGGATCAATGAGGACACCTGGCAGATCTTCCAGCAGGCCACACCCGAGCAGCACAACGGGTCGCAGATGTTGACCAAGCAGAGTATTGAAGCGCTGGACATTGACGACCGCGCAAAGAATCAAGCCATCACCCGGCTGCTCGCGTTCATCACCGACGAGTCAGAATACGCGGTAGTCAATCCTGATCTTATGACACGCACGATTCAGCAGGGCGGCACGCAAAAGGGCACCGCAGCCGGTGAGATCTGGCGCAGTGCGATGCTGTTCAAATCGTTTCCAATTGCCATGATGTCGCGTCACTGGAATCGAATGCTCAACGATGAGACATTGGCCAGAGGCGGGCGCATGGAATACGGCGCAATGATGCTGACGAGCTTGATGGTGCTGGGCTACGTGGCCATGAGCGCCAAAGACATCAGCAAAGGCAAAGACCCCAAAGACACCAGCGATCCAGCAACCTGGGGCGCGGCGTTTATGCAGGGCGGCGGGCTGGGCATCCTCGGTGATTTTTTCCTGACCGACACCACGCGCTATGGCAATAGCATGCTAGCAACCCTGGCAGGCCCACTGGCCAGCACCGCCGAAGATGCGTTTCAACTGACCATCGGTAATGCGCATCAAGTGGCGCGGGGCAATGACCCGAAAGCCGGGGCCGAGGCGATCCGATTTCTCAAGTCGAATACGCCGCTGGCCAATCTTTGGTACTCACGCGCGGCGATGGATCGCCTGATGCTGCACAACCTTCAAGAAATGGCCAGCCCCGGCTATTTGAGGCGCATGGAGCGACGCGCTAAGAAGGATGGCCAGGACTATTGGTGGCGTCCTGGGGAGTCGTCACCAGCCCGAGCGCCCGATTTTGCGGGGGTTGTGGGACAATAGCGCCCATGCGGGCAGATCAATTTGAAAAATTAGTTGAGCTACAAGAGACCCTGATGGACGTTTTTCTGGCTGAGGTCAAGCCGGATGAATGGCCAGGGGCGGGGATTCACATTCGCGAAATGTCCGCGCCCCAGCGTGGTGATCGCCTCTGGTGTAAGAAGAACGCCAGCCACACGCTGTCCCTTGTCACAAAACTCAGTCAGATCATCGTCACTGAACGTCGCGTAGTGGCGGGTGATCCAACGTTGCCGGACGACGATAGCATTCAATCAGAGGCCGACATTCAATCGACTGAGGACCGCATGATTGATGACTACGAGGCGTTAGCGACTGACACGATCAGACACCTTGTCAAGCGAAGCCGGGAGTAATCGCAGGCCGGTTTCGTTTCTGGCTTTCTATTTGCAGTGGGCCAAAATCCAGGGCTGGAAAGTTCCGGCTGTACACGTTGAGCTGTGCGTGTGGCTGGAAGAAAACCGACACGAACCGCTGCTACTGATTCAGATGTTTCGCGGATCTTCAAAGTCCACGACCGTCTCAATCTTTGAAGCCTGGGAGTTACGCGCAAACCACCGCGAGGTAATGCAGATCTGGGGCGCTGACAAAACCGTTGCCGCCAAGATGAGTCGATACACGCGGCATGTGCTGGCGCGGCATCCGATGTGCGATGGCATGATTGATCCACGAGCGCCAAAGAATGCGTTCTTTGTAAATGGCCACACCGATGCGCGTAACCCGTCAATGGAAGCCATCGGGATTGATCAGAACGCCACGGGCTCACGGTCAACCTGCACGATCTTTGATGACATCGAAGTACCAAAGAACATTCGCACCGAGGCCAAACGCGAAGGGCTGCGGGACAAGACGGCAGAGGCCATTCACATCCTTGTGCCCAAAGGACGGCGGCGCTACATCGGCACCCCGCACACGCACGACACCATCTATCAAGAGGTGGCCGACGAAGGCGCAAAGCAATTCATCCGCCCTTTGTTCAGCCATCACAAGCGATGCCGCGAATCGACGCACCTCAAGCGCTTCGCGTTTCCGTTCAAGCCGAATGCTGATGGCCTGTACGTGTTCATTGGCCACGGCAAGAAAGCGCGATTACTGATTGAGGGGCGCGACTACAAGCGCGTGGGTCAGGCGATTGAATTCGCTAAGCCGCCGATGGCAGAGATTGACATCTACGCGGGCAACATCTGGCCGGAGCGCTTCGACCGGGCTGACTTGTTGATTCGGCGCAAAGCCTGCCGCACGATCAACACGTGGGACAGCCAATACCAGCTCAAGGCCAAAGCGATCACGGCCACCAGGCTCGACCCTGACCGCATGACTGTCTACGATGTTGAGCCCAACGTGGTCATTCGCAACCGCACCCCCGTCATGATGCTGGGCAAGGCTCGCATTGCTGGATTCATGGCGTGGTGGGATGTGTCGCTGGGCAAGGTCAAGTCCGACGCTAGCGCTTTGTCAATTGTCTTAGCTGACTACGAAGGGCGGCTGTACTGGCATCGAGCCGTTGCATTGACGGGTGATCTGGAAGTGATCGACGAGCGCAACAAAAAGCTAGTTGACGGCCAGGTGTATCAACTGATCGAAACGCTGCGGCAATGCCATATCCATCATGTGCATATCGAAGTGAATGGGCCAGGTGGATTCGTCCCCGCTATTGCTCGCAAGCACTGCAAGCCGGTAGGCATTACGGTCGGGGAAAAGTTCAGCAGCACGAACAAGCAGGCGCGGATACTTGATGCTTTCGAGCCACCGCTAAAGTCTCGGTTCATCTGGTGCCATGAGTCGGTGAAAGAGTCGCCCGCCTACGAGCAGATGCGGGGGTTTGATCCTAAGCAACGGGATCAGCCTGATGATTACCTTGACTCGGGGGCGGGGGCGATACTTGAAACGCCGATCAGGTTAGAGCGCATTGTTCAGACCGAAGTCGCGGCGGCGCAGATGGTGGTTAAGACGCAGAGAGGAAATCAGAATGCTAGTGTTCAGATGGACGATTAGCGGGAATTAAAGCGCGGATAGATTTGGCGGCTGTATCAAGCCCTGAGTTGTGGCCTGCCGCCAAATTAATGCAATGAAGCGAATCGGGAATAATTTTTGATTCACATTCTTCTGCTGCTCGCTCAAACGCAAGACGAATCAACTCGGTTGAGAATGCCCATCCCTCCGGAGTCGTGTCGTCAACGTCAATATCACCATAAGGTGAAATCGCTCCAACAGCTCGCGCGACAATGTCGTGAATTTCTTGTTCATCCATCACCGATTCCTTATCCCTTCAACATCATTAGCCGCAACACCACAGGCCACAAACAGATCGCGCTCGGAGCCATGAATAGCCCAGCCCACAATCTCGCCGTTCCTGTCGAGCGTCGTCCATGTTTGTTCGCTGCCTGACTCGTTCAACCACCACGAGTAGGTGACGCCAGACCCATGCAGTTCAATGATGGCAGTGGCCGGGTTAGTGTCATAGGTGAAGTCTGAGCCACCGATACCCAAGTCAAAGTTTGTCGTCTGCTGCTCGGCATAGACAATCAGAAAACGCGGCAATGAGCCGTTGTTTCCGCGAACGCAATCGAGCGTGGCCGACATATTGTCTACTAGCTGCGGGTACGTTGGCTCAGGCTCGGCAGGCGCGACGATCACGGGCTCAGGCGAACCAACCACAGGGGCCGGTGCTGGCTGCTGGCGCTGCTCTGGTGCTGGCTGTGACGGCTGCGCCGGTTCTACTGCGGGTTGCTCGTCGCGCTGCGCTGAGTCGGTGGATGTCGGGGCGACTGATTCGCCACCGCCACCGCAGGCGGCTAAGAGTAAGGCGAGAAGTAAAGGGGTAATGGTTTTCATGGTGACTCCGGCAAATCAATAGAAACAAGATCCTGAAGCTCGGCATTCATTGAAACGAATACGCGACCGTCTTTTGTGGTGAAGTTTGCGGCGGGCAAAAAATCAGCCAATAGCGCTTCAATCTCCGCGCTGTTCAGGTGTGGCAATTGCTCTTGCGCGGTTCGCAATTCTTGGGGGGTTAGTCTCATGATTGTTTGCCGTCTAACAATTCTTGCAAAATCATGATTGCTTCATCAACTGCCTGCCGACTAACTTTGCAATAGGTGCCGTCCATGTCGGTTTGCTCTTGGTTTTTCAGGGCGTTTATCAAGTCTTGTGTGACGTCAGGAATCATTTTAATCTCCGGGTAAGTGCTAGCGATCACAACTAGCAACACGGTTTTCTGCACCCAACACATATTGGGTTTGTACCCTCCGCTCAGGCCGGAAACTTATTGAAGCGGCGGCGTTGCGTCTTTAGCCGATGTTTTTTTGCCAAAGAATGGCACTACTTTTTTGTCGCTTGCTTTGGCGTCATCGTTCACGCCATCCTCGTCAAACATATCTTTCTGCGCGGCTTCGACGGTGATGGTTGTTTCGCCACCACTCCAAATGCCGAGCAACTTTTGCGCGTCTTTCTTTTCAAACACTGACTGCACTCTAAACGTGATCACGCAATAGCCCGCGTCCTTTGGCTCGACTCTAAACTTGTTGACCTTCGCCGTAGAAAACTCTAACTGGCTTTCACGGCCCCACGGGAAAGTGACCAGCGCACCCTCAAGTTTTTTGGTCAACTCGATAGGCTTGGCAATCTCCCGATACCGCAGGCGGTCGAGTTTTTCCATGCCCGCAAACTCTTTGACATCCTGATCCGCGTCGGGTTCCTGATCGGTGTACAGCATCGGGATCAACTCGGGATCGAATTTGCCAAGCAGCGCATTGCTGCCTTGAATCTCAATCGTAAGGTCACACGCGGGCTTTAATTCTTTTCCGTGCTTCTCGAAACGCAGATTACAATGCGTCACCTTGCAATTCTGTTGATCGTAGCCAAACGGTACGGGTTCGGCGGTCTTTTTCTTTGCGGGTTTCTTGCTGGCCATTTTGGGTTAGTCCTTTTGATGGGTTACGGTATCAATGATCGCTTGCGCGGCTGCTTTGATGGCATCGGCTGGCTTGCCGTCGATCACCATCACTGCCAGATCATAACCAGCCTCACCGACAGATGCTAACTTTTGCGCTCGTGCAAGTTCGGCCAGTCGTTTCTGTTCGGCCTTCATTCTGGCCTTCTCAGCCGCTGCTTCTGCTTTGGCCTGCTTGTCCCGTTCAGCTTGTGCTTCTGCTTCGTGCTTGGCAGCTTCGGCCCGATCAATTTCGGCTTGCCGTTCATCTTCCTGGCGCTGCTTCTCGGCTTCAATGGCTGCGCGTTCTTGCTCAAGTTTGGCGGCTTCGGCATCTTGCTTTGCTTGAACCTCGGCAGCAGCTTGCTCTGCGGCTTCCTTTTCGGCCTGGGCTTTGGCTTCCATCGCTTCAAACTTTGCCAGCAGCGCCTGTTTTTCTTCGGCATCTTTGGCGCGTTGGGCGTTCAGTGCTTCGCGTTCAAGCCTGACGGCTTCGGCGGCTTGCTCAGATTCGAGCGTACTGGCGTGCATTGTCTTTAGGCGATCAATAACAGAGTCCTGTACAGCTTTGGCCTTGTCTGCAAACTCATCGTAGCTATCACCCACGACCACGCCCGCGAGCTTGTCAATGGTTGACTGAATAGCATTAGAAGGTGCTCCGACCATTTGCTCTGCCAGTCCCCGCATAGACTCGATACGCCCTTCAATTTCTTTGACGCGCTCAAGTTCAGCGACGCGGGCGGCCTCACGTTCGCGGGCTTTGCGTTCTTCAACTGCTTTGATGTCAGCATCAACCGGCTTTTCAATGGCTTTGATAGCGTCGATAAGTTTGGTGTAGTCCGCGTTGAGTGCATCAAGCGCTTGCTGGTGAGGGGCTTTCAGATCTTTGGAAGCTTTGCCTAGCGTTGTGCGCAGTGTCACGCATTGCTTACGAAAAGCGCGAGCCTCTTTGTCGCCCTCGGTTGTATCGAGATCCCAATTAGCTGTCTTGACAATTTCGCGCAATGTAGACAGGCCCGCTTCGATTGGGTTATAGCCTGCAATTTCGGTGATGCGTTCAACCTTTTCGACTTTGGTTTGTTCGACGCTCATTTGATCCTCTGTGGTTATAAGTTAATGGCCGGATCGCACGGCCCTCTGGTTTCAGTCGTCGGAGTAGTCCTGCCAGATCAGGGGGTGGTCAATCTTCGCCGCGTTCCATAGCCCGCTCACGCTCGTTATACCGCGCTGTGAGCTTCGCCTGCTCGTCCGGATCAACGACTAGCCGAATCATTTCGCCCGCAACTTCCAGAACATCGAGCGCGTCCGAGTTGTTGATCTTTTTTAGTACTTGCGCGTAAGACATGGCGTTGCCGTCATCGTCGGCGGGGGTTTGCTGGTCTGCTTCGGATTGAATCTCGTCGGCTGGCGTCTCGTCGGTTAACTGCTTGCCGTTGATTTTCATGTTGAGCTGGTCAATCTCTTCGACGCCAGTAGCAGAGCCAGTCACCTCAGCGTCAATGATCCGCTCTGCTTCGTCTTGATCGTAGATGCCAACCAATGAATAAGCGACGCGCGCGCATTGAATCATGGCTTTGTGTCGCAACATGCGGCGCGGCATTTGCGTCCAGGGCTCAGTGCCGCGTTTGCATTCTTCGTAAAACTCTTTGACGACAGTGGGTCGCGTGCGATCTTTGCGGTAGATCGTGCATGTGATCCAGCGCGGCACCGGAACTTTTTCGGACATATCCGGGCCGTATTCAAACTCAATGCCATCATGCTCGGGCTGACTGTTGATGATACGAGCCCAGCCGTCAACACCGACCATCGGCACAATGTCATTGCCCTTGCCAGGAAAGGCGTAAATCTCTTTGGTAAAGGGGTTAAGCCCGTACTGATCTGCAACGATCAACAGCGCTACCATCTGCTCATCTGATACTTCGCTGCCGCCCTTGCCTTTGAATACAGTGTTTTTGAGCGTATTGACCAGATTGCTCTGAGAGACTTTGAATCGCGTGGCCATCTGTGCCAGGGCGCTGGCGGGTTTGGTTGTAGTCGTGACTTCGTTACTCATTTGTGACTCTCCAATTATTGAGCAATTTGCATGTAATAGCGCGGCATTTCCATTCGCTGAATTGTTTCGGGATAGCTGGGCCAAAACCCTGATTCTTTGGCCAGGGCGTATTGCGCAAGCGCATCATTAGCTCGATACAATCCAATAGCCATCAACGGGGCAGGACATAAAAACACTTGCACCCCATAAGGCGCCTGATACTCCGCTGCAATCCAAAGCCAATAGCGCAACGACTCATTGAATACGTGCTCGCTGCCACTGTTATAAAAGCCTGCCTGAACGTCATAGCGAAAGTTTTGGATGGTCCGCATGAAGCCACGTTGGCTGGCATCGTTAGTGGTTTTCAGATCGACCGCTATCAGGTCATCAGTCAGACGGTCAAAACGCATTTTGCAGTTCGTGCGCGTTTCGTTGTCCTGCCAAAATCCAGACAGCTCAGAGCGCCCTGGCATTTCAAGGTAGTGCATTGCGCCCTTATGATTTTGGATTGCCCTGGCGCAGCACTCTGCCCGGTGTATTTCGTCTGGCTTGAGCAAAACTTGTCCCGGCTCAAGCCCGCTAATGATGGCTTCCTTGCGCTCACGGTCGGCAGGTTTACGCAAGTTCAGGTCTGGCATTTCCACAACCGTGACATCGATCAGATCAGGCGTCAGCACCATGCAATGGACTGCTGTGCCAATATCCATTTCGGTTGATGCTTTGCGCGTCTGCTGTTCCTCTGCTTTCAAATGCAAGGGCGACTTATCAATGATGGTTTTGAGTTTGGATGAGCTAGCCGCATCAATGGCAAGGTAATCAGAAAAATCCATATCTTCAACAAGCCCGGATTTATACGAGTCAGCACCCATTACCTCGACGCCGTGATCAAGTTCTAATTCTTCGCTCATATCATCACCACAATCGCAAGCGCCCAAACCAAGCAGAAGGCAACCGCACCCACCGCCAACTCAGCCAAAAACTTAGGCCAGCTACGATCCTCGGAATCGTCAAACAGTGACCAGTCGGACAGGTGGCGCATGAAGTCGTCAAAGTTGTTCATGATGCAATCCCCCACAAAAGGCCAGCAGCAATCAAGGCAAGCACGATGCAGCGCAGATAGTCGGGCGCGGCGGTTAGTAAATAGATGGTCCAGTTCATGACGTCACCAATGCAACGGCAAGAGCACCGGAAGTAGCCGCAACCATTTGAGCGGCAAAGTCATAGACAAAGAACGTGTCGTTAATTGCAGCGGCGACCGTGCCAATAACAAAAGCTGCAAACAGTTTTAGTAAGATCATGATTCCCCCCGAATCTCATCAGCAATAAACCCGATAACTTTCTCTTTCCCCACAACACCCAACATCGTCGCGTCATAAGACTCACCGCGAATGGCTTTGGAAATAACGCGCTGCACTTCGTTAAGGTCGAGCAGATTGGGTAGGCATTCAAGGATGTACGCGCACTGCTCTGTCTCGGTCATCTGTGACCAGCGCTCGGCGGCTTGATCTTCAATGGTGTTTAGTGGTTCGTGAACCAGACCGGGCAGCGATGTGTCTAGGCTGATTTGGGACTGTTGAAAGGTGTTCATTGTGACTCCGTTTGTGTTGACTGAGCCTTAATCCTATTTCAACACTGAAACGATAGCAAGCTATTTCAGAAAAGAATTTGTCAAATCTGAAACGCTAGCCGATAATCGGTCGCATGAAATTACGTGAACACTTACAAAGAACACGAGCCACGCTCATGGCGATGGACAAACAGCAGACCGGCAAGATCTGCGGCATCACTGGCATGAGCGCCACCACGTTCTGGCGGATTCAGACGGGCAAGAAAATCCCTGATCTGTGGGAGTACGAAGATTTATTGAAGGCTATTGGGAGGGTTAGCAAATGAAAGTAAGTCTTGCAAAAGCATTTATGTCATGGGCCAGCAAGGCGCTGAGAACAAATAACGGCGCTGTGAGCGAAAGCAAGCTGCCCTGGTATGTGGGCGTGGGCTCGGGCTACATTGCCCCTCTGCCGCCATATCGAAGCAAGTACAACCCTCATGTTGGTAAGAAGGAAGCCGCCAGGGCGCTCAGATTCAAAGACAAGCATGGGCACTGGCCTGGGAATACGTTTTAATCAGATAAGGGTCAGCCGGTAGTGCCCGTCAACAACCACCCAACACCGGCAGCCGGGGCAGCGGTTTTTTCATTCAATTTTTCCCGCTGTGACCCGGCACCTATCCCCAGCCTGACACCCACAACCACACGATAAAACCAACAACGAACCACCGGATCGTCCGAATAATTCTGTCTGTCAATTCCAGCAACGGCCAGAAGCGCCAACTGCGGCGGTACTTATCGAGCAGATTGATAATGGTCTCCCGCGAGTATCAATTCAAATGATTATGTCTTGAGTGGTATGGCTGTGATACCTTTCACTCCGTTGACCTGTCAGTCGATGCAAACCTAAGCCCGTTTAAGCCTGGGGCGGTCCCGAAAGGGGGCAACGCATAGCGCGTTGACTGACAGCCGCTTCAGCCTTAAACGGGTTTTTTGCGTCTAAGCCAACCGTCAGTGCCACGAAGTTATGGGGTCCAAGAGTGCCCGCAGCACACAAAAGCTCAGCGGTAAGGGGTCGAAGTTAGATCGCCCGGTGCAAATCCGAAAGAATCCGCCGGCTGCCTGTACTCACAATGCCGAGGGGCGAACGGTATCAATCCGTTGCTGAGTGAGACCCGAGCAATTCGGGGTTGGACATCTAAGGCTAAATGCTCTGTTGTGGGGTAGGGGGCCTTATGGAAGGAACGGACAGAAGCAGCAAAGCATTAGGGGCTTGTGGTGAGCAACAATTATCCACAAGCAATACAGGGAAGATTCTATGAAAGAAAAAATCCGGCAAATGATCGTGACAAAAGGGGCATTCAAAGGCCGATATTTTGTCGAATTGTCCACATACGCATTGATTGACATTGCTCAACAAGCGGCGGCGAAAGAGTCTCAAGCGGCATTTAAGATTTTGCGCGACCGATACAAAGGGTCAGAAGCAAAAGCAACGCTTGCTCGCAAGAAAACGAATCGAGCAAATAGCGGCGAGTACAGCAACGCACATCAAGAGCAAATGATTGAATCGTGCAGCATCAGCGCGATGCGCGGCACTGAGGACGCCACAGGCTGGGCAACTATCGTTAGCCCTTACTTGCTGATTCCATCGCTGGACAAACGGTGCTGCGACCTAAGCACAGACGAGAAGATGGAGTATTTAGCGCACACTTTTTACGGCCCGTCAGTCAAGGCGGCAATCGAAAACCAAATGGGGTTTATCCATGCAACAGTCACTTGAAGCAGTAGAAACAGCCGAGCCCATGACCTTCGATCAATTTTGGTCGATCTATCCGAAAAAGGTCGCCAAAACCGAAGCGCGAGTAGTCTACGACAAGCTGAGCGAATACGACTTGATCGAGCTTGGCAAGATGGCTCCGGCTTTGATTCATTCCTGGCGATTCCGCGAGCGTCGCCACATCATGGCCCCCGACAAATTCTTGCGCCGCAAGCGATGGCATGACACACCCGACGCGGAACCGGGCACGACTGGCGGCCAGCGGCAGGCAAGTCACCAGATGATGATGATGGCCAGAGATGACGATAAGCCAATTGTCCCAACACCCGCAGAGCAAGCGCGGATCAATTTACAAAACGCTCGGGCGATGATTCGCGGGGCGGTTAAAAGGATGCCAGGATCATGAACAACGACATCAACTCAATCGACCACATCGCCGGTTGCATGGCCACACAGATTGAGAACATTGCGATTGCGGTGGTTGGCTATCACGAGGCGCAGAAACATGGGCTGACGGCGTGGCAAACCACTGATCACGTGAGACACGTTCAAAGGCAGAAAGGCTATCTGGTCGATCTGATTAAGCGGTTGCCTCAGTTGCAAGCGCAGCCGGAAAAGTCAGAGCGGGCTTGCGACTTGCTTGTTCAGTTTCGTGACGAAGCGCTTGCGATTAAAGATTCGGCAAGGATTCATCCGCAAAGGGTTGTAGAACGGTTAGACGTAATTCTTACGGCGCTAAATCGATGAGCGATCGCCGAGATTGCCGCAGTTGCAAGTTTGGGTTTCCCCCAGAAGTTATGGACTTGAGTTGGAAAATTCCATTCAGACATTTCGCACCAATTGCCCGTTATTGCATTCAGTTGGATGGCTTGATAGATCCAATCAAAATCAGCGAGTGCCCGGTAGTCAATGAGCCTTTGGAGGTGGAGTGATGAAGTTTAGGAAAAAGCCGGTAGTGATTGAGGCGACTCAGTGGAAAAAGAACGGCGATCATCCTGATGATTATGCAGATCCCGTGCAGGGCTTTGAGAATGGGGAGCTAGTCGAGTTTGATCCTGAACATTGCAAGCTAGCAGATTGGGAAGGTCAAGTTGTCCGGCGTTTTAACCATCCTCAAATAAGCGGGCTTGTTGATTGCCATATTTGCCAAACTCCGATGTGTGGTCACGGCTGGATTGATACGCTAGAAGGTGGTCACAATGTTTGCCCTGGCGACTGGATCATCACCGGCATCAAAGGCGAACGCTACCCGTGCGAGCCGGATATTTTTGAAGCGACTTATGAACCTTTGGGGATCGAATAATGGAATCAGATGCAGGCGAAAAACACATGGACCGATTGATGGCGGCGCTCAGCGAGCCGTTGAATCTGCCGCTAACCGGACAAAGCAACAAAATCCAGTCAATGGACGACGAGCCTCTGACGCTTGAGCAAGTCGCGCAGGCGATGAAAGAAGTGCAGGCGGCTAAGGAGCAGGCTTGGAAGGATCGGCATCCGTTGGTCCAAATTCCATCGGAGCCTGTGACTAACAGCGAGCAAGGCGTGGAGTACTTTCCGGGCGATGTTTTGTTGCACTCGTATCCGTATCACCATCTATACGAGCCGCAAGTGAAAGAATCCGCAATAGCCGAAGAGAAAAAATACAAAGAGCAAGTTCAATGGCTTGAAAATTATTGGATGGATGTTTACAAAAACTCAAAAAACACTTCGCCGCCCGATCTAATCCGCACGCCAGCAGCCCAAGCGGTCAGCGCTGCTATGAACATCGGCCAGGACGTTAAGTCGATGCCACGGATGGGGTGGGAGTTTGAGGGGAGGCTGCGGTGAGTGATGACGACATCGACGCAAGGCAAATGGAATTAGTGGGCGATATTCAAAAGCTCAGAGCAGAGTGTGAAGAAACTGTTGCCCCACTGGTAAAAGAGTACGTCAGATTGGAAGGTTTTCGAGTAAGAAGAGTTGTCGTTTTTGGCAGCGAAGTGGAATTTTTGAAGAATCCCCACGCCGCAGGGCGATCCGCGAATTTTACACAGGGGCAGAAATGAGCCAGCCAGGATGGGAGGGCGAGAAGGTTTTGGAGCCGAAGTGCAGTGATTGCGTTCATAGCGGAGTCCAAACGCTAATTGGCGGGGTTGTCCGCATTATGCCGCCGCCATTGATGTGCGATTGGATGAAGAATAGAAACTACGGGGAGCCATGGGATCGCCGCTATGCGTGGGAAATGAGAGATGCTGACAACGATTTTTGTGGGCCGGATGGCAAGTGGTTCGAGCCCAAAACCAAACCTGCCCTTGAATGCGTGTCTCTGCGCCTGGTGATCACTCAAACGGTTCGGGGCGATTACATGGTTAAGATGAGCAACGACGCAGCTGGTACGTCATCGAACACGGTCGAGCAGCGCTACACAAAAGCCATTGTGTCTGCCCTTGGATTTGCCGAGGAAGAATTGGCGCAGTGGACTCACATGATGCAGATCAAGGGGAAGCTATGACGATCCTAATGATCGGCTGCGATCCTGGCATGACTGGCTACCTGGCGCTACTCGACAAAGACGCTCGACTGCTCGACACCGCCAAGATGCCGCTAAAGCCCAAAGATCCCAAGCGCAAATCGAACCGGGTGGACCCGCACGGCCTGGGGATGATCGTGCAAAACTGGCGCAAGGCTTACGCAGGCGCACCCTGCTACGCCTGCATCGAGGATTTGCAGTTCATGCAGGGCGACAAGATGGGCGCGTTCAGTCTGATGAACATGGGCAGCGCGGCAGGCATTGCCGAGGGCGTGCTGACGATCATGTGTCGCGGCGTGATGATGGTTCCCCCGGCAAAGTGGAAGCGGGATCTTCGATTGAGCAAAGACAAGGCCGCATCGGTCGAGTTGGCGCACCGGCTGTTTAACAAAAATATGGGTCATGACCGTGCAGAGGCCGCGCTGATTGGGTATTACGGGCTCAGTCAGGGGATGGGACGGTAGCCAATCTGGCACAATTGGCCCACGGCAACCACCGCAGGCCCATCCCCTGATCCGCAAGCCCCTAACACCGATTGACTGGTTTCGAGTCATCATCCAGCTAAACCGGGCTGGCAAATCGGTGTCGCTCATCGCCAGAGATACGGGCTTTCCAAACAGCACAGTGCGCTCATGGTGGGTCGGAATTGCCAACCCGCCACACGACAAAGGCGAAATCCTGCTGGCCTACTGGTCAGAGCACACGGGAAAATCGCAAGATCTTGCGCCACGGCTTCGCTATCCTGCGACTCGATAACCTCAGATTCCCCGTTAACGAGACCAGGAGCCACCCACATGGCCAAACGCAACGCTGTACCAGGCGAAACCATTGACGCGACCAACGAAAACGCACCAGACGCCGCTGATGCGGTCGAGATGACTGCGGCTGTCGAGCACGATACCGCGTCAGAGGTCGAAGCCAATGACGACTTGAACACCGATCAGCTGGTGCAGATCCTATCCGAGCGCCTGGAAATGCAAGCCGACGAGATTGGCGAGCTTCGCGCAGAACTGCAACAGCTCAAGCTGGTGGTGATGAAGGTCAGCGCAGGCGTTCAGCGAGAACCAGAAGCGCCGCAGATGTCACGAGCAGAGGCCACCGAAAAGGCCAAGATGACCGGCAAAGCTCAACTATCCGTTGACGGCTACATCCAGCCCTAAACCGGGAGCTAGTTATGTGCGGTAAGAAGCCGAGCCTTCCTGAAGTCGAGAAAGTCGATGTTGAGGCGCAGCAGCGCGATGCCGAGGTCAAGGCCAGTCAGCGAGCGCAGCAAGAGAACAGCCAGCGCCAGCAACGTCGGCGGCGCTCGTCTTTGGATCGGGGCCGGGGCTCAGCGTTAAGCCTTTATGGTGGTGGTAGCAGTTCATTGGGCGGACGTTGATGTATGACTCAAAATTAGCGGAGCGGATTTGCAAGCGCCAAGTGCGGCTTTCGGGTCTGCGCGGCCCGCACGAGAACCGCTGGCGCGATGGGTTCAACTACTCATTCACCGAGCGAGCCGATGCGTTTTACGGCTCAAGCAACATGGTCAACAACGACCAGCACAAAAAACCCAAGATCGTTGACTCGACTGGCCTTGATGCGTGCAAGACGCTATCGGCTGGCATCGTTGGGGCGATTGTCCCCAGCAATATGCAATGGTTTGATCTAACCTCGGGCGATGATGACCAGATTGAGCACAACGATTGGTTGAGCGAATCGGGCCGGTTCATCTGGGAGAACATCCACGCGAGCAACTTTGACTCGACCGTGAACGACAACTTCCATGATGCCGTGGTCGCTGGTTGGTTCGTGCTGTACTGCGAAGAAGCCGAGGGCGGTGGGTTTAACTTTGAGTGGTGGCCGATAGGCGAATGTTTTGTCAGCGCTTCAAAGTCTGGCGGCATGATCGATACGATTTACCGCGAGATGACCAAGAGCGTCGAGCAGTGCGTCAACGAATACGGCCTTGAGAATGTCAGCAAGCAAACCCGCGAGCTGTACATGAAGGGGCCGGATCAGTGGGACAAAACGGTCGAGCTGCTTTACTGCATTGAGCCCCGCCAGCAGAACAATCCAGATTCACCCTTCGCCAAAGATTTGCCATTTGCCGCGTACCACGTTGAGAAGGCCAACAAGCACATCTGTCGCGAGTCTGGCTATCACGAGTTCCCTTGCGCAGTGCCCCGCGTTCGTATCATTCCCAAAAGCCACTACGCCATCGGCCCGTATGACGATGCACTAGCCAACGTCAAGACGCTGCAAAGCCTGGGCAAAGATGAGATTCAGGCGAGCGAGCTGGCGGTAGGCGGGATCTGGAAAGCCAAAGACGATGGCGTGTTGAATCCGTCCACGGTTCGCATTGGCCCGCGTCGCGTCGTGATCGTTGCGGACATGGCGAATTTCGAGCGCATGGATACGTCCAACGGTCGGGGAGCGCAGCAAGGCTGGTCAACTAAGCAGGACTTGCAACAGCAGATCCGCAAGCAGATGCGCACTGATCAGCTTGAGCCGCAGGACAAGCCGCAAATGACCGCCTATGAGGTCAGCGTGCGCGTGGCAATGATTCGGACGCTGATCGGCCCGGAGTTCAATCGCTTTGAGAATGAATTCCTGGGCGTGATCGTTAAACGCTGCTTTGCTATTTCGATGCGGGCTGGCGTGCTGGGTGATCCACCCGAAGGATTGGAAGCCTACTCGGTTGATTACACCTCACCATTGGCCAGGGCTCAAAAGCAAGAGGATGCCGAGGCTACCAAGATGTTTGTCGGTTACGTCAATGAGCAGGCGCAAGTCACGGGCGATACCTCAGTGCTCGACATTATCAACAAAGACAAAGCGAATCGGCATGTGGCGGACGGCACCAACGTTCCGACCGACATCCTCAACAGCCCAGATGAGATAGCCGAGATCCGCAAAACCCGAGAGCGCCAAGCGCAAGAGCAGGCCAAGCAAGAGGAACAGCAGCAGATGCAGGTAATGGCGGCTGAGGGTGCAGCGAAACGCGCAGGAGCAATGGCACTATGAGTGGCGAAGTCGATGACGTGTTGCAAGCCGATGGATGGTTAGTCAGTGGGCTGGCGACTTCGGGATCTGCCAGCCTGCTAACTACCTCTGGCGAAATGAACGAGACGTTGACGGTTGATGGCTGGGATGTTGGCGATACGGGGAGCGGGACGATTGGCAAAGCCCGAATCCTCACCGCCAACCTGCTACCCGTCACCGCGCTATCAGAGTCAGGCGATGCGGTTGCAACGCACAGTGTTCCGAATCTGCCTTCTGGCGTGACAGTGACGGGGTGGTCGTTGACGGCAGGTGACACGCAATTCAATCTGATTGACAACGGCGCTACTGCTGATGTAACGGTTGACGATCTGACCGGCGTTAGCGCTGACACGAGCTACACGGTGCAAGCGACATTGAGCGCGGGTGATCCGTTGGTGCGAGTTGTGACCGTCACGTTTGCCGAGCCTGTTGGCTACGCATTGGAAGTTGAACCGGGCTTTGCGCTCGAAATTGAACCGGGCTTTGCCCTTGAGGTGGCGTAATGGCTATTACTGATGGAAATGGGGATTTAGTCCCGTCAAAGAATCCGGCTTCAATATCGGCGGCAAATTGGGGCGCAGTTCGTGCTGCTATGAATCTGTTTCGAGACGCTTCGGAATGGGGCGTCACCTACGATTCATCAGTCGATTCATCAACTGAAGCGCAGGCAGCTATTGATGCCAACAAGGGCGGCTTTTTAGTCTTTTCAAAAGACTTCATGGCCAAAGACCTGAAGATGGACGACAGCACCTACAACGGCACGACCATTATCATGGAAGGCCGGATGTACTTAGCCGGTAACGGTAGCGCCAACACGCCGGGGCTTGCTGTACCAGCAGGACTATACATCGGGCCGGTTGCAGACGTGACGTTACACTTCAGAGGGCACGGCAACCGCTTAAACATGACAGTTCGGGAACAGATCAGCTTGCTTGTGCTGGCGGGTTGTACGAACCTAAATATTCCTGAGTTTGATGCTGTTGAATGTCGAGGCGATGGCGTCTACATGACGCACACGGGTTCAGGATCATTAGGCGACTATTGTGATGGCGTTCACTTTGGAAGATTTAGGGCGGTCAACAGCGCAACAGATGGCCGCAACGGACTGACAATCATCACAGGCAAAAATATTGTTGTTGATGATTACTATTCAAATCGGTTCGGACACTTGGTCGGCGGTGGTTCTATGCCTGGTGGTATTGACATTGAGCCAAACAATTTATATGAACTTGTCGAAAATGTTCAGATTGGAAAGGCGTTTATTCGCACTGTTGGAACGGCTGGCTTTGCGGTTCATGGCCAGAGCAGCAAACTGACCGTCAATGTCACTTGTGCAAATTTGGTGATTGAGAACTATGTAGACCCCTTTATTGACGATCAAAACAGCAATACCACGCAAGCATCCACAACGCGGTTAATCAGAGTCGCCAATGCTCGACAGGTAAAGATTAGTGCCGTGGGGCGGTTCATAAACGCCTACGGAGTGGGATTAGAAATTCAGGGGTCAGATGACTGCAATATTGCGTTGCAAGCCACCAAAGTTCACTACGGCCTCTATGCTGGTGGGGTTGCCGTTTACGGAGGGGCCAAGGACTGCGATCGTTGCCGACTTGATGTAGTCGCAACCGATGTATCCCGATATGGCGCATACGTTGCCAATCTCTTTGACTGCGTTGTTGCGGGCACGGTTAGTGATCCCAAGACAGCCTTTTACACCAATCGGTTTGGGGTTTACTGCGCTGAAACTTTAACTAGAACTCGGTTTGAAATGGGCGTTGAGTATTCTGCTGATTGGACTCGCGCCTATAGAAACGCTGCTGCAACCTACACCAGCGTTGTCTTGAATGGTGTGGACCTATCAGCGTTCACGACTGTTAACAACCGGGTTGACGATACGGTAATGAAGCGAACGAACAGCCCTGGCGCTTCAGATGGAACAGCGCAGCCTAATGATGGTTCGTGGGTTCAGGGGCAGTTCTACCAAGACACTGCATCGTCAAAAACTGCGAATGGGAACATCAGAACAGGATGGCTGAGACTGACGACCGGTGCTGCCAATGTCGCGGGTACAGATTGGGAGCCGGTCTACCAGCCGACCACTGATGTCTCCCACGCTTGATTATGACCCCCACACACCGGCACCCGGATGTTCAACGGCCATGACCCATTCCCCGGTTATTTGCGCGTCAGGCTTTCTATTGTTAAAAGCAAATTGCAAAAAACTATGAAAAACACCAACGGCTTGTCAGGGCGACAAGGTGATCGGCTAATGATCCGATTCCTCTGTTTGCTGTGGCCTGGGGCGCTGGGTTACCTTGGCGCTTACAGTGCGGCTTCCAGCACTTCTCGCGTGTTCGCGTCGATTCCAAACGGTCAAGTGATTGGTGTTGCTATAGAAATATTGGCGGTCTTGTTATTGCTAGAAGTAACGTTGTTTCTGGTGGTGCCGGCGTGGCGGCGGTTCTGTCGAGCAAGTGGATTGCTTTATGTGTTTGCCGGGACA